>Ga0222652_1000656_pt1 | contig 13325 bp, 10 predicted proteins | sample AntAcemetagen371_FD_179803 | JGI IMG/M metagenome (GOLD analysis project Ga0222652, IMG submission 179803) | Saline water microbial communities from Ace Lake, Antarctica - #371 | ecosystem: Environmental > Aquatic > Non-marine Saline and Alkaline > Saline | place: Antarctica: Ace Lake... | reverse complement strand
CGTAACCCAATAATTCAATACCAATAATATTATTTAAACCTTGAGATAATGTGTAGAGAACAAATGCTAAAACAATACCTGGTACTATGACCAGGTATTTTTTAAATAGCATTAATATTGATTAGATTTTAGTATTAAGCGCTTCTGTAAAGCTTAGTCATAACAAATTCTTTATGACCTAATGCTTCAGCACAAGTTAATCTTCCGTTAGCAACTCTAATCATTGATTTAATTAACTCATCACCTGCTTGTGATAAATTCATTTCACGAGATAATATCTTAGATACATCGCAATCAATGTGCTCACCCATACCTTTTACAGTAAGTGGATTAGCAGTAAGTTTAACAACAGGTTCAATAGGGTTACCTACGATATTACCTTGACCTGTTGGGAATAAGTGAATGTTAAATCCAGCCGCTGCTTGAAGTGTAATACACTCAGCTGCCGCAGATGAAGTATCCATAAAGTATAAACCTTTTCCTTTAGTAGGTTCTTCAGCTGGTTCTAAAACATCAATAAACTTACAATTTCCAATTTTTTGGAAGTTTCCAAATGCTTTTTCTTCAATAGTTGTAAGACCACCTGCAATATTTCCTGCTGTTGGTTGACTATCTGAAAGATCATCTGTTGCTTCTTTTAAAATGAAATCATTGTAATCACTCCATGTTTTCATAAACTTTTCAGAAGCTTCAGGGGTTGCACCACGTGTTGCACAAACTTTTTCAGCACCTGTTAATTCAGATGTTTCACCAAAACATAAGTGAACTCCTAATGGCTCTAATTTATCCATTAAGTTTCCAACTGTAGGGTTAGCTGCAAGACCTGATGTAGTATCAGATTCACCACATTTAACTGAAATCCATAAATCGCTTAAAGGACATTCTTCTCTTTGTTTTTCAGAAGCCCACATCGCAAATTCTTGAGCTTTTTTAGAAGCTTTCATGATTGTTCCAATATCACCAGTTCTTTCAATATGAAATCCCTCAACTGGTTTTCCAGTTTTAGCAATTTCATCAACAATTCTTTTTGTCCATTTCGGTTCAATTCCAATAACAATTACAGCAGCAACGTTAGGGTTTTTTCCAGTCCCAATCATTGTTCTAAAGTGTAGATCTAAGTCTGCACCAAATTGAAGTCTTCCATAAGAATGAGGAAGGGCCATTGTACCTTTAATATTGTTTGCTACAGCTTCAGCACAAGCATTTGAGATATCATCTACAGGTAAGATGATTACGTGGTTTCTAGTACCAACTCTGCCATTTTCTCTTTTATAACCTAAAAAACTTTTTGGAATTTCCATATTTTTTACCACTTCTTAGTTTTTACATTGTGAACATGAACATGTTCACCTTTTTTGATTGATTTAACTACTTTACCAATATCATGACCATATTTTAAAATGGTATCACCTTCATTAAGGTCAACCATAGCAATTTTATGTCCTAATTGAATTTCGCCTTTAGATTGGATTTGAACTGTTTTATCATTTTCCATAATCCAGCACGAACAATCTTGTTCTGGAGTAATTTTTTCAATAACAACAACTCCAACGTTGTCTTTTTCATCGTGTATTATAATGTCTGTAGCCATAATTGTGTCGATTTGTTTGTTTGAAATTTTTAAATTCTTATATATTAATCTTAAAAATTAACAAACTATTTTATAGAATTTTAAACAATTTAAAAAAAGAAAGGCCTAATTATTATGACTAAAATGACAACGGAAGAAGCTTTTGTAAAAGTTTTACAAATGCATGGAATTGAACACGCATTTGGAATTATTGGTTCTGCCTTTATGCCTATTTCAGATATCTTTCCAGACGCTGGAATAACTTTCTGGGATGTTGCTCATGAAACTAATGGTGGATTAATTGCAGATGGTTACACTAGATCTACTGGTAAAATGTCAATGGTGATTGCACAAAATGGTCCTGGAATTACAGGCCTTGTTACACCTATTAAAACTGCATACTGGAACCACACACCATTATTATTAGTAACCCCTCAAGCTGCAAATAAAACTATGGGTCAAGGTGGTTTTCAAGAAGTTGAACAAATGAATTTATTTAAAGATATGGTTTGTTATCAAGAAGAAGTTAGAGATCCTTCTAGAATGGCAGAAGTATTAAATAGAGTAATTGAAAAAGCGATCAGAGGATCAGCTCCTGCACAAATAAATGTACCAAGAGATTATTGGACGCAAGTTATTGATATAGATCTTCCTCCAATTGTTAGATTAGAAAGACAAGCAGGCGGTGTTGAAGCGATTAAAAAAGCTGCAGACCTATTATCTAATGCTAAATTTCCAGTAATATTATCTGGTGCTGGTGTTGTAATTGGTGGAGCGATTGAAGATTGTAAAAAATTAGCAGAGAAATTAGATGCACCAGTTTGTTCAGGGTACCAACATAATGATAGTTTTCCAGGAAGTCATCCGTTAGCTGCTGGACCATTAGGATACAATGGATCGAAAGCTGGAATGGAATTAATTAGTAAAGCAGATGTAGTTCTTGCACTTGGTACAAGGTTAAATCCTTTCTCAACTTTACCAGGTTATGGAATGGATTACTGGCCGAAAGACGCAAGTATTATTCAAGTGGATATGAATTCAGATAGAATTGGACTGACTAAAAAAGTAACAGTTGGAATTTGTGGTGATGCAAAACTAGTAGCTCAACAAATTTTAGCTAAACTTTCTCCAACTGCTGGAGACACGAATAGAGAAGAGAGAAAAAATACTATTCACCAAACTAAATCTGCTTGGTTACAGCAGTTATCAAGTTTAGATCATGAAGATGATGATGCCGGTACAGTTTGGAATGCTGAAGCTAGAAAAAGAGATGCTGATAGAATGTCTCCTAGACAAGCATGGAGAGCAATTCAAGCAGGAATGCCTGATGATGTAATTATTTCAAGTGATATTGGAAATAACTGTGCAATAGGAAATGCATATCCTACCTTTGAAAAAGGTAGAAAATATTTAGCACCAGGATTATTTGGTCCTTGTGGTTATGGTTTCCCTTCAATTTTAGGTGCAAAAATTGGTTGTCCGGATACTCCAGTTATAGGTTTTGCAGGTGATGGTGCGTTTGGAATTAGTATGAATGAAATGAGTTCATGCGCTAGACCAGAATGGCCAGCAATCTCAATGGTAATTTTTAGAAACTACCAGTGGGGAGCTGAAAAAAGAAACACTACATTGTGGTTTGACGATAACTTTGTTGGCACAGAACTTGACCCTGAATTAAGTTATGCAAAAGTAGCAGTAGCTTGTGGTCTAAAAGGTGTTGCAGTTCGTACCATGGAAGAGACAACAGCTGCTATCAAACAATCATGTGAAGATCAAAAGAAAGGAATTACGACATTTATTGAAGTAATTCTAAACCAAGAACTGGGTGAGCCTTTCAGAAGAGATGCTATGAAAAGACCAGTTAAAGTTGCAGGGATCAAAAAAGAAGACATGATTAAGCAACCTTCTTTAGTAGCTTAAGATCTTTTAAAAATATCTTATCTGTCATAATCTAGCTGCATGAATGTAGTTAATGATAATTCTTGTGGCTGGATTAATGATCTTGATAAGAGATCCAGTATAAAAACCTTAGATAGAGAACAATCTTGTGATTGGTTAATCGTTGGTGCTGGTTATACAGGCTTATCTGCTGCTAGAAAATTATCAGAACTTCATCCAAATCAAAAAATTATTATTGTTGATGCACAATTAGCAGGTGAGGGTGCTAGTGGAAGAAACTCAGGATACTTAGTCGATACCACACTTAATGATGGTTTTACATCTAATAAGGAATTATCTAATTATAAAAAAAAAACTGATATTTATAAATTAGGAATTGAGGCTGTAAAAAAATTCATCAAAGAGCATCAAGTTGATTGCGACTGGAACAATGCAGGAAAATATTTTGCTTCATCCAATATTAAAGATGAAAACATATTAATTAATTTTGGAAATACTCTTGATAAACTTGGATTTGAATACAGTTTATTTAATAAAGATGAATTAAATAGAAAACTTGGAACAAGTTTTTATAATTTAGCACTTTATACAAAGGGTGGAATTTTATTGCATCCAGGAAAATTAGTTAGAGCAATGGTAGATATATTGCCTGATAATATTGAACTTTATGAACAATCTCAATTATTAGAATGGAAAAAAAAATCTGATACAATTATTTGTAATTTTAACAATAATAGCATTACTACAAAAAAGATTATTTTTTGTACAAATGGATTTTTAAAGTCCCTTGGTATAAAAGCTAATTATAATTTTCCCCTAACTTTAACAGCGAGTATGACAAGATCTCTAACTGATGTTGAGTTTAAATCTATTGGAGAGCCTAAAGAATGGGGAGTTCTTCCTGTTAGACCTATGGGAGCTACAATTAGAATGACCAAAGATAAAAGAATTTTAATTAGAAACACAGCTGAAGTTCATAATCCATTTAAAATGTCAGATTATGATTTAAAAAAAAGAACCTTAAGACAAAAACTTGGAATTAAAAAAAGATTTCCAACATTACCGAATGATATTATTGAATCTAGCTGGTCAGGTATAGTATCTAGAACTCGCAATAGCTCTCAGATTTTTGAAAAAATTGATGAAAATGTGTTTGTAGCAGGTTGTTATAATGGTTCTGGAATTGGTGTTGGTACCTTATTTGGTGAACAAATTGCCATTAAAGCAAGCGGCGAAAGTAGTGATGAAATTAATATTATTGAATCTAGAAATAAACCTACATGGTTACCTCCTCAACCTTTTTTGAATATTGGCGTTAAAGCTAGATTAATTTACGAAAGATTTAGATCTAAAAAAGATATCTAAATTATTGATTTCTAATTAATGGGTAAACTTTAGGACTTAGGTATTTTAAATTCGTAAGCATTATCAAGATTAATGTAGCAAGCCCAATACCAACTGTTACTTTTAAAAATATTATTAAATCAAACATCCAATTAATCTGAAATATATTTTCAATTATAAACTGAGAGCCTATTACTGCAAAAAATAGAGCAATTAGAATGATGGATGAAAATATAATAACAAACTCAATAACCGATGAGAGTACAATTTCTTTTTTAGAAAAGCCTAAAATTTTAAATATTAAATTTTGAAACTCTTTAATTTTACCTTGAACCATAATGGCACTTGAAATTACAATTAAACCAATAACAATGGTGATTGCAGAAATTACAGTAACTGCGATAAAAACTTTATTCAGAAGATCCGTTACTTTTGACAAGTAGTCAGTAATTTTAATAATGGATAAGCTTGGTAATTTATCAAGAAGTCTAGTTTCATCAAAATTTTCTAGATTAGTAAATTTAGAAGTTGCTAAAAATTCATGTGGGATGTTTTTGGCAAACTGTGGATTTAACAACATTGCAAAATTAATGGTAAAATCTCTATAATTAACAAGTCTAAAATTTACAATTTCTCCGTCAATTTCACGGCCATAAATATTTAAAGTAAAGATGTCCCCAAGTTTAATATTAAAATCTTTTGCAATCTTACTATCCAATGAAATTTGAAGCTTATCAGGCTTGCTTAGATCCCACCATTTACCAGCAATAATTGGGTTGTCTTCTGGTACCGTTTTAGCCCAAGACGATCTTCTATCATTTCCAATTACCCAACGACTATCATTATCTGAATCAATATAAGTGTTTGGATCTATCCCGTTAATTTTAACTATACCTGTTGAAACCATTGGAACAATTTCAAGACTGGCATCCTTATCCATATCAAAAATTAAATTTTCAAATACCTCTCGTTCATTTTTTTGAATACCTATAAAGAAATAATCAGGAGCAAGTTCTGGTATTGATTTGGCTATTTCTCTTTTAAAATTTGAGCCAACGAATGCTAATGTTAATAAAAGAGTGACTCCTAAACCTAAAGACATAATGGTAATTGGTGTAATACTCTTAGTTTGAGTTATATTTTTAACAGATACTTTTATTGAGATATTTCGATTTTCTTTAAATCTTTTAAATAATTTAATGATTAAATTTGAAAGTAAATAAAAAACAATTAAACAAACAAAAAAAGCAGCAAAGTAACCTAAGCTATATATGGGTCTAGCAGAGCCTACGGTAAATAAAGAAATTAATATGGATAATAATATTAGACTTACAGCGATAGATTTTTTTGAATAATAAAACTGAAGATTTTGAAATACATTCCTAAATAAGTTTGAGGCTTTTACTTGATCAATGGCATTAATTGTTGGTATGGAGAATATAACAAGAACTAATAGTCCAACTAAAAAAACTTTAAAATAGTTAATAATTGAGAAATTACCTTCAATATTTAGACCTAATCCTGTTGATAAATAAACATCAACAATAGGCACTAAAGAAAAACTCAATGAATAAGCAAGGGTGGTGATTATAAATAATAGTATTAATAGCTGAAGGTAATAAACAATTTTAATATCTTTTGAGAAAAAACCGAGAGACTTTTTAACTGCAATAGACATGTTATTTTGATTAATAAAAGAAAGAAGGGTATTAGCTATGCCAATACCAGCGATTAACATTGCACTTATAGAAACGAGAGATAAAAATTGTGAAAAATTATCGATTATTCTCTTTAAAGGACCATCAGATTTTTCATGATATCTAAGTTTAACTTTGGTTTCATTTTCAAATAGTTTTTCAACTCTATTAGCCATAGTTTTTGGATTATCTTCCTTATTAAACCGAACTTTGTATTCATAGTTTAAAAAACTACCCATGTTGTTAAGTTTTAATAATTCCAAAGTTTCTTTGCCTGCTAGAGCAAAATCACCAAAGACAAATGCACCCCCAATATCAGGAACAGATTTTACAACACCGATGACAGTGAATAACTGATCTTGGACTTTAATTTTATCATTTAGTTCTAAGCCAAGGTTTTTGAAAATATTTTCATTAACAAGAATTGTATTTTTAGTAGTTTGTAATTTCGCAAACGCTCCAGCTGGCTCATAGCCAACTGCACCAAATAAAGGATAATTTTCATCTACAGTTTTAATTCTAGAAAATAGTGATTTATTTTTATTCTTGTTAGTAGTAGAGATCATAGTACTGAACTCAACCATTTGTGAAACAGTAGCAAACTCCTTAACTTGGTTAATTAATTCTAGGTTGCCAACGTTACGATTATAATCAATTTCAATATCTCCACCCAAAAGTGCTCTTGAATTATCATTTAGCTCTCTATTTAAACTATCTTCAATTGTAAAAATCGAACTTAATATAAAGAGACTAATAAATAATGTGAGGATAATGCTAGAAATTTTTTTGTAATTCCTGCTTAAATCTCTTAAGGCATACATTAGAGTTAATTTAAACTCAGTAAGCTTAAACAATTTTTCCATCTTTGATTTTAATTTTTCTTTTTGCTTTGTTTGCAAGTTTAGGGTCGTGCGTTACCATTATTAATGAGGAGCTTTCTTCTTTAATGTATTTAAATAAAATATCTGCAATCATTTGAGAATTTTCGCTATCTAAATTTCCTGTAGGTTCATCTGCTAAAATTAGTTTAGGTTTCATGGCTATAGCTCTTGCAATTGCCACACGTTGTTGTTCGCCGCCAGAAAGTTGGCTAGGTAAATTATTAAATCTATTTTTTAAACCAAAACGATCCAATAACTCTTTAGCTCTATCATAAGGGTTTTTAAGATTGTTAAGCTCCAAGGTTAAAGCTACATTTTCAACAGCTGTATAATTTGGAATAAGGTAAAAAGATTGAAAGATAATTCCAATATTTTTTCTTCTAATTTTTGATACTTCATCTTCATTAAGTTTAGTAATTTCATGATTTTCGAAATAAATCTTGCCAGAGCTTGCTTTTTCAAGTCCTCCTATCAACATGATTAAACTTGTTTTACCAGAGCCACTTTCTCCAACAATAGAGATTGATTCATTTTTTTTAGTTTCTAAATTAATGTTATTTAAAACTTTAATTAGATCATTACCAGTTTGGTATTTAAGATTAACGTTTTTTAGCTTAAGAAGTGTTTCCATGAATAGAAGTTTTATTATTAAAATTATCACGTTCTGTCTAGTAACCATAAACGTCCACGCACTAGATAAAATTGTCCTTTTTGGAGACAGTTTAATGGCTGGTTATGGCCTTCCTCAAGATAAGTATATAGCTTTAGTATTAGAAAATGACCTTAAACAAGCCGGCTATTCAATAGAGATAATTAATGGCAGTGTCTCTGGTAGCACCACAGCTGGAGGACTGAATAGAATTGAATGGACTTTATCTGAACCAGATATCGATTTAATGATTTTAGGATTGGGAGCTAATGATATGCTTAGAGGAATTAGCCCAGAAGAAACTAAAAAAAACCTAGAAGGAATAATTAAAATAGCTAAACAAAAAAATATCAAGATAATTTTGGCAGGTATGATTGCACCAACTACACATGGAGTACTTTATAAAAAAAAATTTGATAATATTTATCCAGATCTTGCAAAAGAGTTTAATTTAAATTTAATTCCATTTTTATTAGAAGGTATTGTTTTAAAACCTGAATTTAATCAAGATGATGGCATTCATCCCAATGAAAAAGGAACTTTAATTCTTAGCAAAACTCTTCAAAAAAGTATCATTAATTCGATTAAAAAATAGTATAAGTAAATTGAAATCCACGGTTTAAAAATTTTAGATAATTATAAATTGAATGTTTTTAAAAAATAAATATAAATTTGATTTTAAAAAAAATTCAACTAATTTAACTTACAAAGATTTTTGCTATCCAAGTATAAAATGGAATACCTATTAAAATATTAATTGGAAAAGTTATGCCTAAAGAAATACCAAAATACAATGATGGATTAGCTTTAGGAATAGAAAATTTTAAGGCTGCAGGTACCGCTATATAAGAAGCACTAGCTGCTAATACCATTAATAAAATTGTGTCTCCTAATTGAATATTGAAAAACTTTGCAATTAATAAAGCAATCAGCGCATGAATTGGTGGGCTAAAAACACCATATAAAATAGGAACGATAGATTTTTTAATTAATACTTTAATATTTTTGGCAACTTGCAGACCCATATCTAGAAGAAAAAATGCCAACATTCCTTTAAATAAATCAATAGAGAAGGGTGCCATCATTCTTTCACCGTTATTACCACTTAAAAATCCAATTACCATTGCACCAATTAATAATAATTGAGCTCCGTCCTTTAGAGAATCTTTTACAAGAACACGTGTTGGAGTTTTTTTCTCTTTAGCCTTATCGTACATGCTTGCACGGTTACCAAAATATATAGCAATAATGATTGCAGGAGACTCCATAAGAACCATGGCAGCTGCCATGTGACCACCATAAGTAATGCTTTGAATATCTAAAAATTGACTAGCAGTTATGAAAGTTACTGCACTTACAGAGCCATATGTTGCGGCAATTGCAGCGGCATCATATCTCCCTAACTTTTTCTTTAATAAATTATAACCAATTATTGGAATTAAAACTGCTAGAAAAATTGCAATACATAAAGTGATAACAATTTCTTGATTAAGACCAGATTTACTTAAAGCAAAACCTCCTTTAAGACCAATGCCCATTAGTAAATATAAAGATAGAAATTTTGTTAAAGGTTCTGGAATTGTTAAATTAGATCTTATTAATCCAGCAAATATGCCAAATACAAAAAAGAGAATTGCAGGATCTAATAAGTTTTGCATTAATTAAATAATTTTTTAAGTAAGTCGTTTAACTTTTCTTTTTTTTCATAACCCATGCCAATAAATTCTGGAAATGTTACATAACTATTTTCAACAGTGGATGAATCTGGAAAGCCACCAAAAGGTTGAAATAAACTTGGATAAATTTCATTACCACCCAAAGCTAACCCCGCAGCTATATTACAAGAAAGTTGGTGTCCACCATGGGGTATAATTCTTGTAGAGCTCCAATTATAACCTTTCATCATTTTTAAGGTTCTTAAATATTCAACAAGTCCATAACTTAAAGAGCAATCAAATTGCAACCAATCAATTTCTTTTCTCATGCCACCGTAACGAATTAAGTTTCTAGAATCTTGAGATGAAAATAAATTTTCACCTGTCGCTAATGGATTTTTATACGATTTGGACAATTCAGAGTTTAATTCATAATCCAGTGGATCTCCTGCCTCCTCGTACCATTTAAGATTATAAGGTTCCATTGCTTTGCCGTACTCAATAGCAGTTGCAAGATTAAACCTACCATTGGCATCTACACATAAGTTATTACCATCACCAACTAATTTTAAAACACTTTCAATTCTCTTTAAATCTTCTTTTAATGGCACTCCACCAATTTTCATTTTAACAGTTGTAAAACCTAAATCTAAATAACTTTTCATTTCATCCATAAGCATTGGAATATCTTTACCTGGATAATAATAGCCACCGGCTGCATAGACAAAAATTTTGTTAGTATGTTTTCCATTGCCATATTTTTTAGCTAAATGCTCATAAAGTGGAACTTGTTCTATTTTTGAGACAAGATCCCATACTGCCATATCAATTGTTCCAACTGCAGTACTTCTTTCACCGTGCCCACCAGGTTTTTCATCTTGCATTAAAACTTTCCAAATTTTTTCTGGGCTAAAGTTATTTCCTTCATCATTGATTAAATCTTTTTCTTCTGCCTCATTTAATCTTGGAATAAATCTTTTTTTTAATAATTCACTAACTGCATATCTTCCATTTGAGTGAAAACCATACCCAACTACATGTTCACCATTAATCTTAACATCTGATTTTAATGCAACAACACTACAGTCCATTTTAGCAAAACTAATATAGGCATTTTTTATTTCCGAACTAATGGAGAATGTTTTTTCCTGAATTTCAATAATTTTCATTTTAAAAATATTTTTTTTAATCTTATTAGATTTAAATAGATTTAATTTCAAGTTGAATGAGTTTAAAACGAATTAAGATCATTATTTATCAAACCTAGCTTTATGACTAGTTGACAGGGGTTAATAAATATCATTATGTTCCTTCTTTATTAACTAACAAAGGAAACTTAATAATGAAATTAAAATCATATATTAGTAAATTTTTTGCTGTTCTTTCACTTATGACTATTAGTTTAAGTGCTGCGAATGCAGTAGTTACAAACATAATTCCATTCGGACCGGGTGGAGAATCTGATGTTACTGCTAGAATGCAACAATCTTATTATAAAAATATTTATAATGACGATATTGTTGTTCAATATAAACCAGGTGGCGGTGGAGGAGTTGGTTGGGCTTCTTTAAATTCTGAAAAAGATGATGGTAGTGTTATTATGGGTGTAAACCTTCCGCACATCATTATGCAACCTATCGCAAAAGGTGATGCTGCTGGTTACAAAACAGATGATATAAATGTTTTTTCATTTTTTCATTACACTCCAGATGCAATTTTAGTTGAAGCATCAAGTCCTTACAATACTTTAGAAGAGTTATTAGACTTTGCTAAGAAAAATCCAGGGAACTTAACTTTTAGTGGTTCTGGAACTTATTCAGCAAACCATCTTTTAACTATTTCTTTAAATCAAAAAGCAAAAGTTACAACAACTTATGTGCCTTTCAAAGGTACTGGAGCTGCCGTTCAAGCTTTACTTGGTAAACAAGTTGTAGCTTCAGCTGGCTACTCAACTGTTGCTGCTGCACAAGGTTCTAAAGTTAGAATGTTAGCTGTTGCTTCAGAAGAAAGACTACCTGCTTTTCCTGATGTTCCTACTTTTAAAGAGTTAGGTTACAAAATAGTTTCAGGAGCTTACAGAGGATACGCACTTCCAAAATCTGCTTCCAAAGAAACTGTGAAAGAATGGTCTGATCGTATTATGAAAATTAATGCTGATCCAGCGTTCATTAAACAAATGGAAGATAATGCTTTTGTAGTAGTTAACATTGGTCATAAAGAAATGAAAAAGTTTATGAAAGAGCAAATTAAAGAAAACGAAAAAATCGCAAAAGAGCTTGGTTTAATTAAGTAAGATAGTTTTGAATGACAAATATTTTCGCAGATTTTTTGTCATCGTTAAGCTTACTTAACTTAGGCTTAGCTTTTTCAGGAGTTGTGGCGGGCATCATTATTGGTGCCTTGCCAGGACTTTCAGCAACCATGGCGGTTGCAATTTTAGTACCTTTTACATTTTCACTTGAGCCTTCTTCTGGACTGATCGTCTTAGGAGCAATTTATACAGGAGCTATTTTTGGTGGCTCATGGTCTGCAATTTTAATTAATACACCAGGAACACCGTCAGCTGTTGCAACTACATTCGATGGTTACCCAATGGCTAAAAGTGGTAATGGCGATTTAGCTATGTCTATAAGTTGCATGTCATCATTTGTGGGCGGTATAGTAGGGGTGATATGTCTTGCTTTATTTGCACCTCCTTTAGCAAGCATTTCATTAAAGTTTGGGCCTACGGAATATTTTTGGTTAGCAATTTTAGGTTTAACATTAATCTCTACTTTAGCTGAAGGAGATAATATAAAATCATTAATTGGGGCTTGTCTTGGTTTATTAATGTCTATGATTGGTGTTGCAGTTATTGGTGGCGACATGAGAATGACTTGGAATATTAGTTTTTTAAATAGTGGAATAGAAATTGTTAGTGCAATGATTGGACTTTTTTGCATACCCGTTATTTTAGATCTAACTAGCATGAAGGGAAAACATTTAAGTGAAAATGTGACCCCTAAAAGTTTAAGATTAAAAGAATCTTTTTTAATAATATATCGTAAAAAATTTGAAACCTTGAGAGGTGCATTAATTGGAACTTTTATTGGTATTCTCCCAGGTGCTGGAGGAAGTATAGCAAGCATAGTTTCATATGGTGAAGCAAAAAGAAGTTCAAAAAATAAAGATAATTTTGGTAAAGGTGAACCAGAAGGATTAATTGCATCAGAGACTGCAAATAACGCGACAGTTGGTGGTGGATTTATTCCAACACTATGCCTTGGTATACCAGGTACTCCACCTGATGCTGTAATTCTAGGAGCATTATTAGTTCAAGGAATAAGAACGGGAGATACTTTATTCACTGAACAATCTTCAATTGTTTACACTTTTATATTTGGTTTGCTTTTAGCAACAATTATGATGTTACCATTAGGATTATTAATGGGAAGGTATGCGTATAAATCTATAATTAAAGTACCAAGAGAAATACTAATTCCAATCATTATTTTTTTAACAATCATTGGTAGTTATTCAATTCAAAATAATATTCTAAACGTTTATTTTATGTTCTTTTTTGGTTTAATTGGATGGATATTAAATAGAGCAGGATTTAAAGCTTCACCAATTGTCTTAGGGTTAGTATTA
>Ga0222652_1000653_pt1 | contig 13358 bp, 10 predicted proteins | sample AntAcemetagen371_FD_179803 | JGI IMG/M metagenome (GOLD analysis project Ga0222652, IMG submission 179803) | Saline water microbial communities from Ace Lake, Antarctica - #371 | ecosystem: Environmental > Aquatic > Non-marine Saline and Alkaline > Saline | place: Antarctica: Ace Lake... | reverse complement strand
ATTGATGCCCTTGTTGCTTGAGAGCATGCCGCCGAGCACAACACGCGTTTCAATGCGACCGCCATTGACGGATATCACTTCAAGCTCAAGTCGCCCATCATCAAGTAGCAGTCGGCTGCCCGGACCGCAATCCCTGGCCAGTTCCTTGTAGAGAACCCCCACTTCCTGCTGGTTGCCTGCATCCTCAGCAATGCTGGTGTCCAGTGCAAAGATATCATCTGCGGCCAAATATATGGGTCCCTCACTGAATTGGCAGATGCGTATTTTTGGCCCCTGTAAATCACCGAGAATACCAATATGGACCCCAAGTTTTTCAGCAATTTCTCGAACTTCACGCGCTCGTGCCATGTGTTCTTCCAGGGCGCCATGGGAAAAGTTAAGGCGAAAACAGTTGGTTCCGGAAAGTATCAGTTCCTCAATAACCTTGGGATCAGAACAAGCGGGTCCCATGGTGGCAAGAATCTTGGTGCGTTTTTTAAAAGCGGGCGTGTTTGGGGGCATCTAGATGAAACCTTGGTATTTCATGACGAATAAGTTTATTTTGAATTCCGGGCAAGATTACCCTAATTGCAAAATTCTGAATCTATGTTAACAGCCGAAGATGTACAGAAAAATTTTAGCTGAAGTACTTGAGGCTTGGCAGTTTCGCAAATATTCTCACATTGAGCTGCTGGCTGTAACCTTATTTGCAACATACATGAGGCCAATTTGAACCAGGATAAAAACACATTCGTTGCCGGAGACGAAATAAATAAGGCCAAAATTTGTCTGGAAACCGCCAGAATTCCATGGCGTGAGTTGCAGCGATTTTTTGCGGCAGGAAAAGTCTATGGAGTAGATGCTGGGCTGGATTTAACTTCAGTGGCGCTGGGTTTCAGCCGGGATGATCGCGACTTCGTGCAAAGTCTGATTAGTCAAAAAAAATTAACAACCGTTTCCGATGCGCAGGCATTACGCTGGTACGATGAAGGTGCCCGGCTTTGGGCGGTTGTTGTGAAGCCCTTTGTGCTGGTTCAGGAAAGGTAGTCGTGGCATTTTAATAAAGAACAAACATGTCACTGACCAGTAAAAAACCGGCATTAAAATTGCTTCTTTTTAAAGACTTGTCTGCGATTGGGTAAAGAGCTGAAAAAGTAGTAGTGGCAGCCCTGATTTTCGAGAGACCTCTTTTATTTTTATTGCTGCTTAAGAAAGCAAGGTAAATTATGAATGACGTTTATTTGATCGGTATCGGTCAAACTAAAATTTCCAAAAATGCCGGGATCCGTGGACGCTATCTGTCCGCAGAAGCTGTCTCCAAAGCACTGGAACATGCCGGCATCGACAAAGAACTGATCACCATGTTTATTACAGGCAACATGATGTCAGGCATCCTCACCCAGCAACAGCAGTTAGGTGCCTTGACGGCCGACGCCTGCGGCTTTCGGGGCGTTGAGGCAGCCAATGTGGAGTCCGCCTGTTCATCCGGGGCTTCTGCTGCACGGTGGGGTTACATGGCTGTTGCAGGCGGGCTGCACAATGCCGTTGTTGTCTGTGGTATTGAACGAATGACTCACGCGACACGTGAAGACACGACGGCCGCACTGGCCACGGCGGCGGATTGGGAGCTGGAAGGTTGTTACGGTGAATCCTTTATTTCCCTTAATGCGAAAATCATGCGCCTCTACATGGAAATCCACGGCGTGGAGTCGGAAGACTTTGCACATTTTGCCATCAATGCCCATGACAATGGACTGACTAATCCAAATGCGTTTTTACACAAAAAAATTGATCTGGATGCGTATTTGAACTCACGTATGTTGGCAGACCCTGTGAAGTTATTTGATGCCCCTCCAGTATGTGATGGCGCCGCTGCGATCATCATGGCCAACGAAGAAATTGCCAGATTGGCGGCACGCAACGGGTTGCCACTCATCAAGATCAGCGGCTCGGCCATTGGCACCGATTCCCTGGCACTGGATTCCCGAACAGATAAATTAAAGTTGAGTGGCGTGGAAATTTCTACCCGAAAGGCCATGGAGCAGGCAGGTGTCAAGCACGAGGATATAGATATTTACGAACTTCACGATGCCTACACCATTATCAGTACACTTAGTCTTGAAGCAGCCGGCTTTGCTGAGCGTGGGAAGGGAGTTCATTTTGGCAAAGATGGAGAAATAGCCCTGAATGGAAAGTTGCCAATTTCTACCATGGGTGGTCTTAAATCGCGCGGGCACCCGGTTGGAGCCACCGGGGTGTATCAGCTGGTAGAAACCTACATGCAGCTTACCAATACTGCCGGCGAGAATCAGGTGCCGGATCCTGAGATTGCTCTGGTACAGAATATTGGTGGCACGGGCGCCACGGTTGTGAGCCATATTCTGCAGAGAGTCTGAACTCGGGATCAGCAGAGGCTAACCTGATTTCCGCCACGGCTTTTCGACAGGTTTTTGGCGTGACGACTTGCCGTTGTGAGCTCGCTGGGGTCCTGGGTTACATCGGGCGTCCAGCCGGCTACTCCCCAGCTTATGGTCACCGGGGCATCGCGGGATGCGTTTTTTTCCAGATAACTTTTTGACACCAGCCTGCCGCGTAGTCGGTTGACCAGACTGACAGCATCTTTGGCCGACATTTGTGAAAGAATGATGGCCAATTCCTTATTGTTTATGCGGACGAACACATCGTTGCTACGGATTTCGGAACAAATTTCATCCTGTATTTTCTTGTGAGAGAGACCAAGGATTTCATCCGTATCTGGCCAGTAATGGTCGCCATCAAGCTCGAAGATTACCAGTGAAAGAGGTTGTTGGGATTCTATAGACTGTTCCCATATATCTGCCAGGCACTCACTGAAATTGTCACTGCTGATATCGTCTTTGACAGTCCCTGTGGGTTGCTCTACCGCTGTCGCCAGCCATTTGGTCATGCTCAGCTTGCGCTGCAGTTCGTGGTTCAGTCGTTGATTGGTTTTTTGCAGCCGGAATTTTTCACCCTCCAGCTCCTTAATTAATTTCTGGTTCTCAAAATCCACGCGAATGGCAGAGGTAAGAGATTTACTTAACCGGCTAACGGCTATCAGTGTCATGACATAGAGAAGCAGGCTAAAAATGCCCAAGGTTACTACTATGCGGGTATCACCAAATAATGCAACCAGTCCAGCCGGTACCAGTGCAGGAGTAGAAAAAGCGATGAACATTCTTTTTCGATAACTGGCCGTTGCAATGTTGCCGCACGTCAGACCAATAAGTGCCAGAAAAATGATAAACAGGGAATCCGGGTCAACTGTTTGGATCAGGTAAATGCTTAAAATTGCCCACCATGTTCCAGTTGCGGCAGCGCCCAGAGCGTATGCATATACCCAGCTTGCCGGGTTGGAGCTGTCAGCACTTCTGAATGCCCTGAAAAGAAGGTAGCGGGCGGCAATAATCGCAATAAGCACGCACAGCCAAATTGCCAGAAAAACGGGATTAACCAAATGAAGGTAAAAAAGGCCCGTAATACCGGCTGTGATAAGGTTGCCCCAAAGAACGACTGGTAACTGATGGTATTGTTCAACGAGCAGCGTTTGCTCGGTAAGCTCCTGTTGGGCGGACAAAAATTTTCTCCCGCAAATTTGATGCAGGGCATTATCTTTCATATAACTGTGTACTGTAGACAATACCAGACCTGAACTGTGAGCCAGATCACATTATATTGAGACTGCAATGGAGATAGATTTTCATATTCATAGCCGCCATTCAGATGGGGTGTTGGAGGTTAGCGAGATAATTGAGCTCGCCCAAAGTCGCGGCTTGCGGGAGTTTTCTATTACCGATCACGACACGCTGGAGGCCTATTCGGAAAGTTCTGTTCTGGATCTCAAGGGGATGAAGCTTGTTCCGGGTTGTGAATTTTCTTCGATATGGAAAGGTCGCACAGTGCATATTGTCGGGCTTAATCTCGATATCGCATCGGATGTTATGCGCGACGCTACTACTGCTCAGGCTAAGGCAAGAGAACAGAGGTCAATTCAAATAGCCGACAAGCTTGAGAGCCGAGGTATGCCCGGTGCTCTGGAGGGCGCCAGAAAGTATGCAAAAGGGGCCGTTCTGGGCAGGCCCCATTTTGCCAGTTACCTGATAGATGAAGGCTTTGCCAAAGACAGCTGCCAGGCATTTAGAAAATTTTTGGGAGACGGCAAGATTGGCGATGTAAAAACGCACTGGCGGTCAGTTGAAGAAGTTGTTTCCTGGATCAACCGGGCAAGCGGTGTTGCCGTGTTGGCCCATCCACTTAAATACGGCATGACACAGACGAAGCTACGAGAGCTGCTGGTGGAATTTACTGCGGCAGGTGGAAGCGCTATTGAGGTGGTAAGTGGTGCACAAACACCGGATCAGATACAGCAGTTGGCTCTGCTGGCAGCCCATTTTGGGCTGCTCTCATCAGCCGGATCAGACTTTCATCGTCCCGGGCAAAGCTGGGCAGATCTTGGTGTTGTACAGCCTTTGCCGGCAGGCTGTATACCGGTATGGTCGTTATGGCGCTAGTTGTCTGTTGGAGGATGTAGATCAGCTATTACAGAGTTCGATCTTTTCCTCGAATTGTGGCAATTGCGCGCACAAACGATATAGCTGGTTTTGCGATTCAAGATAAGGTCGAAACCCTCTTGGTGAAACTATCCGCCTCTGCAAAGCAGTTTGCGCTATTGTGGCGGTGAGTTCACGCAATGGCTGGTTTAGCTGATTCCAGTCGTTAACGCCCAGATATAACAAGTCGCGAATAACTGAGCGGTCATCAGCCCCCAACTGGTAGGCGAGTGTAAAATGGTTCGTATAGTCCGCGTCGAACTCGCCCAATGCAGACTTCACAAAAACCATATTTGCGTGAGAGTAAGGCCAGTAACTTCTGGTGCTCAGGGCTTTGTAATGAAAAGCCTTTGCTTGTCGTAACAGGCTTGCGGCCTCTGTTTCAGATGTGCTGTCTATTGAATCCAGATATCGAATTCTTCCGGCGAGATCAAGACTGTCCGGGTCTTTTGGTGTCAGTAACAGGGCTTCATCAATTTGGGTGCTGGCAAATTCTATTTGCCGGGCAGAAGGTGATACGTCCCGACGATTTACGGAGATTGCTTGCAAGGCACTGTGAACGTAGGTATTGGCGAAAGCATATTTGCCGGAAAAATAGGCAGCGGAGCTAAAAAGGGCAATCAGGATAAGCCCGATTGTTATTCTCTTCATTGTGCTCCGGACTGTTCTTTAATGAGCTGCGTTAGCATAGCCGTGACCGTAGTACTCGTATTCGTAATACGGAGAATTTTCATCAATTTTGTTCAGGATAACGCCACTTAAGGGGGCGCTAATTCGCTGTAGTCTTTGGATGGAACGGCGGGCTTGCGGGATGGCAGTGCGACCAGCCTTGACGACAAACAGCAGCGCATCTACCTGGGGTGATAAGAGCAGGGCATCGCTGACAGGCGCTACAGGTGCGGTATCCATAATAATGCGGTCGTATTTTTGGTCGAGCACGGAGAGCAGTTGCCCAAATCGCTCAGAGGAAAAGATATCCAGCGGGCGGCGACTAAAGGTGCCGGAAGTGAGTACGTCAAAGCCATTTTCAGGATTTTTAATCAGGCAGTCTTCCAGGCTGACAGTGCCAGCGATTGCGTCAGTCAGCCCCGGTTGTTCATGATGACGCAGTCCAAGTGCCTTTTCGAGTGAGGGGCGACGAAGATCTGCATCGATAAGTAATACGCGTTCGGATTCACCAAATGCCGCTGCCAGATTCATGGCCACAGAAGTTTTGCCTTCGCCCGGTACTGATGAGGTCACAAGCATACGCTTGATAGGGTCATCCAGGGCGGCAAGAATCAGGCTGGTACGAATGGTACGTACTGACTCAGAAAAAACGGATTGATGTTGTTTCTGATAATGGTGGTAAGCAACATGAAATGGTTGATCATCACCTTTATCTTTGGGTATATCGATTTCAGGCAGGGTGCCGATAGTTTCAAGCCCCAGTTTATTTTCCACGTCTGCCGGAGTGTTGATGCTGGAATCCAGGGCTTCGGCCAACATGGCCAGACCGATTCCCGCAAGTAAGCTAGCCACAAATGCGGCATAAATCAAATACTGCTCATGGCTGTTGTTGGGCGCACGCGGGGTGATGGCGTAGTCTGTTACTCGTATGTTGTTATTCTGGACATTCGTGGAAGCATTGACCTGATTAAAACGATTCAAAACCACGTTATAGATTTCAGCTTTGGATTCAACCTCGGCTTCGAGCTCACGGAGGCGGGATTCCTTGCGCCCCAATGTTTGCCGCCCCTGCCGAGCATCTTCCAGTGATCTGGCCAGGGACTGCTCGTTTTCCTGTGCAATGCTGTAGTTACTACGAATGGTTTCAACCACCGCCCTGCTTTGGGTCTGCAGTGCTTGGCGTGCACTGGCAAGCTGCGATTCAATGGCAATCATACGGTTATGCATTGGCCCGTAACGTTTTCCCAGTTCGCTTTTTTCTCTCTCCAGTTCGAAAACTTCTCGGGTAATCGATTGCACAAGGGGATCGCTGGCCACCGCAGGGACATTTGAGTAATCCCTTGAGCCACGGAGTTGGATTTGACGAATCTGGTTGTACTGGTTTTCCAGGGACATGCGCTGCTCGCGAGATTGTAATAGTGCCGACGAAATCAGTTCAATTTCGCTGGAAGTATCACCATCCTGTGTTGAGCCCAAAATATCCTCTTGTTCCCGAAAGACTTGCAGGCTTTGTTGGGCAATTCTTAAGTCTCCCCTGAGCTCATTTACCCTGTCCATTAACCAGGCCTGGGAGTTGAGTGCGGCCTCAATATCAGCATTGTAAATGGACTGCACATAGGCATCTGCTACGGTGTTGGCAATGTCGGCCGCCCGATTTGGGTCCGTATCAGTGACCCATAGCTCAAGCAAATAGGATTCGCCAACAGGGAGGACCTGTATTTGTCCCTCGAGCTGGGAAGCCAGTCGCTGCTTACGCTCTTGAAGAGAAAGCGTAACCTGGTCCGTAGCGATAGAGTTATTGGATGCCCCAAGCAATCCTCGGAACCAGTCCATGAACCCGCCATCAGACGTTGTCTGAGTAAGCCTTTCCGTTTGTTCCGCGAGTCCCAGTTCTTCCACTGCCGCGACTAATACCTCCCTTGAAGTCATGATAGCAATTTGGGTTTCCTGAAAGGCTGGATCCCGCCATTCAAAGAAAACCTCTGTGAGATTAAAAACATTCTCGCCGCGAGGTTTAACGTGAAGTTGGGCCTGTGCCACGTAGGTTGGCTGCATTGTCTGCACCAACATGGCGGTCAGAACGCTGGCGAGCACGCAGAGTGCGATGATGCCAATGTAATACTTTTTGACGGCGCTTTGCAGTAACTGCCAATAGAACAGAAGATCGGGTCCCTGAGGTTGGGTCTCAAAGGTATCCAGATTGCTGCCAAAGTCCCGATTCATATAGCTCTTTGTTGAGGAGGTTTGTTGAGGTTAGATTAAATTGAAATAGCAGCGAATACCATCGGCTCTCACAGTTGGCCTAAAACAGGCCAGCCTCAACGGTAATGGTGTCGCCGGGGCGTATCGGGGTTTCTGAACTTACTCGAGATGATTCGTTGGAATTTTCGCGTTGAATTCTGTATCTGGATGAGGAGGCCCACTCCGTTTCGCCGCCGGCAATCACAATTGCCTGGTTGATGGTCAAACCCGGTCGGAATGAATAACCGCCAGGGTTTCGGACTTCACCGCCAATATAGAAATTGCGATACTCAACAATGCTAACACTGACAGAAGGCTCTATTAAATAGTTACCCCGCAATTTGTTTTCAATATCTTCGGCGAGCTGTTCAGTTGTCCTGTCGATGGCAGTAATGATGCCCAGATAGGGATAGCTGAATTGCCCATTTCTGTTCAAAAAGATCTGCATGGAGAGGTCTGGTTCCTGATGAACTGTGATCTGTATCGTATCGCCAGTGCCCAGCCTGTAGTCTGAATCATCGAAATCATCCGGTTGTTGTGCTGTAGCGACTCCTGAAAAAGCCAACAGGAAGCTGATGCCAGTGCTGGCAATGGATTTCAGGAATTGGGTGGTGAGTCTCATATTGAGATGCCTCAACCTCTGGTTAATCTAGCTTCAAGTTTACACCGAGCTGAATCTGGGATCGCTCGAAACCGAATTCAGCAACGTTAGAGCTATTGTCCATATAAGTCAATTTGAGCATGGCGGATGACCTGGGACTTAAAGAATAGGTTAATTCTGTATCAAAAAGGCTGAAGTTGTCTTCACGGACTACTTCCTGGAAATCAGTGATTCCATACTGAAGGGATGTGCGTGATCTGATTCTGGGGCTCCATCTTTGAGACCAGGTAACTTTGTAATCGGTGCTGTCACGGGCAGTGCCAAATCCGTCCGATTCTTCCGTATCTCGAATGGTTTCCAGAACGATTTCAGTGCGTGGTCGGGGAGCCCACTCAACCAAGGCTTCCCAGGAGATTCGGCTGGTCGCCTGGTTGGCCGGATCGTCAAATTGCTTTTCCTGCAAGCCAAAGCGAAGAGAGCCTGCGGTACTTCGAGTGGCCAGCCACTCGGCGCCCAGAGCCAGTCGTGTTTGAGTCGAGTCCAGGGAATTGTTATTTAGTGCATGGAGTTATGCAATATCCATGTGTCGCAGCTCAGCAAGATACGACAGTCTCTGGGTCCATTTGTAATAAGCAGTTCCGGTAATAGTGCCTATGTCCCGGTCACGGGCCCTGATTTCGGGGATTTCCCGGAGATTGGTTGTTCGCAGCTGATCAAAATTGCCATCTGCAACAAACCTGGTTCTGGCTTGCCTTGCCCCCAATTCATAAATTCCGCGAGCCACCCATGACTCGAATTCAACTGGTTCGCTAATGTTAAAGGCCCGATTGCCATCTGTTGAGCCTTCGCCTCTATCCTCGTGGTGATAAAAGTAACCAAGTCCGACAAAGCCCTTGGAGCGTGCACCCAAAAGAGTGGAGTATGAGGAAGTAGCGTTCCAGTCTGTGTAGTTGTTTTCCGCATTATGGTTGTAGCTACCGCTATTAATATGGCCTTCAAGCAGAACTGCGCTGGTTCGGCTTCGGCTTTCAGCGACACCATTGATATTCGCTTTTAAAATCTGGTCAGCCTGCTCATCAGTGCGAGTAGTGTAAATGTTGTCATTGTGTGCCAGGTTGATACTTGAGTCGCCGCTAAAGTTAAATTCACTCAGCCTGGTTGGGTTGCTTTGTCCGCGTGCACGTATTGCTGGGGATGTAGTCTCGCCCCCTTGCATTGTGCCAACTGTTGTATTGGTCGCCTGGTCGCTAGTCCTGCTGGAAGCAAGGCTGCTCATTACCTGGGCTGGAAACTGAACCTGGGCAACGTAGCTGGGGCTATTTGTGTCTACAGATGCTTCATAGCGTGAAGCGGATTGCATCAGGTCTTCAAGGGCATAAAAGAAGTTTTCCAGAGCCAGGTCCAGATCTTGCCGGATATGCTCGGTTTCACTCTTGTCAGTTTCAACAGTAGCAGGTGATTGCATTGGCCGCTGTCCGCTGGCTCGTGCAGTGGGTAGATAGTCAATCCGGGTAAAGACCTCGGGTAACAGACTCATTGGCGTTATTTCTGTTACGGCGGTTTGAGCCTGGGATGGCATGGAACAACCTAACCCGGCGGCGAAGATAATTGCCGCAGGTAAACACTTCATTCTGTGTTTTTTTGATGTTTTGTTCATTGTCTGGATTGTGCTGGCCCTGGAAGGATACACCCTAATCAAGATGCGTTATCTTAGTTGGTAGTTCATAGTATGGGGGTTCCGTTTGAAATTGGATATGGAACCAGTACACAAAACGGGTTAAATCCTGGAAATAATGTTATCAAATTCACATAACAGCATATTATTAAAGGGAAAATCACATAGTGAGACGCAGTTCATCGCAAAAAACAAGCATTTAGAGTGATAATGTCTTCACTAACTGCCAATGCTCCGTTGAGGTACTACAGGCATGAACATATTTAGGGCCAATCTCTATTCGCTAAAACGTATCTTGCTGGTTTTGTTATGTGGGTTTTGGTCGATAACATCCTTTGCTCAGGGGCAGCCAGCGGGCACCGTTTTGACTGTTTCCGGAAATGTTATTGCAGAAGCGGAATCCGGTGAGCCTCGTTCACTAAATCGTCGTTCCCCGGTTTTTTCGGGCGATACCATAGTCGCTGCAGATGATGCCCGTGTCAGATTTAAGTTGTTGGACAACAGCAGTTATGTGGTCCAGGAAAATTCCAGTTTTACTATTGAAGAATTCCATTTTAGCGGTAGCGAAGATGGTTCCGAAGTTGCCGATTTTTATTTTGCCGAAGGGGTTATGGAATTTGTCTCTGGACATATCGGCAAACAGGATTCCTCCAAATTTCGAATAAATACGGATTTAGCCGTCATCGGATTGAGAGGCTCCGGGGGCATTATCCGAACTGATTCCGAAGCTACCCGGGTTTTCGTAACCCTGGGGGAACTGAGTGCTCGCCCGCGCACAGGGGGAGACGAATTCATTCTCAATAATGGCGAAACCACGATTATTGGGCTGTCCGGTGAACCCGAAAGGGAGCAGGGCAACTCAACTGGTGCGCCCCAGACAATGACTACTGATGGCGATAACATCGTTAGCAATGACCCAGCGGAGCAGCAGGGCGAAGAGGAAGAACTGGCCAGTGAAGAGGGCGCTAGCGAAGAAGATGCCGCTGAAGAGGCAAATGATGCCGGCGAGGCTCCCGGTCAGGAGACAGAAAGTAATGATCAGAATGCTTTAGTTACCCCGCCGCCAAGCGCCGCGGAAATTTATACGGCGTTGTTGCCCAATCCTTTAGAGGCCACTCAGGCAGATTTACAAACGGCACTGAGTAGCGCTATTGAAAGTAATCCTGTGCTTTATGCGGAGCTGGTAACCATAGCTATTGATATGGGGCTGGAGCCGCCCAACGCGGCTATTGCTGCTATCCAGGCATTGGGCAGTGCAAATATCAGTGAAGAGATTGTCACAGATATTTTCTTTGTTGCGACTGAGGGTATTAGCAATGCTGCTGAAGTAGAGGCAGCTATCCTTTCCGCTAATATCAATGCCACCCTAGTTGCCAATCCCACGGAAATCGGGGGAGTTAACATAAATATTGGCTCAGGCGCAACTGCTCCCAGGCCTTCCAACTCGGCAACAGCCCCGCCGACCAGCGCGAGTCCGGCGCGATAATTTACATTCCCTGCGCAGCCGTTAATATGCCCTGATGACTCAAAGCAGGGGCATAGATTGAAAATAGAGCAAGAGCACTCGGGTTTTAAAGGAATAAAAATAGAGCGCGTGCTTTTTCTGCTTGTTTGCAGTGCCTTGCTCTGGGTGCCACTTCCCGCAGCGAGTAACCGGATCTGGTCCATGATGGGCTGGTCAGGCTTTATTTTTGTTATATGTCTTCTCTGGAGTGTGGCCTACCTCGCTGGCCGGGTTCAGATATCCAGTATTTTTCGTCGCTGTGGTTGGCCCATTTTTTGTTTGGCGGCTGTGCAGATCATCCTACTGTTTCAGTGTTTGCCGGGTATTGGCTGGAGCACAGACACTTATGCGACTTTCAGGGTGTTTCTTCTGGGTCTGGCCTATCTGGGCCTGTTTTTGCTCATCCTGCAGTTTCATAGTCCCGCACGAATCAAAGTACTTCTGGTAATAATTTTTGCGAGCACTGTATTCCAGGCACTTTACGGCAGCATGATGGTGTTGACCGGCCTTGAGCTTGGTTTCCTCGTTCCCAAGGCTTTTTTCAAAGGTCTGGCAACAGGTACCTTTGTGAATCCCAATCATTTTGCCGCCTATCTAAATCTGGGGATTGCGATTGGTGTCGCCTACTTGATGGTTAATGTACGTAAACTGGAAGGCTCAGGAAACATGGTAGGTCGAACACTGACCCTTATGATGTCAGGGTCGCTTGCCTGGCGACTGGCCATTATTGTTCTTGTCGTTGGCCTGGTGATGAGCTCATCGCGAATGGCCAACCTGGCTTTCATTTGCGCGTTGTTTGGGGCTGCCGGTGCCTACATGCTGATAAAACGCCGCCTGGTGGTTGCGTGGATAGTGTTGATAGCCAGTATTCTGGTGATCGATGCGGTTGTTGTTGGCGCCCGTTTTGGCATGGATCGTCTGGTCGCAGAAGCTGCAAATGCTATGGTCGACCGGGGTACGCGAACTTCGGTGGTAGAGGCCGCATTACCTATGGCCGTGGACTATTTTTGGTTTGGTTCAGGGGCAGGCTCGTTTTATTCAACATTTCCCCTTTATCGTGGAGACATTGTTGGGTCTGATTTCTACTACCATGTGCACAATGATTATCTGGAATTTTTTATAGAGTTGGGGATATTTGGGTTTTTAGCTTTGGCTGCTTTTGCAGGATTTACCATCAAGGCGGCTTATGTCGCCTGTACTTCGTCCCAGTCTAACTGGATCCAGATTGCCGGTTATGCCTGTTTTATGGGTATTTTGGGTATTGCCGTGCATTCAATGGCTGATTTCAGCCTTAGAGTTCCAGCCTACACTGCAACCCTGATCGCAATCTTTGCTGTGACTTACTGCGCCGCTTATGGAGGCCGACGCAAAAAGCACCTCCGTAACTAGCCGCCCGTATGACTCATAAAGCGAACTATTTGGGTATCGCCCGCGTCAAAATAGTGTCGTTCTGGCTTGCGACCTATCGAACTGAGTATTGCCGCTTTAAGGTCATTATCGGAAACGGTTTTATTTCGCAGCATTGATCGCAAGTCCAGCGAATGTTCATTACCCAGACAGAGTAAAAGCTGACCCTCCACCGTCAGGCGGACCCGGTTACAGCTTGTACAGAAGTTGTCGGACATGGGGGAAATAAAGCCGATTCGGCTTTTGCTGTTGGGCAGTACAAAATAACGTGAAGGCCCGCCAGTCGATGCGGTGCTCGCTGTCAGTTGGAAATAGGCGCACAGCTGTTGCCGAATTAATTGGGAAGAAACCTGGGTTTCGGCGCGAGTATGCGAGTCAATATGCCCAAGGGGCATTTCTTCAATAAAGCTGATGTCGATACCGCGGGATACAGCAAAATCAGCAAGGTTCAGTACCTCGTCATCATTGATGCCTTTCAATATTACCGCATTGAGTTTGATGCGTTCAAAACCAGCTTGTATGGCCGCCTCAATGCCCTGTAATGCCAGATTTAGCTTGCCTGTCCGGGTGAGTTGCTTGAATCGATTCTCGTCGATGCTGTCGATGCTGATGTTCAATCGGCTAACCCCCGCGTTACGCAGTGGTTGCGCGTATTGATCAAGTAATAGCCCGTTGGTGGTCATGGTTAATTCGCCCAGGCCTTCCAGGCCGGAA
>Ga0222652_1000651_pt1 | contig 13378 bp, 16 predicted proteins | sample AntAcemetagen371_FD_179803 | JGI IMG/M metagenome (GOLD analysis project Ga0222652, IMG submission 179803) | Saline water microbial communities from Ace Lake, Antarctica - #371 | ecosystem: Environmental > Aquatic > Non-marine Saline and Alkaline > Saline | place: Antarctica: Ace Lake... | reverse complement strand
CCAAAATTCTCTCTTGGTGTAACTTCCATAATTCCACCATTTGCTCTTAGTTGTCTGTTCATTAAAGATCTAGATATTGCCATAATTTAAATATATTTATACTGTTAAGCAGGCAACGAAATCCTGTGATAAGGTACTTTATTTGATTTTTTTGGTATCGTCAACTGCTTTTACAGGTCGTGTGGCTTGCCACAAATCATCTCTAAAACGACCTTTATATTGATGGTCTCCAACATGAGTAATATAGTCATCTATGTAACCATATACCTTGCCACCTATATCTGCCCATCTTTGACAGAAACCAAAGTCTTCTCCAAAATAACGTTTAGTTTTAGTATCATGCAAAGTGTCAAAAAGATTATACATATTGTCTTTCTTGACTTCTTTACCGTTAATGATAGTAGGTTGGAAAATTTCTAGTTCAGGATAAGCTTTAATCATCTTATCAAACACTTCTCTCTTAATTAACATGCATCCCGTAGGAGCATGAGTAAGCTCAACAACTCCTTTATCTACTGTTATTGAGTGAGGATCTTTTACTTTAACTGGAAAAGTGTGCCCTGCTGTAGCTAATTCTTCAGCGTTTGTAACAGCGTTTTCTTTAATAGTAGTTCTTCTCCACATCTTGTCCCAATTTAAATCTTTCATAGGGTAAGGACATGATATAATATCTTTATCTTTTTCAAGCATTTTAAAAATAGTGTTTGCTTTAAAATCTATGTCAGAATCTATAAACAATAAATGAGTGTAATTCTCAGGACCATTCAACATTTCTGCTACACATAAATTTCTTCCTTGGGTTACTAGTGAGGATTTTAATAAAGTAAAACTTACCATTATTTTCTTTTGCCAACACTCCATTTGAAACTTTAAAACCGCTTGAGTGTAATGCATACTTACATCGCTATGACAGGGAGTGCATACCATAATTTTATGGGGAGAACGTCCTAAATTTATTTCTACAACCTCTGTACCTGAGTCTACTTTGTTTGTTTTTATCGTTTGATAAGTGTCTGCATTAAGTGTAGTGACTTTGTTTTCATTAAACCATATAGGTTCGTTAGGCTTTCCCATGCTGTATTGCTCCTTCTAAAAATTTAGTCCAAGAAGATGCTTGCTTAGGCCACCCGTAATAAATTTTTGCATAACTCGATTGAGAATCGAGATGATTAATAATACTTTTGTCATGTAGAGTTTGAGCTGCTGCTTCTATCCCATAAGCAAATTTTTCAGCTAGTCCTCTATAGTTTTCATCATAAGGTATGTACATTGGAAATTCTGCACCGGTTTCAAATAGAGCTCCATAGTTCGTAGTAATACAATATAGGCCCGCGGCCATAGATTCTAATAAAGATATACAAGAAGTTTCTTCAAAGATACTCGGGTAAACATACATGTTATAGTTATGTAAATTGTCTAAAATATAATCATTGGGTTTATATCCAATGTAATTGACATTAGGTAAGTTTCTTGCTTGTTCGTATAAAGATTCATAGTCCTTCTCATTTTTTTCATAAAAACTCTTACCATATACTTCTGTCGATGAATAAACATCTAAAGTAATTAAAGGGTTTTTAACAAGTTGCATTGCACCTAGTAAAACTGAAAGTCCTCTCCAGGGTGTGTTTTGATGTATAATTTTAAGAGGCTGTCCTTGTTTGTAAGGAGCAGCTTGTTTTATATCTTTGCCTAAACCATTTTTTATCACAATGCATTTATGATTAGGTATATTATACATCATTCTAAATTTTTCATGACTCCAATGAGAATTGAATACATACCAATCATATTTGTTATGATTGGATTTATCACTCATCCAAGGGGCTATATTAGGTTGATCGTATGAATTTTTTTGCCAAAGTATATTTAACTTTGTGGGATGTAATGGAATTTTCTCAGGGACAGATGTACAAATTTCAACTTGATCCAATAACTTAGGATCAACGTATTTTTTTAAATATTCAAACTGTATCTCTGTTCCGCCTTTAGGATTTTGGTTTGTCATTATTTTGATTCATTACTTTCTGTAAAACGTTTAGTCCTTTCGGTGACACTTGTATTTCAACATCTTGAGCAATATCTGCTGCAGTTGTTATAGTGTTTGGATTTACTATATCCGCATCTCTTTCTGCTTCGTCTTTATATACCTTATTGGTTTTAGTATTTCTAATAATCACTGTAGTTGTACAATTTATTTTTAATATATCTTTATCCATTTTGCTGTGACCTGTCTAGTAAAGCATAACTAACAATACCTGATATTTCATTTGCTGTTCCTGCTTGCATTTTTATAACATCTCCTGCTTCTAAATTCAAGGTGTTTTTTAACATATCAACTGTTTCTTTATTTAATGACTCATGGGATATTAGTACATCTGCCCCTGCTCCATTTTTTCTAATAAATAAATCAGTATCGACAGCACTAGCCGTGTCATGCACTGCTTGAACTGTTTTAACTATTGCAACAGAAGACGTAGTAACAGTCAACACTGTGGTCACATTAGTAGTAGTCAGATCAAAAGTTTCGTTTCTATATTGTATAGTCATTAGGATAAAAAATAATTATAGGTATCTTGTTCTTCTTTTAAATCATTTTGAAATGAAAAATTTAATTCATCTTTTAAAGTATTTAAAGACTGTAGAATTTGTCTTTGATTTTCTACTTCATAATCTTGTTTTGGTTCAGGTATGTATGCAGTTATTTTAGCCATTATCTTCTTCCATCAGGTTGTGCATCTAATCTTAATGTACCATAACGCCAAGTTTCACCCACAGCGTCATTAGCTATTTGAATCGATACAAATCTTGCTCGTGCACGTGTGTCTATTTTATCAGTAGTAGTGCTGATTGTAAAGGGTCCTAAAGAAGAGCTCACTGCTGTCTCACTTGGGTAATCATTTAAATATAAAGTAATTTTTGAATTACCGGTTAATATTTTAAAATCGGGTATAAATCTTTTAACGGACATTATATATTCTCCGTCACCTGTAAAATCCGCTATATTATTATTATTAGTTATCTCAAAATCTCCAGATAAAATAAAAGCATTAATTGAAGTTGTCCCGGTGCTATTGATTTGATCGGTTCCGGTTTCTTGAGCATAGTAAGTAGATGCACCATACTTAGCTGTTATTCCTTGTATTGGAAAATTAGGTAAAGCAGTTTTACTGTAATCAGTTGCATAAGGTAGTTGATATACTCCTTGGTCCACATAACTTGATCTAGCAAGTGAACTTGTAGTCCAAACGTTTTCTGCGTAGTTGTACACTACACATCTATTAATTTGTTCTGAACCTGATGCGGGATAAAACCAATTAATTTCATTGTATAAAGTATTGTGTTCACAATATATTAATTGACTAGAATTATAGTTTATTCCTAGATTACCTCCAGCTGTTGTAAATACAAAATCTTCTACGAAACAAGGTATAGTTTTAACTGTACCATCAAACATAAAAAATCCCCCTTCACCGGACATCCAAAAAACAATACCATTAGAATAGGATAAAGCATTTTGACCAATTAACCCGCAATTTGTGCCTACTTGTCTAATAGAAAAAGTAAATGGTGGTCCAACATATTGAATAACATAAGCAGAGCTATCTGTTAAAACTAATGTATAATCTTTACCAGACACTGCTCCAATAATTTCATTACCTTTATCCAACCTAAATGTCCCCGCAGTATTTGTTGCTGTGGGTTGATAAGTGTTATAATCTTCTTGATTAGAAAATCTAATAAACATTGGATCTTGAGTTGTAGTATCACCAATAGTAGTTTCTGTTCCAAAATGAAATAGATGTCTATCCCTATCCGATACTTGAGTAATTCTTGTCTTAGTAGGTGCATTAGCCATAATTACTGCTCTATTTGCTCTAGGTGTAGCGGCTCCTGCATTCCATGTAAATGTTTTACCATTATGAATAGTTGCAGTTAATATTTGACCAAAATTATCTAAAGACCATAAACCTGGATCCAAAATTACATCACTAGTTGCACTTTCAGTTCCCCATGTACCTGATCCCCAAGTATCAGTTCCCCATCCTAAACCTGCCGTTTGAAACGTTGGACCAACAATTTCATAAGGATCAATTTGTGCCGAACCTGTTCCTGAAGTTGAAGCTGCGGAACTAGAAGGCATAGTAATTTCAAATGTATTAGCTGTTTTATTTAAAACTTCAAATGTATTTCCTGTAAAATCTGCTGTTGTATAACCTGAACCTGTTGGAACAGTTACTGAAGAAAAAGTTATATATCTTCCGTCTAGTAAACCATGTGATGTTTTATTAACTGTAACCGTTGGAGATCCAGATGTTGCATCAAAATCAGCTCCAGTAATTACATCGTTATCTAAAGGAGTAATGTCAAAAAACTCACCTTCATAATATAAAAATAAACCTTGAGAAGTTCCTATAGCTACATATTTTTCACCAGCAATACTAGTAAAAGCATGTTGAGCACGTGCTACTCCAGGTAAAGTATTATTAGAATTTGTAAGCTGTGACCATCCACCTATTTTTTCAGGTAATCCATACCTAAATCTAACAAAATCACCATCAACCCACTGAGATTCAGCCCCTGATTGAGTGGCTTGTTTGTTAAATCCAGGTTTAAAGTTAAGTTTTTGTAGCATATATTATAAAGGAGACAGGGGGTATGTGGTGGTGCCCTGCCTCCATTATAATATACTACCTTTTAAACCAAGATGGAAGTCCTAAATGTGGGCGTTTGTCAAACATATTATCTTTTGCCCCTGGAGTCTTACGGTTATTATAATGAAGAAATGCTTGAATACATTCTTTACCTCTAAACTTGTTTCGCCAATGTTCTAATTCACAACCACTGTAGACTAACATATCTCCTGGTTTTAAATCTACTTTGATTCCTTTTTTACCTACTTCTCCAGATGGTTCTAAATAAATTGGCCAATCATCACCACCTAAATTCATAGTGGTAGATATCTCACAACTGAATCTATCTTTGTGTCTTTTTAATTCGTCCCCTTTTTTATATATTCTAGCATAAGTATATGCTGGATATAATTTAAGACCCGTAGCTTCTTCCATTTTAGGTTGGCATTTTAATAATAAAGTTTCCATAGCCATATTAGAATACTGTGAATAAGTATTTGGAATCTGTTCGTTTTGATGTTCATAGTGACCTATGATATTTTCATAAGGAGAAATATATCTAGCATTCCTACAAGTATCATAAACTTGTTTTTGCATACTAAAATAGTTTGCAACAAAAGCAGCTAGGTCTTTTGATATAGCTTGACGTATTATCGTATATTTTTTTTCCTTAAACATCTTTAGCCATCTCTTTCGGTACTGCTTGAATATTCCAATGTATAAATCTAAAAGGCTCTATTCCAAAGTCTACATTAAACTCGTGTTCTAAATAACCTGGAAATATAATTAAAGTTCCAGGTGTAGGTTTAAAGTGAATAAGTTCCGACCCATTCCAAACACCTTTTTGATTAGGTTTCATTTTTAATTTTGTAGAACGTGCTCCAGTACGAGGTTCGTGGAATATTGGCATAGATGTTTTATCACTTGCTTTTAAAAAATAAAAACCTGATACATGTTGGTTCCAATGAACGTGTGCTGAATGATGTCCACCTCCTTTTTTAGCAAACTCTTGTACCCACATTTCACTAAATAGTGTTGTGTATTGTTGCATATCAAAACCTTGATGATCTAAATATTCCCAAGACTTTTGACCAATGTAATCTCTAAAGTCTCTAAAATCATTATCTATTGTTAATGGTGTTGAATGATAACTTCTTCCAAAGTCTCCAAATTCTTTTATATGTGCTTTAGCTTCTGGAAAGTTTTTAGCAGCTTTAATATATTTGTTAGAAGCTTTAGTTAAAGATTTTATAAACTCTGGTTTTTGTTCTGACCAAATAGTTGTGTTAAAGTAATTATTTATATACATATTATTTAAATGGGTATCCAAGGTTCCACATTACCAATGAATATCTCGTTCCTTTCGTTACGGGTTTAACTCTATGCCAGACAAATGATGGAAAGACAATAATACTTCCTTTAGGTAATATTTCTTTTGCTTGTTTCAAATGTTTAGCTTCTTCTCTCATATGCGGATCGTAGTTTCTAAAATCAAATTCTAGTTCTCCACCTTCATACTCTGAACCATCTGTTAATTGACAAGTCATAGATAGTTTTCGAACTTTACCATTATCGGGACCTTCTTTTTCATATACTTTGTCCCAGCTGTCACAGTGCCAATCATAGTATTGATTGAGTTTGTATTTTGTAAACTGACAAGATTCACTTCTATCCCAATCAAAATTCCAACCTGCAGCTTTATTAGCTTGATGAATATAAGGGTGTAGTTCTTTATAAATCCAAGTATCATTTAACCAAACTAAATCTGATTTTCTTTTTCTTTGCATATTTTTAATTTGGTCTTTAGTTAATTCTTTATCACCATAGCCACCTGTTCGTGCCATAGTTTCTGCTTGTGATAATCCATGTTTTATAATGTCATCACATATTTTTGGAGGTATAGCTGATTTAAAATACCAGTAATAATTAGATATATTCATAGGTAATAGTCTGTACAAAATTCAAACTATCCTTTTGATTATTTGTGATGTAATACATATTCGTTGATGGAAACATAATAAACATATTGTTTTCAAGTTTTATATCCCAACTTCTTCCTTTACGTCTATTATCTTCATAGTGTATTCGAACAAAACAATCTTTAACTTTAACACCGTAAAGCATAGTAAAGTCTGGAGAGTTACGTAGATCCACTGGATCAATATTTAATAAAGGAATTGTTGTCTCATTGGGTTTATAAATATTTCCCCACGTTGATTTGTTAACTAAATTAATGCTGTGTTCAAGACCAATAAAGTCTCTCATATATGTATTTAACATATCCCAAGTTCTTGAGAATGGAAATTCTTTATTGTTAAAAGTTGATTGTAAAATATCGTTAGTAAGTTTTTCTTGGTCTATTTCAAAACCTTTCGGCATATCAATATCACCGTAGAATAAACTCTGCTCTGTTAATATTTTTTTTTGCATACCACCACGTATTTTTATATTATGCTAAAGAGTCTGTCAAATCCCAAGTTGTATTAGCTTCGTTCCAGACGTAAGACCAGCTATGAGTAGCTGCTGTATTTTGTGAAGTTTGTTCAGCTGTAAGTTCTGGTGCATCACCGATAGGTGATTTCCAAGAAGCCGATGCATTATGTTTTACCCAAGATGCATGAGGTTTTTTAGGCCAGAAAATATTATCATCTTCGTCCCAAGTATAACCTATACCTGCGTAGTTTCCTCTAAAAGGTGTACCACCATTTCTGTGAGTTCCACCAGAAGTATTGTAAGATGTTTGAATCCACATCTGTGCTGGCCAGTTGTTGTGTGTTTCTAAATATTGTTGACCTACAGATTCATCCTCAACGCCGTCAGCGTTCAGCATATCGCCATTATTCAAAGTTAATACTTGAATAACTTTACTGTTAGATCCTAGTTTTGCAAAATGTGCCATAATTATTCTCCTATTATATATTAAATTTTAAAGTTAGTAAATACATCTTAATTTTGAAATTTGTATCTTATTATAACGATTCCTGAACCACCTGCTCCACCATTCCAATCTGTTACCGGATTACCTGGAGGTCCTTCAATAGAACCACCTCCACCACCACCTGTGTTTGTTGTACCATTTTCTCCAGCTCCATACGGTGGAGGACCAAACTGACCTCCATCTCCACCACCACCCGTTCCACCTTCTCCAGAATTTGTTCCCCACGTTGAAGGAGTATTTGTATATGAGCCTCCACCACCTCCACCACCTCTTGTGATTGCAGAACCTGTAATAGAAGATGCTAAACCATCTCCACCATCTGCTGCATTAGCAAAAGGACTTCCTGTTGTTCCGGCTGTGCCAGTTGCTCCTGCACCACCACCTCCTCCACCGATATATACTGATGCTCCTGGACTTTGGTTACCTGCTCCACCTGGATTTCCTTGAGATGGACTAACAGGAGGTGTATTACCATTTCTTGCTAAAAGTGAATTTGCACAGTTACCCGCTGAACCACCAGCACCTGAACCACCTGCTCCAAAAGATGTAGAAGCAACACAACTTGGTGCAGAAGTAGCGTGTCCTAATGAACCACCTCCACCTTGTGATGTAATAGTTGAAAATGTAGAGTTAACTCCATTAGACGCACTGGTACTTGTGCCTGCTGGTGCGGGAACTCCAGCACCACCTCCACCTACTGTAACTGTATAAGGTTGAACTGAAACTGGTAAAGCTGATGCACCTAAAGGTGATGGACCAGCGGAGTAACATCCGGATGCTGTTCCATTTGAAAATCTATAACCACCTGCTCCACCACCTCCGCCTGCTCTCATAGCAGCTCCTCCACCACCAGCTATTACTAAATAATCTACTGAATTTGATCCTGCTGCATTACCTGCACAAGATACACATAAAGCTCCTGGTCCTGTGAATGTATGAATTCTATAATCTCCAGAACAAGTAATTGTTCCACCTGTAGCTGTAACATATTGAGATGTTGGTGCTGTATCTTGTGTACCATTATCTGTTACTAACCAACCTTTTGTTGCATCTACATATACTAAAGTAACAGCTAGTCCTTCTACTTCTAAAGAAGCATCAACTGCTACTCCACCAATTTTATCTGAACCATTTCTAACTAATGTAACTGCATTTGTATCAAATGTATTTGCGTAATCTTTTATTGCAACTACATCACCTGCAGTACCTGCTGGTAAATTAACTGATATCGCTCCACCTGTTGTATTTACAAAATAACCTACTCCACTTACTGCTGTGAATCCTGTTGTTTTAACTGTTGTATCCCAAGACGCTGCACCGGTTGCGCCGAACCCTGCCGCCGTACCGCTGTTCGTGATAGTTGCACCAGCAGGAATTGTGAACGTATCTCCACTATCCCCTAATGTGACTGTACCACACGCTGTTCTTGGACTAATTTTATTTACTTTTACTTCACTCATAATATTTTCCTATTGAAACTTATATCTTATTACTACTATACCTGAACCGCCTGATCCACCAATTGTACCTCCACCATGAGAAGTAGTTCCACCACCACCACTACCACTATTAGCTGTTGCATTTCCACCATTTCCTGTGGGACTTCCATTTCCACCACCACCGGCACTTGGTGCTCCACCAGAAGGTGAAGGACTAGGTGGATCATTTGCTCCACCACCACCACCAGAATACTCTACTGAACTTGCCGTAATTGAAGTTGTTGCACCACCACCGCCATTTCCACCAGAAGAAGTAGTTCCATTAGCACCACTTGCTGTAGCTCCACCACCACCTGCTGCACCATAAGCTGGTCCTCCACTACCGGGACCACTTCCTCCGGAAAAACCTTGAGCTGGACTGACGGGAGGTGTATTTCCTGCTCCACCAGAAGTACCATTTCCACCACCACCACCTGATCCACCAGTTAAACCATTTCCACCACCTGCACCACCACCTCCACCACCTGTAGATGTTATAGTTGAAAAAATTGAATTTGAACCAGATATACCAATATTAGTTGGTACACTAATAGGATTACCACCTGCACTACCTCCACCAACTGTTACTGGATAAGTTTGAGCTGTAGCTGTAATAGCTGTAGTTACTAAAGGAGAAGCTGTATAAGGAGTAACTGTATTACATTTTCCTTCCCTAAATCCTCCAGCACCACCACCACCACCATTTGAATATCCACCACCACCACCACCGGCAGTTACTAAATAAGCTAGCTTATTCCTACTTGCTACAGTTGTTGAAGTTGCACAGACTGTAAAACTACCAGGTCCTGTAAAAGTATGAATTTTGCAATTACCACTTGTTGTAACTGCACCACCTGAACAACTTACTACTAAAAAAGGAACTATTCCTCTAACATTAGATGTTGAATCCATAGTATTAATCCAACCTTGTGTTGAATCAACATATACAAAAGTTACTGATTGACCCTCAACATTTAAAGTTGCATCATTAGCCACACTACCAATTTTATCTGTTCCATTAGGAGTAACTGTAATTGCATTAGTTTGCCAAGTTCCTGCATAATCTGCAAGTGAAACTATTGCTCCAGCAGAACCTGCTGGTAAATTAACTGTGAAAGCTCCACCACTTGTATTACAAAAATAACCTTCACCTGATACTGCAGTGAACGTTGCTGTCTTTGGAGTTGTTATCCAGTCCACTGTCCCCGTTCTACCAAAACCTGATTGTGATGCGCCACTTGCTAAATTAATAGTATCCCCTGTTGCACCAAGTGTAATTGTTGTCCCTGATTGACTAACTAAATTACCGCCATCACTTGCTTGAATTGCATTTGATTTTACAACTGTACCACTAATAGTAGTTGTTCCGCCACATTTAGTAACGACTGCACCACCGCATTGATTTTCTATGTTATCTACTTTTATTTTACTTGTCATAATTATTGAAATTTGTACCTTATTAATACTATACCTGAACCACCTGCGCCACTTCCTCCAGTACTAGAACTAGAACCACCTGCACCTCCGCCACCACCTTTATTTATTCCACCAGCTACTCCTTCATCATCTGTTGCAGATGCTGGATTATTTCCTCCTAAACCTCCTAACGGAGAACCATAATTGACTGCACCTCCTCCCTGAGCATAATTTACTGAACTTCCTGAAATACCTGTATCAACACCACATCCTCTAGTTCCTCCAGTACCAGAACTAGCATTTCCTCCTGCAGCTCCTGCACCGCCGCCTCCGCCACCAGCAGCATTGGTTGATGGCCAACTTGGTACAATATTATTTCCTCCAGGATTTCCTTGAGAAGGACTAACAGGAGGTGTATTTCCTGCACCTACAGAACTAACAGGTATATTATCTGGTTCAATACCAGCTCCGCCACCTGAACCACCATTAGCTCCTATAGCTATTGGTCCAGTAGTACTTACAGCTCCACCTCCACCACCACCAGCTGAAGTAATACTTGAAAAAATTGAATTTGATCCTGCAACACCTTGTGCACTATTGGCACTAGGTCTTTTAGCTCCCCCGCCACCAACAGTTATTGGGTAACCTTGAGCTGCTACAGGTAAAGATGTTGTTGCTAATGGACTTGCTGTGTAAGAACAAGGATTATAACCTTCTCTTAAACCACCTGCCCCTCCTGCGCCTGTACCTCCATTTCTTGCTCCGCCTGATGCACCACCTGCTACTACTAAATAATCTATTGTATTTGAACCTGCTGAATTACCTGCTGAAAAGACTGTAAAAGTTCCTGGACCTGTAAATGTGTGGACTTTATAATCTGTATCAACAGTTGTAATGGTTCCACCGGTGGCTGTTATAAATTCTGGATCAGCTTCTTTATCTGCTTCTGCTCCTGTATCAGTTACAACCCATCCTTTTGTTACATCAACATAAACTAAAGTAAAAGCAACACCATTTCTTGCTATTACTAAATCAGATGCACTCCCTTGAATATTTGAACCATTTCTACCTATTGTAATATTATTTGTTTTTGAAATTTGTGCATAATCTGAAATAGCCATTATATCTCCTGCACTTGGAGAAGCTGGTAAATTAATTGTTCTTACTCCACCACTTGCATCTATAAAATAACCTATTCCATTCGCACCTGTTGTAGGAGTTGAAGTAATTGGTGTAGTATTCCAGTCGACAGTTCCTGTTCTACCAAAACCTGTTTGACTACCATTATTTACAATAGTAGTTCCAGTTGGAAAAGTAATAGTATCACCACTTGCACCAACTGTTAAATCAGTTCCGCATTGTGGTTCAATTGCATCTACTTCTATTTTGCTCATTATACGATTACCAATGTTCCTGTTATAGTTTGTGTTCCAGTAACCGTTACGGGTCCTGCTAATACGCCTGAATCTAAAGTTTGATCTTCATCTAAAGTAGATGCATGAGTGACTACATATCCTGTAGCCTCCATTACTGGAGACATAGCTTTCTTTGCAGGGATTGTACAAAATACTTCTTTCTCGCCTATACCAAAATCAACTAAAGCATCGCTGTTGGTAGAAGATAGGATTGTTGTTCTCGATAAAGTGTCTGTTGCAGCATCGGTTACTGTACCAATACCTACTTCAAATTCATCTGTTCCAGTATTTGTAATACAATAATATGTAGTATTAGTATTACCTACACCCGATACGAATGAAATAAAATCTGGAGTAGCACCGGCTAGGTCGAACGTTCCCGTTCCAGTAGTAGTGCTTGTCTCTTTAACTCTATCGTTAATGACAAGGGCCATCTATCCTCCTAAGCTATTCTTAATATTGCAGCTGAAGTTGTAAATGCTGGGAATTGAATAGTGAATGTCCCTGCTGTTGCAGTTTTAACTCCACCAAAATCTAATACACAAACAGCATCCGTAGTACCTGTACCACCGTCAGTAGTTGTATTATAAATTAATGCACCTTGAGCAGATAATGTTACTGCTGTAAATGATAAATTAGCAAAATTAGTAATTGCTATTGCTGAAGATACTTTCACACCTTGGTTAACAAGCGCTGAACCACCCGCAGTATATCCTGACGACGATACTTCATTACTTGTTATATAGTTTTCAGTTGAAGCACCTAGTGTTGCTAGTGATGTATACATCGCTAGTTTGTATGTGTCTGATGATGTATCGAAATCGTGTTTTCCTTGAAGTAACTCTTTCTTAAAAGTGTTACAAATCGCATTAGTTGTTATAGCCATAATATTTCTCCTTTAATAATTTTTTATGGTGATGGTGAAGTTATTTTAACCCTTGGCACACCATCATCGTATTCTGCACGTCTTCTTCTCCCCATTTGTTGAAGAGCAAAATTCTGTATGCCTTCATTATACTTGCTTTTATATAGGTTGTACATATCCATAGGTCCTTTTAAAAATGCAAAAGCTTCGGTTAAAACACCATCCAAAAGCATTCCTTGTTGGTATTCAGATAGGTAAGTAGTGTTTGAAGATGTAAAACTAGGTGGAGTAATTATGTAGTTTAATTGAACTGCATAACCTTGATCTGGAGTTGGAGCAACTACAATAGAACTTTCATCCCAGTTAGCATAAAATTTAGGAAGACCTGTTGCACCACTACCATTATATTCTGTAATAAAACTAGTATCTCTTTTTTCCATAAAAGATCTATCTCCTGTTTGATTTGTTGAATTAAATACTTGAAGAGATCTAATAATTAAAAAATCTGCTGGAGTAATTAAATATCTTTTATTAGCTGTAAAAGATGAAGTTGAATATTTTCTAGTGTCATCATAATCAACTGCACCTGCAACACTTAGTTCTGTGTTTCTTATAAATTGTCCAATAATAGTATC
>Ga0222652_1000644_pt1 | contig 13505 bp, 14 predicted proteins | sample AntAcemetagen371_FD_179803 | JGI IMG/M metagenome (GOLD analysis project Ga0222652, IMG submission 179803) | Saline water microbial communities from Ace Lake, Antarctica - #371 | ecosystem: Environmental > Aquatic > Non-marine Saline and Alkaline > Saline | place: Antarctica: Ace Lake... | reverse complement strand
ACTATTAGGCATGTAAATAGTAAAAATTGTTTTAATTATGATAGAAATCAACAATTTTATTGGTGGAAAAAATACACCAAGTGAGACTAAAAATTTTATAAAATTATATAAGCCTACAACGGGAGAGGAATACGCTAAAGTTCCGGTAAGCACAGATATTGAATTTAATCAAACAATTCAATCAATGAAATTAGCTCAACTAGAATGGGCTGAAACTTCTCTAACAAAAAGATCCTCTATACTTTTTAAATTTAAATATTTAATCGAAAAAAACTTTGATGAATTAGCAACTATTATTTCTAATGAACATGGTAAAGTATTTTCTGATGCAAAAGGATCTCTTCAAAGAGGTCTTGAAGTAGTTGATTTTGCATGCGGTATCCCACATCTTTTAAAAGGAAGTCATTCTATTAATGTTGGTACTAGTGTGGATTCATTTGATATTCGGCAGCCTCTTGGCATATCTGCGGGCATTACACCTTTTAATTTTCCCGCTATGGTTCCCATGTGGATGTTCCCTATGTCCATTGCTTGCGGAAATGCATTTATTTTAAAACCATCTGAAAAAGTACCTCAATGTTCAATGAAACTTGCTGAACTATTTTCTGAAGCAGGACTACCTGATAATATCCTTAATGTTATGCATGGAGATAAGTCTGTTGTGGATTTAATTTTACAATCAAATGATATAGCTTCTGTAAGTTTTGTTGGCTCTACGCCTGTCGCTCAATATATCTATTCTGAATCTGCAAAATATAATAAAAAAGTTCAAGCATTGGGTGGTGCTAAAAACCATATGGTAATTATGGAAGATGCTAATTTAGAAGATGCTGTGAATGGACTGATCGGTGCTGCTTTTGGTTCTGCAGGTGAGAGATGTATGGCTACTTCAGTTGCCTTACCAGTTGGAAAAATTCAACAGCCATTTATGGAACTACTTAAAGAAAAAACTAATTCTATTCATGTTGGAAGTTCACTTGATCCCAATAGTGAAATGGGGCCTCTGATTACTAAGGAACATAAAGAAAAAGTACTTGGGTATATTGAAAAAGGAATTAATGAAGGTGCAAAACTAGAATTAGATGGTAGAGGAATATCTCTCCAAGGTTTTGAAAATGGAAATTTCGTAGGACCGACTATTTTTAATAATGTCACTAAGGATATGACAATCTATAAGGAAGAAATTTTTGGACCCGTTCTATCAGTTGTAAACGTTAATACATATGAAGAGGCTATTAGTCATGTGAACGGACATGAATTTGGAAATGGTACCTCCGTCTATACTTCTAATGGGAATATAGCGAGAGACTTTATGAAAAATGTTCAAATTGGAATGGTAGGAATCAATATTCCAATTCCAGTACCCATGGCTTTTTATAGTTTTGCTGGTTGGAAAGGTTCTAATTTTGGCGGAAGTGGCATGCATGGAGAAGAAGGAATTAATTTTTACACAAGAAGAAAAACAATTACTACAAAATGGGCTGATGGAGTTTCCGGCGCTTCACTTGTTATGCCTACCATGAAATAAATTTATATATTTAAATTATTTATTAATTAAAATTTCCAGAAATTATTTGTTTTCCACCACTTGTAATACTAAAAGAGTTAATAGAAAAATCATTATTTACTACTAATCCTTTTATTGAAAATTGAACTGTTCGCCCACTTTTAAGCTTAAAGTCCAATATTTCAGAAAATTTATCTTTTTTATAATACTGCTTTCTAGGAGTAATTTTCACCAAGTCACTGTTACTTAAAAAGTTATTACTGAACATAACAAGTGAATCATTTGCATATTTGTATTCTACAAAAAAACCCTCTACCATAGAGCAAGTACTTGTGTGACCCTTACAGTCGCTAATTGTAAATTTTTTAATTAAATCAATTTTTTCTTCAGAAACTTGAGAAACATTATCCTGATTATCTAAGTTCATATCATTAAAAGATTTTATAAAATCTTCTGATGAAATAGTTTTTGATTTTAAAAGTTCAATCATTTGAATAAGCTGATCATCAGTAATTTTTTTATTTAAATTTAAAACTGAATTATAGAGAACTTCCGAACTAATGATATCTTGATCAAATAAATCAATTAGTTTTTTTAGTTCGTTTGCATTACTAAAATTTATAAAGCACAGAGATATAATAATAGTTAAAATTGTAGAATATTTTTTTACCATGTGCCTATATTTTTCATATTATTCCATGGTTCTTTAATTTCAAGAGGTTCATTTTTTTGGAGCAATTCAATCGAAATGCCATCAGGAGATTTTATAAAAGCCATATGTCCATCTCTTGGCGGTCTATTAATCGTTACTCCATTATCCATTAGGGATTGACATTTCTCATAAATATTATTGACACTAAAAGCTAAGTGACCAAAATTTCTGCCACCCTTATATTCTTCTAGGTCCCAATTATAAGTAAGTTCTAATAAAGGCTTTTGAGAATTAGATGCTAATTCTTTATCTTCAGGTGCGCATAAGAAAACTAATGTGAATCTACCTTTTTCATAATCTTTTCTGGAGTATTCAAATAAGCCAAGTTTATTGCAATAAAAATTAATCGATTCATCAATATTAGTGACTCTTACCATTGTGTGCAAATATTCCATAAATTATATTAGCAAAAAAATAATCTAGTGTCTAATTTATGTAGTAAGATAATAAAATGTCTTTAAGAAAAAAAACACAAAAACAGGAAGAACAATTTTTATTAAAGGTTGTACAGCCTGCTCTGTTAGGTTTTATGGACGGATCCATTTCAACATTAGCTCCTGTATTTGGATTTGCAGTATCTGGTGATACAAAGACGGCTTTTATGGCTGGAACTTTGGTATCTGTCGGTGCTGGCATTAGTATGGGACAAGCAGAAGCTATTAGTGACGATGGGGAATTAACAGGCAGAGGGTCTCCAGTCATAAGAGGATTTATAACTGGACTAGCAACATTTATAGGGGGAATGCTCCACACATTACCCTTTTTAATCCATGATAATAGTTTAGCAAAAGATATAGCGATTGGGGTAACTGTAATAGAGTTATCGATTATAGCAGTTATTAAATGGAAGTATATGAAAGGAAAATTAATATCTAGTATTTGGCAGGTATATTTAGGTGGTGGTATAGTGATATTTGCAGGAATTTTCTTAGAAAGAATAATTTCTAAATTTATAAATTAGAATTGTTTATTGATACCCACTGCAATTCTTTTCTTGAGCGTACTTTCTCTATAAAAAATATAAGCCACACTTAAAACAACAATCAAACCACCTAGATAAACTCTAAGAGAAATGACTTCATGAAACAAAAAATATCCAATAAAATACGACCATAAGAGTGAAGAGAATTCAAAAGGAGCCAACAAAGAAGCGTCAGCTAATTGGTAAGATTTAGTTAGGAAAACTTGAGCTATAAAGCCCAAAACTCCAGTAAGAATTAATAATATTATATCCGTTGTTTTAGGAATAATCCATGTGGAGTTCATAAAAGCTAGACTTATGATTGAGCAAAATAAAGTAAAAATAAAAATAGATAGAAAATTATTATTTGTGATTAATATTTTTTTTAAAAAAATAACAGCAAATGAAAGTAAGAGACTAGCAATAAGTGGAAGTAAAGAATAGTTAGAAAAAACACTCACAGAAGGGTTAAGAATAATCACAACACCAATAAAACCAAACATAATAGCTATTATCCTCCTCATACCAATTACTTCACGTAAAAAAAATACAGATAAAATAGAGATGAAAAATACTGATGAGAAACTAATGGTTTGCATTTCAACTAAATTAACGTGACGAAGAGATAGGAAGAATAATGTCATAGCGCAAATTCCAAAAACAGCACGCATAAGATGTAAGGGGTATTGATTGATATCAGTTATTTTTAAATTATTTTTCCATAACATGAATATGACAGGAAATAATGCAAAAAAATTTCTAAAAAAAACAACTTCAATTAATGGGACACGATCAGCTAAGAGCTTAATACAGGTTCCCATTAAAACAAAGAAAAGCACTGATAAAGATTTAAATAAAAAAGCTGACATATTTTATAAATTCAATATATTCCGATACAGATGAATTTACTAATAGTTAATGGCTATGACAAAAAAGGATGGAATAAGCTTCAAAAAAATGGACTGCAGCATATCTGTGATTTTTACAGAGATCAGCTATTAGGGATTAATTCAAAAATTAACACCACTTATATTCATCCCTCTATTGAACTTAACAAAACATACAGTGAAGATTTTTTTAACTCTTTTCATGGGATTGTCTGGACAGGCTCAAGCTTAAACATATATGACAACACTAAAGAAATTAAAAATCAAATCACTTTAATGAAAAAATTATCTAAATTAGAATTAAATATATTTGGAAGTTGTTGGGGAATGCAACTCTACACTGTTGCCAATAAGGGTGATGTTAAAAAAAATTCTAAAGGAAGAGAGGTTGGTATTGCTTTTAATATAACCCTTAATCAAAAGGGCATAGAACATGATATGTATAAGAATAAGCCCATTGTTTTTGATGCATTTGCATCTCATGTGGACCACATTACAACTAAGCCAGAAAAATCAACACTGTTAGCGGAAAATCATTACTCTATACAAGCCTTAGTTACAAAAAAGTTTTGGGGAACTCAGTATCACCCTGAATTTAACTTTCATTACACTGGACAAATATTAAAGGCTAGAAAAAAAATTTTAATTAGTGAGAAATGCTTTACTAGAAATCAATTAGATAAAATTATTCATGCTTATAAAAAACCTAGTCAGGATAGTTTTAGTAAATCTTTAATAGATGATAAAATAAGAAAAAGGGAACTTTCTAACTGGCTAAAATATATTAAGTAAAATTATAATTTAATTTTAGATAAAATTTTTGATAACTCTTCTATATTTTTGCATACCGATATGAACTTGAGTACATCATTGCGTGCATATTTTACTGATGGCAGTTTTAAGTACTGCTTAATCAAGGGGTCCCAGTATTTTTTATAATTAAAAATAATCATTCTCTTATTTTTGATAATATTTAATTGATTAGCCGACACCACTAAGGATATCTCTTCAATAGTGCCTCCGCCTCCAGGTAAAGCAATAAAGATATCAGAAAGTGATAAAAACTTTTTTTTTCTATCTTCCATAGTTTTTGTAATAATTATTTTATTTAATTTTTGATGAATTTTTTCTCTACTATCAAGAAAATCTGGAATAATGCCTGTAACATGACCACCAAGCGCTAATGCCGTATTAGCAACAACACCCATAATTCCACTCTGACCGCCTCCATAAACAATACCATAATTATTTTTAACTAAATAAGTGGTGATATCTTGGGCAAGTTTGGTGTGAGATTTATCTGGTCCATACATAGAACCACAAAAAACAGCTACTTTTCCTTTAATCATCATTTAAATTTTATTTAAGATTTTTATTTTCATTTCCCTATAGACTTATATATTACCTTAGATGAAAAAAGATAAAAGTATCAAACTTAACGCCATAAGAAAAAAAATTGATCAAATTGATGATAAAATTTTAAAATTAGTAGCACAGAGATTTAATGAAATACATAAAGTTGCAAATCTAAAAGATGATCCCAATCAAGTTGTAGACCACGAAAGAATAAAAAAAATCCTTCAAAACATACAAACTAAAGCTAAAAAAGAGAAATTAGATACTGAATTTGCTGTTCGTTTATGGCAACTCTTTATTCAAGAAGCAATTCGTATGGAGTATTCTAAAATTAAAAGTTAATAAGTATATGAGTGTATATGCTAGCAGCGTAACCTAATGCGATGACTGGCGTCCATTTTAGATGGCCAAAAAAAGTATACTTACCTCTCGCCTGTCCCATTAAAGCAACACCTGCTGCAGAACCAACTGATAACATACTTCCGCCAACACCCGCTGTAAGAGTTACCAATAACCATTGAGATTCTTCCATAGGAGGGTTCATTGTAAGAACAGCAAACATAACGGGTATGTTATCTACTATTGCGGATAATATTCCCACTAATACATTAGCCCAAGTCGCGCCTAGCTCTACATACATAAAGTTATTAATCATGGATAAATATCCAATAAAGCCTAAACCTCCAACACTTAAAATAACACCAAAGAAGAATAGGAGAGTATCCCACTCTGCTTTAGAAACTTTTCTTAGTACATCAAACTTTTCTAGAGAGTCTATTTCACTATTTCCATGAGTCATTTTTAAATAGTAGCCAAAAATTGATAAATATCCAAAACCGACCATCATGCCCAACATAGGTGGTAAAGTTAAAAAGTTATGAAAACACACTGCCGTGACTATTGTTAAAATAAATAAAAAAATAATTCTTTTAGCGCCTCTTCTCATAACAACAGTTTCACCTGATGATTTTGGCGTTCCATTTTCGACGAAGAAATACATAATAAATGCAGGAACTACATAATTAACTACGGAAGGAATAAAGATTGCAAAAAAATCAAAGAAATTCAAAAGGCCTTTTTGCCATACCATTAGAGTAGTAATATCACCAAATGGGGAGAATGCTCCTCCGGCGTTAGCCGCTACAACAATGTTAATACAACCAATTGATATAAATTTATTATTATCTTTACCGACAGCAAGAAGAACAGCACATAAAACTAATGCAGTAGTAAGATTGTCTGCAATAGGAGATAAAAAGAATGCAATTACACCCGTAATGACAAAAAGTTGCTTATAGGTAAATCCTTTTCTTGTTAGCCATGATCTTAAGGCGTTGAAAACATCTCTATTATCCATAGAGTTTATGTAGGTCATCGCAACCAGAAGAAATAAAAATAATTCAGCGTATTCAAGTACTCCATGTCTTAAAGAAGCTTCGACCATATGAGCCATTTCCTTATCACCCATAAAATGGAATGCAATTAGTGCCCAAATAATACCGGCTGACAAAATCACTGGCTTAGATTTTCTTAAGTGAGTGACTTCTTCAGCCATCACAAATGCATAAGCTATAACAAAAACAATAACGCTGATTATACCAACGCTACTAGAAGTTAAATTAACTGCAATATCTGCTGAAGCTGCCATACTAACTAAATAGATCTCCTTCGGTAAGAACTGCTGTATTCATATCCTTAACAAAAAGTTTACCCTGTTCTTTGGATTTAAATCTAGAAACGATTAAGAAACCACCCTTAACAGCAATTTTAATATTTTCTTGATTAATTTCCATAATCTGCCCTGGGAAGTGCTCCGCACTTTGCTCTGAAGAGAATTTTGTATCTAAAAAAACATATTCTTCATCCATGAATTCTGCCCAAGCTCCAGGTTGTGGATTACAACCCCTGATTAAATTATAAACTTCGATACCTGGTTTTTTCCAATCAATTTTTGCATCAGCTTTTTTACACCAAGACTCATAACTAGACTTTGAATCGTCTTGAGTAATTTTAGGAGCATTGCCAGAATTTAATAAATCTGCTGCTTCGACACATGCATCTACACCTAAAGGAAAAATTTTACTGAAATAAACATCTCCTAGTGTTTCATCATCGCCAATTTCAACTTCTTTTTGAAGGAGAATTTCACCTTCATCTAAACCATCATTAGGGTAAAAAATTGTAAGACCTGTCTTTTTAGAACCCATTATAATTGGCCAATTAATTGAACTTGGACCTCTATGTAAAGGAAGTAAAGAGGGATGAAAACAAATAGACCCAAGTTTTGGAATATTTCTCGCTTCTTCAGGAACGAAAATAATTACATAAGCCATTACGCATAAATCAGCATCATGACTTTTAATCTGATCTAAAACTTCTTTATCTTTAAAATTAGATGGCTGGAAAACTGGAAGATTTTCAGATAGCGCATATTCTTTAACTGGATCTAAAGGCTTACCTTCTTTGTCTGGTGCGCAATATACAGCAACAATTTCATGATCAGTTTCTTTATAAAATTTTTCAAGTGTGCTTTTTCCAAAAGCCTGTTGTCCCATTAGTATGATTTTCATAATTCTCCTTATTGTATTCTTAGATTAATTAAATTGCACCAGAATCACGAAGCGACTTAATGTCATCATCACTGATTTTACAATATTCTTTTAGTATGTCATCCGTATGCTCACCTAATAAGGGTGATCTTTTTACGTCAGCTGGTGAATCAGATAACTTAATAGGATTTCCAACTGTTAAATATTTTCCACGTCCCGGATGATCTACTTCAACGACAGTACCTGTATTGCGCAAGCTTTCATCTTCAGCTATTTCCTTCATAGATAAAATTGGGCCTACAGGAATATCTAACGGATTACAGATATCCATGACTTCAAATTTTGTTTTAGTCATTGTCCAAGATTCAATAGTGCTGAATATCTCATTTAAATGTGGGAGTCTCAGTTCAGGAGTTTTAAATCTTTCATCTTCAGCCCATTCAGGCTTTCCAATAACTTGACATACTTTTTCCCAAACAGCTGCCTGGGTAATAAAATAAGTATATGCATTAGCATCAGTTTCCCAACCCTTACATTTTAAAATTCGTCCAGGTTGCCCTCCGCCAGAATCATTTCCGGCTCTTGGAGTAGCTTCTCCAAAAGGAATACCTTCACCATGTTGAGAATATTCTTTTAAAGGACCGTGATTAAGACGCTGCTGATCTCTAAGTTTTACTCTACAAAGATTTAAAACTGAATCTTGCATTGCTGTTTCTACTCTTTGACCTTTACCACTGTGCGTACGTTGAAATAAAGCAGTTACGATTCCAAGAGCTAAATGCAGTCCTGTGCCACTGTCACCAATTTGGGCTCCTGTTACCATAGGAACTTCACCAAGCATACCTGTTGTGGAAGCAGAACCTCCGGCACACTGAGCAACATTTTCATATACCTTGCAATCTTCATATGCACCCGGTCCAAAACCCTTAACAGATGCGTATATCATTTTAGGATTGATCTCTTGTATTTTTTCCCAACTAAATCCCATGCGATCTAAAGCGCCAGGTGCAAAATTTTCAACCATCACATCACACTCTTCAATGAGTTTAGTAAAAATTTTAGCACCTTCAGCATTTTTAGGATTTAAGGTAATACTTCTTTTATTAGAGTTAAGCATAGTAAAGTATAAACTATCTTCTCCAGGGATATCTCTTAGCTGAGCTCTTGTGGCGTCACCTACCCCCGGTCTTTCAACTTTAATTACATCAGCACCAAACCATGCTAGCAACTGTGTGCAAGTAGGTCCTGACTGAACATGAGTCATGTCTAAGATCTTTACGCCTTCTAATGCTTTAGCTTCCATAATAAAATTCCCTTTTTTTAATTATAACAAATTTATTTATACATAGTTTGGTTTTTAGTACCTGGAGCAAATTCTTCTTTATCCACCCAAATATTAACTATTGCTGGAGTACCGGCTTTTACAGCTTCTCTAGCTCTTTGAAGAGCTGGCTGAATATCCTTAGCCTCTCTAACACTTTCACCATGACCACCAAATATTTTAGCGAATTCATCAAATGGAACATCGCCTAGTAAATTACCAACATTTCCTTTTTCTTCGCCATATTTCATAATTTGACCAAAACGAATTTGATTTTGAGCAGAGTTATTTCCAACTACAACCAATACAGGAAGTTTGTGTCTAACAAATGCCTCAAAATCCATTCCCGTCATTGAGAACGCTCCGTCACCACAATATAAAAGAACTTCGCTTTCAGGTGATGCTTGCTTAGCGGCAATCGCATAAGGAACACCTACACCTAAAGTTCCAAGAGGACCTGGATCCATCCAAGCTCCTGGTCTTTTTGGTTGAACTGCTTGCGCACTGATCGTAACGACGTCACCACCATCACCAATATAAATTGTATCTTCATTAAGGAATTGATTTAATTCCCATGCTACTCTGTAAGGGCTTATAGGAGACTTATCAGTTGTAAAAGTAGGCATTAATTTTTCTAATGCACTTTCTTCTCCAGCTCTTAATTCTTTAAACCAATCATCTCTATTAGTTTTAGTTCCAGCATCTGCAATAGCGGATAACGTTCTACCAATATGACCAACTAGACCTATAGTGATGTCTCTATTTTTTCCAACTGTTCGGTAATCCATATCGATTTGAATTACATTTGCGTTTGGATTTAATCTTTTTCCATAACCCATTCTGAAATCAAAAGGTGTTCCAACAATTATAATACAGTCAGACTTAGTGAATGCATTTCTTCTTGTTCTATGGAAATGATGTTGATCTCCAGGAGGTAATGTTCCTCTTGCAGCACCATTTAAATATGCAGGTATGTTCAACTTTCTAACGAAATCGATAGCTTCATCAGTTGACTGGCAAGTCCAAACTTGCTGACCTAATAAAACACAAGGTCTTTCAGCTTTAGAAATCATATCTGCAGCTTTTTGAATATCAATAGGATCGGCTAAAGTTTTTGGAGAAGCGCTATATTTTCCAGCTTGAGGAAGGATAGCTTTACTCAAAGGAATAGAACTATCAAGAATATCTCTTGGAATTTCTAAAAATGAAGGACCATAAGAGCCATTTCTTGTTTCTCTAAAAGCCATTGAGACCATATCCGCACAACGCTCTGTTGACATTACAGTTGAGGCAAATTTTGTAATAGGTTGCATCATGTCTACGTGAGGCAGATCCTGTAGTGATCCCATTTTATGCTGAGCTTGTGAACTTTGTCCACCTATAAGAAGCATTGGTATCTCAGCTCTGAAAGCGTTCGCAACACCAGTAATAGCATGAGTAGTTCCTGGACCAGCCGTTACAACTGCACAACCAGGTTTACCTGTCATACGTGCATATCCATCAGCTGCATGTGCTGCAACTTCTTCGTGACGCACGTCAATAATTTTGATTCCTTCATTTAGACAACCATTGTAAATATCAATAATATGACCGCCACAAAGTGTATAAATAACGTCAATTCCCTCTGCTTTTAAGGCTTTAGCAACTAGCTCTCCACCAGTTATCATCTGTTCATTTGATCCTGTAGACATTTTTTTTTGCTCCTCGTTAATTAAATCTCGTGGTATATTGTATACCAATATAAGGCGTTAATGTAAATGATTTAAGAGTTACTTTTTTAAATTATCTTCTATTCTATCCACAAGGGCTAATGCATGATTTTTCAATACTTTTTCAGCTTTTGAGGCGTTTTTAGATAGAAGTGCGACTATAATTTCATCATGCTCATCAATTGATCTAACAGCTCTATCTGAAACAAAAATGAATTTTTTTCTTAAAAACTGCAAATGAACTAATTGTGATTCTAAGACATGACTCATTAGGTTAACTTTAGTTAATTTCATAATGTGCTGGTGAAAACGTATATTATCATTGGAGTAGTTATCAAGATCAGATAAAACATTGTCCTTTGAATATTGGCAAAAATTTCTTAATGATTTAATTTCCAAATCTGATGAGTTTTGAATAATTAAATGAGCGGCATAACCTTCCAAACCAGCCCAGACTGTGACTATTTCAATAAGTTCTTTTTTAGTTTTTCGATTAACAAAAACACCTCTTCTTGGAATAGTCTTAACAATTCCCTCTTGCTCTAATCGAGCAACAGCTTCTCTAATAGGAGTTCTACTGACGCCTAATTTTGCAGAAAGCTGTCTTTCGTCTAAATGAAAATCAACCTCTTTTAGATAGATATTAAGAGATATTATATATTTTCTTAAACTATCGTAGACTTTAGTTTTAAGATTAACTGGGCCAATTTTTTGCATTATGACCCTATCTTACAAGTCTAAGCCTTCTTAGGAAACAACTTATTTTTCAGAACATTAATTAACGGAAGGAATAGAAAAATAAGAGCAATATACATAATAGTTGCTGCAATTGGCTTGATTGTAAAATCAAGGAAAATATTAAAACTACCATCTGATATAATTAAAGATTGCCTCATAGCTTTTTCCGCTAAAGGACCTAAAACAATAGAGAGCACAGCTGGTGCCACAGGGTAGTCTAGTTTTCTTAAAATATAACCCACTACACCAAAAAGTAGCATTAGCCACACATCATGAATACTTTGTGTTGGAGCATAACCTCCAGTTACACATAAAACAAAAATAACAGGAGCTAGGATTGCAAAAGGCACTCTTAAAACCATGATGAAGGCAGGTATAAGCGCTACATTTAAGATAAGTGTAAAGAAATTAGCAATATATAAACTTCCAATTAAACCCCAAACAAATTCAGGCTCCTGGGTAAATAATAAAGGTCCAGGAGTTAAGCCCCATAAAATCATTCCTCCAAGTAAAATTGCTGTTGTTGGAGAACCTGGTATTCCTAAAGTAAGCATAGGGAGCATACTTCCTGTACTTGCAGAATTATTCGCACATTCAGGAGCTACAACACCAGCTGGTACGCCCGTTCCAAATTCAGCAGAATTTTTTGATAATTGTTTTGTAATTCCATAAGACATTAATGCGGCAGGAGTTGCTCCTGCAGCTGGAAGAATACCCACAAAAAAACCTAAAAAAGAACCAATAGTCATTGCCATTAGTGTTCCTTTTAATTTCTTAAATGATTCAATAATATCACTAAAGGTAAATTTGATTGATGATATTTGAACTGCGCCTTTGGTGCTTTCTAAGGTCCATAACATTTCACCGATACCATAGATACCAATAGCTAGAACTAGAAAGTTTACACCATGTAAGAATCCCGGAATTCCAAAAAATATTAAACGAGGCTGACCAGAAATAAGATCTAGTCCAATCGTAGATAGTACTAATCCAATTAAAATAGAAAAACAAGTTTTAGGAATATCATCCCCACCTAAACCAACAAAAGTAGCAAAAGCCATTACCATTAATGCAAATGTTTCTGGGGCATTGAAGGCAAGAGCAACTTTAGCTAATGGAGGTGCAAATAAAGTAAATAAAATAACTGAGACTGTCCCGCCTACAAACGAACCTACAGCTGCTGCTGTTAGTCCTGTAATAGCATCTCCTTTTTGAGCGAGTGGCCTACCATCAAAAACTGTTGCTACTGCGGTTGATGCACCAGGTATTCCAAGCATAATTGAACTAATAGCTCCACCATACATTGCTCCATAATAAACAGCAGCTAAGAAGATAATGGCTGCAGTTGGAGGTACAATAAAAGTAATAGGGATAAGAATAGCAACACCGTTTACTGATCCTAGTCCAGGCATAGCCCCCACAAATAATCCGATTAAACATCCAAAAATCAATAAAGCTAAATTAAGAGGGACAAGAGCTGTTCCAATGCCGTTCATAAGAAGATAAAAAGTTTCCATGTAATTATTTTTATTAGCCTTTCCTGATTATTTATTAATACATTAAGTCGTAAATTGGATAGAATAAAGGTTCTGAAATACCTTGCGGTAAAGTGATTTTCAAAAGCCACTCAAAGAAACAAAAAGTAACTATAGGAGTTGCTATTGAGAAAACTGAGATAAATAAATTACTTTTTTCACTAAAGTATTTTAAATAGAAAAATAAGAAAAAGATTAAAGATATATAAATTCCTAAATAAGCCGTTCCT
>Ga0222652_1000638_pt1 | contig 13613 bp, 12 predicted proteins | sample AntAcemetagen371_FD_179803 | JGI IMG/M metagenome (GOLD analysis project Ga0222652, IMG submission 179803) | Saline water microbial communities from Ace Lake, Antarctica - #371 | ecosystem: Environmental > Aquatic > Non-marine Saline and Alkaline > Saline | place: Antarctica: Ace Lake... | reverse complement strand
CAATTTCCTGTGAGCCCCCGTTTATTTCTCCCCGGTTTGACGCAAGTGCTTCTGCAAGAGCGCGCAGGGGAGAAATGGTGCCGACACTGAGACACGCAGAAAGATGTGATGTGGAATCCAGTACTGGAAAGTCGCGGTGACTTTTGTAGTCATTTATTGGCCCTGCTGCAAATTTTTTGAGCTGCCTGATCTCTGCTGAGAGTTTAGCCAGTGGGTCCAGACCGTTGATCAAGGCTGGTCTGTTCTGCTCATAACAGGTTAACCAGGCTCGTTTGAACGGAGTGAAAACACGATAAAATTCGCCTTTGCCCGTTGAAATCTGATTGGGCGGCAGAATCAGTCCGCCATTAAAGCGCTCTACCTGAATATCCATGGTTTCCAGCTTTTTTTGCAGTTGCAAGTCCCTTCGCCTTTCGTCCAGGGGATATTCGTTGTTCCAGAAAATTCTCTGGATATCAAGTTCCCGAGATAGGTTGAGAACGGCGTTCGCTTGATTGTCAAAATCGTCGACCTCGGCAGCAGTTACATCAACCCCGATTTTTTTAAGTTCGGCGGTCAGGTTTTGACATGAAGTACGAAGAAAATGAATTTTCCTGTCCCCATGGCCATATTTACGCAATTGGGCAATCGGCAAAAAAAGGCAGGCATGGGTTTGACCGGTTTTAAGTGCATTACGCAGAGCCGGATTGTCCAGTGTTCTAAGATCTGACCTAAACCAAACTAAATTTTTCATAATGTCTTGATATTTTTTTATTGAGCCAAATGTTAAGAAGCAAACGAAAGAGCAATGTATTTCTAAAAAATAAACTAAAGAACTCTAATACTAACCGGCGTCGCTAGTTACCGGATAATTGCAATTAAAGTAATCAATTCCAGTTTTTGGTATGGTGCCCATCCCCTGTTTTAACTGAGGAGAAGCCATGACTGATAATCAGATACCGCAAATGAACGCGGACGATATGTATCTTGAAGATGTATTTACGGATCAGGCGATCGGGCAGATTCGCCGTTTGACACCAGTAACTTCAGAAGGAGAGCCGGATTCTGGCAGAAAGGTTATTTTTGCGGGGTCTACGCAGTTTTCAACACCGGCAGGCCCAATGCCTGTGAACTTTGAAATTGAAGCAGCAAATTTGTCTGAAGCAATCGCCCTGTTTACCGAACGTGCCCAGGAAGCTGCACAGGAAACGATCAAGCAACTTGAAGAAATGCGCCGTGACCAGGCATCGAAAATTGTCGTTCCGGGTCAGGAAGCCAATGGTGGCATTCAGGTACCTTAAGATTCAAAAACTGATCATTCATTGAACCCAAATCGCGTTAATATAAGCAGCTAGATGACGACTACCGCCCTGCAGGCAAATCTTATGGGTACGGCCCTACAACCAGTTAACATACTTTCTCCCGGTGGCGATATCAACGCCTATATTCAGGGCGTATATAGCATTCCTGTTCTTACCGTCCAGGAAGAACAGGAGCTTGCCGTGCAATATGTTGAGGATGGCGACCTTGATGCAGCACGTCAGTTAGTACTTGCTCACTTGCGATTTGTTGTTTACATAGCGCGTAGCTATTCTGGCTATGGATTACCTCTGGGGGATTTGATCCAGGAAGGCAATGTTGGTCTGATGAAAGCGGTCAAGCGTTTTGATCCGGATCGTGGTGTGCGCCTGGTTTCATTTGCGGTGCACTGGATAAAAGCTGAAATTCATGAGTTTATTCTGCGCAACTGGCGAATCGTAAAAATTGCGACCACAAAAGCTCAGAGAAAACTCTTCTTTAACCTGCGTAGCAAAAAGAAAAACCTCGGTTGGCTAAGCCATGAAGAGGCAAAAGCAATCGCGGAAGACCTCGGCGTGGAAACAGGTCAGGTGGTACAAATGGAAGGGCGGCTGGCATCACATGACACTGCTTTTGATGCACCTGTCGGCGGCGATGATGAAGATTCAATTACTGCACCGGTCTACTATCTTGAAGATAAGAGCATGGATCCGGCACAGGTACTGGAAGATTCTGATTGGGAAGAATCAAACGAAGCCCTGCTTGCCAAGGGAATGGAGTTGCTCGACGATCGAAGCAAGGACATCCTTGTGCGTCGCTGGCTGGCCGAGGATAAAGCCACCCTTCATGACCTGGCCGATGAATACGGTGTTTCTGCCGAGCGTATTCGCCAGATTGAACAGACAGCCATGAAAAAAATACGGTCGATGATGGAAGCTGAGGGCTAATGTCCCGGCTTTTTCTCATTTTTTCGGCGGTTAATGGTTTTTTATCCGTAGCGTTTGGTGCTTTTGCTGCCCATAGTCTAAAAACGAAAGTAAGTGCCAACTATCTAGATACTTTTAACACGGCGTCTGAATACCAGATGGTCCATGCTCTGGTGCTTCTGGTCGTTTCCATTCTGGTGTTGAAATTCCCGTCTGTGTCCTTGACGGTCAGCGCCTGGGCATTTTCCCTGGGTTTGATTCTGTTTCCAGGAAGCCTGTACGTTCTGGTTTTGCTGGATTTGCCCGTCCTCGGTGCGGTCACGCCTCTGGGAGGCATCGCGTTTCTGGTCGGATGGGCCTCCCTGCTGGTTTTTGGGTTTAAGCAAAGAAAATGATGGAAATAAAGCCTGAGTCTAGGCCAAAGGCTGTTCGTTCATTTGTCATTCGTTCAGGCCGAATGACAGACGGACAGAAAGCAGCTTTTGAAAAGCACTGGCCTCTCTATGGACTCGAGCTCAATCAGGGGCTGTTAGAGCAGGTGCGCAATTTTGGGCGTTCTTCAGAACTAATTGTAGAGATTGGTTTTGGCATGGGAGATTCTCTTATACAAATGTGCCTGAATAGCCCCGACGCTAATTTCGTTGGGATCGAGGTCCACCCACCGGGCGTTGGGCGGATAATAAACAGGGCTGCGCTGGAACGAGTAGAAAATCTGCGGGTCTATATGGCTGATGCCAAAGATGTTCTTGCGGAGTGTTTTGCAGATCGAAGTATTGATCGAATACAAATATATTTCCCGGATCCCTGGCAAAAAAAGAAACACCATAAACGGCGGCTAATTCAAAATGAGTTTTTGACCGCTCTGCAGCCAAAATTGAAATTAGGTGGAATTTTACATTTGGCAACGGATTGGGGAAATTATGCGGAACATATGTTGGGAGTGATGGAATCGGAGCCCCAGTTTGTTAATCTGGGAGGTGCGCAGCAATACAGCCCGCGTCCCAGCTGGCGTCCGGAAACCAAATTTGAGTGCCGCGGCCGCAAGCTAGGGCACGGAGTTTGGGACCTGATCTACAAATTAACCCCCTGATTCAGGTTATAGTACAGCGTAGAAAGCGACTTGGGCCTGTTTGTTACAAGTCATCCGTAAAGAACCTGAATACATTGAAACTATTGGAGAATGTTGTGAGAAAAAATTTAATGACTTTGGCTGTAGCCAGCGCCCTGCTGATGACAGGCTGTGGTGGAAATCAACAGACCAGCGAGCCTGAGTCGACCGTAAACCTTGAGAGCCTCGAAGGTAAAGTGAGCTATGTATTGGGTTATAACAACGTAGCGCAATTGCAGTCCCAGGGCGTAGAGCTGGATGCTCAAGCTTTTTCTGCCGGTGTTAGGGCAGCTGTGGCCGGCGAGGATTCAGCAGTTGGTGAGGAAGAAGCCCGTGCCGCGTTCGAGGAGTTTCAGGAGCAGATGATGGCGGAAGCCCAGTCTGAATTTGGAGTCGTTGCAGAAGAGAACCGGGCCAGATCAGAAGCGTTTCTGGCAGAGAATGCCCAGACCGAAGATGTAATGACTACAGAAAGCGGTCTCCAATACAAAGTCTTGGAAATGGGCGAGGGTGAAACTCCCACACCTGAAAGTACAGTACAGGTCCACTATGAAGGCAGACTGATCAATGGCGAAGTCTTTGACAGTTCAATTCAGCGCGGCGAGCCCGTTGCTTTTGGTTTGAGCCAGGTTATTCCTGGCTGGACAGAGGGTTTGCAACTGATGCCCGAAGGTTCCAGGTTTGAGCTCTATATTCCCAGCGACCTGGCTTATGGGCCGAATGGTTCTCAAAGAATTGGCCCCAATGAAGCACTCATTTTTGAGGTCGAATTGCTTGACGCAAATTACTCGGAGCCATCAGAGCTAGAAGATAACTCTGAAGAAGGTTAAACAGTATGCTTAATTAAGTAAGGCAAATAAAAAAAGGGTGCTGATGCGCCCTTTTTTTATTGTTTTGAGACGCCCGGCTATTTTTTCCGTTTGGGTGGGGCCATTCCGGTACGCTGCGCACTGGGAATATTTTCCTGCGAACTTTCGCTTGAAGAACGGCGTTTCCCGACATTTTTACGGTCACGATGTCGAGACTTGTTTTGAGTCTTTGCCTGACTTTGTCGGTTTGTGTCCTTTTTTGACTTCTTGCCAGCGGCCTTCCCGGATTTTTTGAGTTTTTTCGGGCCCTTGTATTTGCCCTCCAGGCCGGGGATCAGGTCCTGGGAGAACCTCTGCTGTAAGTAGCGTTGTATGCCTGCAACCAGGTTCCATTCGTAGTCAGCAATAAGGGAGATAGCGGTGCCTTGTTCTCCCGCTCGACCGGTTCTGCCAATGCGGTGGACATATTCATCACCACTATGCGCCATATCAAAATTGATCACTAATTCGAGACCCTTAATGTCGAGTCCCCGGGCAGCCACGTCCGTTGCAACCAGCACATTGAAATTCCCCTGTTTAAACTGGGACATAATATGCTTGCGCTCGTCCTGTGGTATTTCTCCGTGAAGCTCATTGCAGCGAATGTCACTTTTGCGCAAAAAGCTGTGCAGGTCGCTCACCTGGGTTCGCTTGTTGGCAAACACAACGGCTTTGTCATATTCCAGATTGCGCAATAGCCAAAGCAACTGTTTGCGTTTGTGCCCGGCATCGTCCGACAAAATAAGCTTTTGCTCTATATTTTCATGAGGCGTCTGGGCACCGGCAATATCTACAACTACGGCGTTTTCCAGAATCTCCCGGGCAGCGGCCGATACTCCACGATGATTAAGCGTGGCGGATAACAACATGGTTTGGCGCTTTTTGTTATTGCACTGAGCGATGATTGCACTGACATCATCGAAAAACCCCATATCGAGCATGCGGTCGGCTTCATCAAGAATCAGCAACTCGATATCGTGGAGATCGGCGTTCTTGCGGCCGAGATGCTCAATTAATCTGCCTGGTGTGGCCACAATAATGTCGGGGTCACGCCTTAATAGCGCTGCCTGGTAGCGCATTTCCTGTCCACCAGTTACCAGCACACTGGTGGTCTTTGTAAAATCTGCCAGCTGGGTGCATTCCTTGAATATTTGTTGAGCCAGCTCTCTTGTAGGTAGCAGTATCAGTGCGCGACTGCCGGTTTTGGGGGTGGCAGGATGCATCAGTCGATTAATTAGTGGCACCAGATAAGCGATGGTTTTGCCGCTGCCAGTTTCGGCACTGATCTGTAGATCAGACCCTTTGAGAGCCTTCGCCACAACCTGTTTTTGCACTTCTGTGGGGTCAGTAAACCCTCGGGATTCCAGTGCTTTTATTAGTTGTGGGTGAAGTTCGCAGCCTGCAAACATGTTGTTCAATTAGCGTTCTGCCTTTCGAAACAGCTGCCAGATACATACAGTGATAACCACCAGGAAAGCCACAAGGGTCCAGCCGGGAATGCTTAGCCCCATAAGTTGCCATTTGATTTCAGCGCAGCTGCCCTCACCGATAAACATGGCTTGTAATACATCGCGGAAAGGGAAATATTCCATCAGGTAGGGAAGTGTTGGGCCGCAGGCAGGAATCTGGTCGGCAGGCAGTGATTGCAAATAAACCTGGCGGGCAGAAATGCTGGCACCTGCAGTAGCTGTCAGTGCAATTAAAATGCTGTAGATACGTTGTTTATGGGGTGCAGGGTTGTGCAGAGCGGCAATCAACGCAATAACACCAAAACCAATAGCGAAAATGCGTTGGGTAACACAGAGCGGACATGGCAACAGCCCCAGATGTTTTTGGAAAAAGAAAAATGCGACCAACATCATGATGGCGGCAAAAGCAAATAGAGCCAGGTTGACGTGACAGTATTTAAGCTTTTGTAAATCGGGCATGCGGTGCTCCTATGGCTCGTTTTTTCTATGTGCAAGCTAGAATTGGTTGTGTGTGCGCCATTCTGCCACATTGGCCGCCGTATCAATGAGGGCCTGGCGACAAAGTTTTTGTAATTGTTGGTAATTTTCTGATACAGGTTGTTCCAGAAGATGTAGCGGGTTTTCCCTGCTAAGCCTTTGACCAATACGAGAGAGCGCGCCGAGACTGTATTCAAGGTTTGCATACCTGGTTAGCCAACTGCCCGACTTTATTCTGTAAAGCACTTGTTGGGCATGGTCGGACAGGTGCTCGCTATTGGATTCCAGTATATGCAGGCGCTCCTTGCAAAAATTCTGCAAAGGAACGGATGCAAAATGGTTCCATTCGCTGGCAAGTACGTGGTCACAAAGCATGTCAGCAATAATTGCCGCATAGCGCCCAAATTGGTCTGGCAAGAGATAACGAATTTGCTTGACCGAGGGATGTTGGTCGCTCCAGCTATCGATTCGTCGATGCAGCTCAATACCCTTTTCAATTTTCTCCGGATAGTCGCCCTTGAGCGGGCCTTTGACGAAATCTCCAAGAAAACCTCCAATTAACAGTTCCTCGTGATTTCCGGGTAAATATAAATGGGCAAGATAGTTCATCAAACCGGGCAGTTTGGTTTCTAAAGCTGCTGGTACTGGTTGAAATAGCTCTGAATATATTCATCCAGAGACTGGTCTTCAGAACTCTCAATTGATTTTTGCTTATCCAGTGAGATCTTTGACAGGCGGTCAAGTTTTTCTTTTTGTCTGGTCGATAGCCTGTGTTGTAAATAAGCCTGCTGATGTTGTCGGGCCTTATCCATGGACCAGTCGATGAAGGATTGGTTGCCGAGGCGCATTTCTTCCAGCATTTGGGCGGATGGACACAAATCCGGGTTTTTTACGCGCTGTTTCATTTGTTCAAGGGTTTTTGAATATTCGGTGTTGCTTTTCAGGCTGTCCAGAATCGTGGCAATGGGAGAGAGTTGTTCCAATAGCTCTTCCCCCCAGGCTTTTAAGCTAATCAAATTGCCATTTTTGCTGAGTTTGAGAGCAGGATTTCGCCCTTCGCGAACTACCTTTTTTTGGTTGCCTAAAATTTCATCGTTTTCATTAATATTGGTGTCGGGGCTTTCGTCAAACAGACAGGCAAGCAAAAACATTTCAAGAAATTGTATCTGGGTTCGATCAATGCCAAGAGGGTCGTAGGGGTTGATATCAACACAGCGTACCTCAATGTATTCAACGCCGCGATCCTTCAGGGCCTTAAGCTGGGTTTCGCCACTACGGGCGGTTTGCTTGGGACGTATGGTGCTGTAGAACTCGTTTTCAATTTGCAGTACTGCGGTGCTAAGTTGTTGGCGTTGATCGCCATTAGCCCCGCCGCTAATTTTTTCGTAGACGGGGTAGTTTTCCAGAATAGCGCTCTGCAAGGTTTTGAGATAAGTCTGGATGCTGTTATAGCAAACATAGAGAGCATCCTGGGCAGTGCTTTGGTAGCCGAGATCACCCATTCTCAAGGAAGTGGCATAGGGCAGGTATAGGTCATGAATGCCCAGCTTTTCCAAGTCGTGATCGCGGCCTTTAACGAAACTGGCATGCGTGACAGGAGAGGCGCCCATTAAATAAAGAAGCAGCCAGAAGCGTCTTCGAAAATTGCGTACCAGTTTTAAATATCCCTGCGTTTTGAAGTCCTGAAGACTGAGCAGGCTACCACTATAGGTGCGCATGCTGCTCCAAACAGCATCAGGCAGTGAAAAATTGAAATGGACACCGGCGATGGCCTGCATTTTTCGTCCGTACCTGTGTCCCAGCCCCCGTCGGTAGATGGTTTTCATCATTCCGACATTGGACCGTCCATATTGAGCAATTGGGATGTCCTCATCAGAATTGAGAATGCAGGGCATGCTAGAGGGCCAAAGCAATTCCCCGTCGCCAAGCCTGGAAGACGTATAGCTATGTGTATTTCCCAGCTGGCCAAGTAAATCATCGATTTTTGGAAAGGGGTCGGTTATGAACTCCAGCAGGGCTTCTGAGTAATCCGTTGTAATCATTGGGTGGGTCAGGGCCGAGCCGAGTGCGGCAGGGTGCTGTTTGTGGGAAATTGTGCCCTCAGGTGTCACCCTAAGGGTTTCACGCTCCAAGCCGCGTAAATTACAGCACAATAGATCGCGGTTGTGTTTTTCGTTGAACAGCTGAATGTGTTCGTTAAAGGTAGAGCTTTTGAAGGTCATCTGGTTCCCGAAAATATTTGGCCTGATTCATTGATACAAGAATCAGAATTTTGCGCTGCATTTTACCCTTTGGGGCTTGCCAGCGGGTTACGAAGTTTATAAAGAAATAAATTAACTGGTTTTCATAGCCAGAGCCAGGGGCAAAACCCTTACCTGTGGAAAAATATGTAGTAGAATCAGCGTCTCGCTGACGAGGCAGTGTGATTGCCTCGGGTTGATTTTTCAGGATATAAAAATCATTCGTGTATTTAGTCCTATCCATTGATACCCCTTTTCAAGATTCAGCGCGAGCTAATTCAATTTATTTCAAACGCATCGAGGCTATACACCAATCATGATGAAGGCATTATGGGGCACTTCATTTCTAGGTGGCGGTAATGCCGCCTATCTCGAAGAACAGTATGAAAGCTGGCTGCGTGACCCTAATTCGGTCACGCAAAACCTGCGCGACTATTTCGAGCAGCTGCCTGCGAACAATGGCGCTGCTCAGGATATTCCACATAGCGATATTCGCGAGCAGTTCGAAAAAATCACTCGCTCGAAAGTCATTGGTCGGGGCGGGCCAGCAGTTGATGTAAGTCTGTCGCATGAACGCAAGCAAGTCGGCGTAAACCAGTTGATTAATGCGTACCGAATTCGCGGCCACCAATGGGCCAAGCTAGACCCGCTAGCGGGTGAAAACGATGAACTGCCGTTGGTTCGTGAGCTGGAACTGGGCTCACACGGCTTGACGGAAGCTGATTTTGATACTGCATTTAACACGGGTTCATTTCATGCCCCGGAGCAAATGACCCTAAAAGATATCCGGGACCAACTGGAGCGAACTTACTGTGGCTCGATTGGTATCGAGTACATGCAAATGCTGCATACCACCCAGAAAGAGTGGCTGCAGCAGCGTTTTGAAAGTGCCCAGGGCAAGCCGCAATACGATTATGCAACGCGACGCTGGTTGATGGAGCGATTGACTGCGGCTGAAGGTATCGAAAAATACCTGCACAACAAATACGTTGGGCAGAAGCGGTTTTCACTTGAAGGTGGAGAAAGCCTGATTCCCATGATATCTGAAATGGTCCGTCGTGCCGGTAAGCAGGGCATCAAGGAATTGGGCCTGGGCATGGCTCACCGCGGCCGCCTGAACACCCTTGTTAATATTCTCGGTAAAACACCGGCTGAGCTGTTTTCCGAGTTTGAAGGCAAGCATGCCGATAAGCTGGACAGTGGCGATGTGAAATATCATCAGGGTTTTTCATCAGATATCCAGACAGAGGGTGGCGAATTGCACCTTTCCATGGCATTTAACCCCTCCCATCTGGAAATTGTCAGTCCCGTTATTGAGGGCTCAGTTCGTTCGCGTCAGGATCGCCGCAAACAGTTTGGCAATGAGGTTCTGCCAATCATTGTTCATGGCGACGCCGCATTTGCTGGTCAGGGCGTGGTGATGGAAACGTTCAATATGGCCTATGTGCGTGGTTTCACGACCCATGGGACTATACATATTGTGGTTAATAACCAGGTTGGCTTTACTACCAGTCATCCGGAAGATGCCCGGTCTACCTTCTACTGTACTGACGTGGCAAAAATGATTAATTCGCCTATTATTCATGTGAATGGTGACGATCCTGAGGCCGTTCTTTTTGTGGCCCAACTAGCAGTCGATTACCGCATGCAGTTTAAACAAGATGTCATCATTGACCTTACCTGCTACCGCCGCCTGGGTCACAACGAAGCGGATGAACCCTCGGCCACTCAGCCGATGATGTACCGAAAAATCAAGGCATTGCCAACAACAAGGAAGCTCTATGGCGATAGCCTGGTTCGTTCAGGTGTCCTTGCAGAGGGCGAGCCTGATTCGATGGTAAAAGAGTTCCGTGCACACCTTGATGCAGGTGATTGTGTAGCACCAGGAGTGCAGCCGGGACCCATCCACAAAAACAATTACAGCGTCGACTGGAGCAAACACCTGAATTGCACATGGCGTGATCCCTGGGAGTCGCAGTTGCCGCTGGATCAACTTCAGACACTGGCCAACAGGCTTACCACTCTGCCAGACGGTTTTGAACTACATCCGCGGGTGCGAAAAATTGTCGAGGACCGTCGCAAGATGACCGCCGGCGGACTGTCGCTGGATTGGGGGTACGCAGAGAATTTGGCTTATGCGAGCTTGCTGAACCAAGGCTATGCGGTTCGAATTACCGGGCAGGATGTAGCGCGCGGTACATTCTTCCATCGACACGCGGTACTCCATAACCAGCACAGTGGTGAAAGCTATACTCCGCTGGAAAATTTATCTAAAGACCAGCCTGCGTTCAGTCTTTATGATTCAGTTCTTTCCGAAGAAGCCGTACTCGCGTTTGAATATGGTTATTCGACGACAGATTCGAATACTTTAGTAGTTTGGGAAGCCCAGTTTGGCGATTTTGCCAACGGCGCCCAAGTTGTCATCGATCAGTTTATTACCTCTGGCGAAGCCAAGTGGGGTCGTCTTTGCGGTCTTGTCATGTTGCTTCCCCACGGCTATGAAGGTCAGGGGGCAGAGCATTCTTCGGCCCGACTTGAGCGCTTCCTGCAGCTTTGTGCGCGTGACAACATACAGGTAGTGGTGCCGAGCACCCCCGCCCAGTGTTATCACATGTTGCGTCGGCAGATGATCCGCAATCTTCGACAGCCCCTGGTTGTCATGTCTCCAAAGAGTTTGTTGCGCCACAAACTGGCGACATCCACGCTGGAAGACCTTTCCGAAGGAACCTTCCAGCCCATTTTGGATGAATATGATCCGATTGATCCGAAAAAGGTTAAGCGGCTTGTCTTGTGTAGCGGTAAGGTTTATTACGATTTGCTGGAAAAAAGGCGTGCTCAGGAAATGGACGATATCGCCATTGTCCGGCTCGAACAGCTGTATCCTTTTCCGTACGATGAAATGCACGCGATTATGAATAAGTACAAAACTACGAAAAACATCGTTTGGTGTCAGGAAGAGCCTCGCAACCAGGGTGCCTGGTTTGCCAGTCGCCACCGTATTGAGCGTTGTTTGAAGAAAGGTATGACTTTAAGTTATGCAGGTCGGGAGCCTTCGGCTGCCGCCGCTGTTGGTTATGCCAGCATACATGCCAAAGAACAGGCACAGTTGGTCGAACAGGCACTTGGCCAAGCTGAGTAGAAAGCGTCCAATATATAGGCAAAAAAATTAACTGAACATTCGCTTTGGTTGGACAAAGCAAACAGTAAGAGCACAGTAAACATGAGTATTGAAATCAAAGTTCCCGCATTACCCGAATCTGTCGCCGATGCCACAGTTGTCACCTGGCACAAAAAAACCGGCGAAGCCGTCTCACGCGACGAGTTACTGGTTGAAATTGAAACGGACAAGGTTGTACTGGAAGTGCCGTCACCTGCAGATGGTGTTATGGGTGAAATTTTGCAGGACGAGGGTGCAGTGGTAACTGCAGCGGACGTTCTCGGAACAATTTCAGAAGGCGAAGCTGCTGCTGCGCCAGCTAACAAAGAAGCTGCGCCAGAAAAAACAGAGAAGGCTGAAACAAAAACCGAGCCTGATCCGGCAGAAGCTGGAAGCCAGCCGGAACCACAAACCAGCCCCGCTGTTCGAAAACTGTTGACCGAAAACAGTCTTGAAGCCAGTCAGATTTCCGGTACCGGCAAGAACGGCCGCATCCTGAAAGAAGATGTTTTGGCTTACCTTGAATCGGCTAAAAGCAAATCCGCCCCGGAAGAAGCGCCGAAAATAAAAGACCCCGCACCAGCTCCTGCCGTCGAGGTTTCGAGTGGAGATCGCCCGGAAAAACGTGTGCCCATGACACGCATTCGCACGCGCATTTCCCAGCGTTTGCTGGAAGCAACCCAAACCACGGCAATGCTGACAACGTTCAATGAAGTTGATATGAAGCCCTTTATTGATTTTCGTAATCAATACAAGGAAAGCTTTCAACAACAGCATGGTATCAAGCTCGGCTTTATGTCGATTTTTGTCAAAGCGGCTGCCGAGGCTCTGCGCCGTTTCCCTGACGTTAACGCATCGATTGACGATACTGACATTGTCTACCACGGTTTTTGTGACATCGGAGTAGCCGTGTCAACGGATGATGGCCTGGTTGTGCCAATTCTTCGTGATGCCGAGCATATGTCGATCGCTGATATCGAGAAAAATGTTGTCAGTTACGCTGAAAAAGCACGATCCAAGAAACTGTCCCTTGAAGAAATGACAGGCGGAACCTTCACCATTACCAATGGCGGCGTATTTGGCTCAATGATGTCTACCCCGATTCTTAATCCCCCGCAGAGCGCCATTCTTGGAATGCACGCAACACAAGAGCGTGCTGTGGTCGTGAATGGTGAAATTGTTATTCGTCCAATGATGTACATTGCGCTTTCCTACGATCATCGCATCGTTGATGGCAAAGGTGCAGTGAGCTTTCTCAAGACAATTAAAGAGTTTGTCGAAGAGCCCGCTCGTATGCTATTTGACGTTTAGTCGATAAAAAATACAGGGAATAATCTATGGCTGACTTTGATGTAATTGTGATTGGTGCCGGCCCTGCCGGCTACGTTGCGGCAATTCGTTGTGCGCAGCTAGGTATAAAGACCGCGGTTGTTGAAGACTGGATTGATAAAGATGGAAAGCCTGCCCTGGGTGGTACCTGTCTCAATGTTGGCTGTATTCCCTCCAAAGCATTGCTGGAAAGCTCCGAGATCTACGAAACTGTTTTAGAGCACGGTGCCCAGCACGGCATTAAGCACAAGGGACTGGAGCCCGACGTTCCCCAAATGATCAAGCGCAAGGATCAGGTGGTCGCGGAACTTACCGGCGGTATTGCACAATTGTTCAAGGCCAATGGCATTCAATGGATTCAGGGCCGGGGCTGCCTCAAGCCTGAGCGTGTTGTGACAGTCACTGATATGGATGGCGGGCAAAAAGATTACTCCGCCAAAAATGTAATTTTGGCTACGGGCTCGCGCCCCATTGAGCTGGAAGCTGCGCCACTCAATGATGATGTCATTGTCGATTCCAGTGGGGCACTGGATTGGGAGTCTGTGCCCAAGTCGCTTTGTGTGATTGGCGCTGGCGTGATTGGCCTGGAGTTAGGCTCCGTTTGGCGTCGTCTGGGTTCCAGGGTAACCATTCTTGAAGCTATGGATGCATTTTTACCTGCGGCCGACTCCCAGATAGCCAAAGAGGGACTGCGACAATTCAAGAAACAGGGGCTCGATATCAAACTCGGTGCCCGTATGACAGCGACCAAAGTCACCAAGTCTGGCGTCACTATCAGTTA
>Ga0222652_1000635_pt1 | contig 13652 bp, 11 predicted proteins | sample AntAcemetagen371_FD_179803 | JGI IMG/M metagenome (GOLD analysis project Ga0222652, IMG submission 179803) | Saline water microbial communities from Ace Lake, Antarctica - #371 | ecosystem: Environmental > Aquatic > Non-marine Saline and Alkaline > Saline | place: Antarctica: Ace Lake... | reverse complement strand
GTGCACTGCCTCAGCCTGGCTGTTCGTCCAAACCAAGGCGCTGGCAGCTGAGAGAGATGCGCTGGCACTGAGAGTCGAACAAATTGAGTCGAAATTATCGGTTACTGATGAGTCTCTTTCTGAATCCGGTGCGGCCATGCAGTCGGTTCTGCAGGAACACAGCGACGAACTTGAGCTACAGATGTCTGAAATTCGCAAGCTCTGGGGCGTTTCCTATGACCGCAATCGTCCTGCCATCCAGGAATTGCAAACACAGCAGGAAAACATGGCCGCACGAATGAATTCCTTTAACAGCTCTCTCGCCAAGGCAGACCCGATTATTCAAGGCTATGATGGTATTCAGTCCAGGCTGGAAACTATTTCTTCCCAGCTTCTGGTGCAATCTGCGACCCTTGACGACTTCTCTGCGCGTGCACGTTCACTGGCAGATCGCTCCAACTCCCTTGAGTCCCGTATACAGAACCAGGGAAACACGATTGAGCAGCATGAAGAAGCGATCAATGCCATTGATGAGTATCGGCTACAGGTCAATCAAAGATTGCTTCGCCTGGAGCAATCGCTCACTCCGGGTGGTTGATAGAGTGATCACCGCCACACTTACACGTTTTAAGTAGTCTCAAAGAATGGCCCTGATTAAACAACAAGACCTGATTGAGAGTGTTTTTGATGCTCTGCAGTTTATCTCTTATTACCATCCCAAGGACTTTATTGATGCTGTTTTCTCTGCTTATCAGAGGGAGGAGTCGCAGGCGGCCAGGGATGCCATGGCGCAGATTTTGATTAATTCGCGCATGTGTGCCGAAGGCCACCGTCCTATTTGCCAAGATACCGGCATTGTCACTGTTTTTTTGAAAGTGGGTATGGAAGTGCAATGGGAAGGCGATATGAGTGTCACAGACATGGTCAATGAGGGCATTCGCCGCGCCTATAAGCACCCTGCTAATGTTTTACGAGCTTCGATCCTTGAAGACCCTGATGGTGCTCGCCGGAATACCAAAGACAATACCCCCGGCGTGATTCACTATGAAATTGTGCCAGGCGACAAGGTCGAGGTACATGTTGCGGCCAAAGGCGGTGGCTCAGAAGCCAAATCCAAATTTGCCATGCTCAACCCCAGCGACTCCGTAGTCGACTGGGTACTGGATATGGTGCCGAAAATGGGGGCGGGCTGGTGCCCACCTGGGATGCTGGGTATTGGTATTGGCGGTACGGCCGAGAAAGCCATGCTGCTGGCTAAAGAGGCGCTGCTGGAGCCCATAGACATTCAGGACCTCAAAGCGCGTGGCGCATCCAGTCGCTCCGAAGAACTGCGACTGGAACTCTTCGACAAGGTTAACCGCCTCGGGATTGGCGCCCAGGGACTTGGAGGCTTGACCACTGTGCTGGATGTCAAAGTGCAGGATTATCCTTCACATGCGGCCAATAAAGCTGTTGCGATAATTCCCAACTGTGCGGCGACACGTCATGCCCACTTTGTTCTGGACGGCGCAGGCCCGTCATTACAAACACCCCCGGCACTGGAAGACTGGCCGGAAATCACCTGGGATGTCGGGGGGTCAGCCCGTCGTGTAAACCTGGATACAGTCACCAGGGAAGAGGTTCAGGAGTGGAAAACCGGCGAGACGGTCCTGCTGTCCGGCAAGATGCTTACCGGCCGTGACGCCGCCCACAAAAAAATAGTTGAAATGCTCGATAGGGGCGAAGAATTGCCCGCTGACCTGGCAGGTCGTTTTATCTACTACGTCGGTCCGGTAGATCCCATTGAAGGCGAAGTGGTGGGTCCGGCAGGACCTACTACTGCAACTCGTATGGATAAGTTTACCCGCCAGGTGCTGGAGCAGACTGGCCTGTTGGGTATGATTGGCAAAGCCGAGCGAGGCCCTGCAGCAATTGATGCCATCCGGGACAATAAGGCAGTTTACTTGATGGCGGTTGGTGGCTCTGCTTATCTGGTGTCCAAGGCAATTACAAAATCCGAAGTGGTCGGTTTCCCGGAGTTGGGTATGGAGGCGATCTACGAGTTTGAAGTCAAGGACATGCCTGTGACTGTAGCCGTGGACTCCAGGGGCGAATCTGTGCATCAGACTGGCCCCAAAATATGGGCACACGAAATCGAGGAACGTCAGATCTCGGTTGGTTAAAAAAATATTAAAAAACGGTGCCACAAGACATCGTTTTTATAAGGGTTAAGAGCATGACGGAGACGATCTACTGGCACGATTACGAAACCTTTGGTGCTAATCCGTCAGTAGATCGACCTTCCCAGTTTGCCGGTATCCGCACAGATATGGATCTTGAGGCTGTCGGTGACCCGCTGATGATTTATTGCAAGCCCGTTGTCGACATGCTGCCCAGTGTTGATGCTTGTTTGATTACAGGTATAACCCCACAGTTGGCAGACGGCAAAGGCTTGCCTGAGCCGGAATTTATCCGCCGAATCCACGCCGAATTTATCCAGCCAAACACCTGTGGTGCCGGTTACAACAGTCTTCGTTTTGACGACGAAGTGACCCGCTACACGCTATACCGAAATTTTTACGACCCCTACGCGCGCGAGTGGCAAAACGGCAACTCCCGCTGGGATATTATCGATATGGTGCGATTAACCTACGCCTTTCGCCCGGAATCCCTGGTTTGGCCTGAAAAAGAATCGGGCGTGCCCAGTTTTCGTCTGGAATTGCTGAGTGAAGCCAATAAACTTGAGCACGAATCTGCACATGACGCCCTGTCTGATGTAGTGGCGACTATCAGGCTGGCCAAAGAAATCAAGCAGCGTGAACCGGGACTGTTTGATTATTGCTGGAAATTGCGGCTAAAAAAAGAAATTAGCAGGCAGATTGACCTGAAGTCGCACAAACCATTGGTTCATGTGTCTTCCAAGATCCCGGCTAGCCGGGGTTGTACTACCATCGTCATGCCCCTGATCATGCACCCAACGAATAAAAATGCTGTTATTTGTATCGATCTTTGTGCAGATGTTGACCCGCTGTTTGATCTGGATGCAGAGGCATTAAAAGAACGTCTTTACACTCGTCTGGAGGATATGGAAGAGACGCAGTCCCGTATCCCCTTAAAAGCAATTCACCTCAATCGCTGTCCAGTCATTTTGCCGTTGAAAATGCTCGAACAAGCTAATGCGAAACGTTTGGGCATCGATCTGACAGATGCAGAAGCCAACTGGCAATTGTTGCTTCAAAAAGTCACAGAGGTCGGAAAAAAAGCGCAATTTGCTTTTGATACCTCGTTTGCCAATAACCAGGATGCCGATTCGGCGCTTTATCAAGGCTTTATTCCCGACGCTGACCGGCGAGTAGCCGATCAGGTTAAAAATGCATCTGTAGAGCAGTTGGCCAAGCAATCCTTTGTGTTTCAGGACAGGCGCCTCAATGAGCTGCTGTACCGTTATAAGGCGCGACATTTCCCTCAGACATTGAATGACAGCAAACGCCAGCTCTGGACCCAGCAGGTGCGCGAGCACCTGCTTGCGCCTGATGCCAGCGGGCAGTCCCGATTGGCTGCTTTCAAGGCCGGTATTCAGGCACGGTTGTCAGGGATGGAGGAAAAGCGGGACATATTACAGGCATTGTGCGCTTGGGCCGACGAGCGCAGCCGGTTGTTTGCCGGAAACTAGCAGGCTAAAACCCGGGATCAGAGTAAATTTACAGTTCGGTATGCAATTGCTGTAATTTTCGATGATAATGCGCGCCCACAATAAGACCGGAATATAGGCACTCTTTTTGGATTTCGTCGGTTCACATATTCTCTCCATTGATCAGTTTGATCGCAACGACATAGATAAAATCTTTGCGGTTGCCGATCGAATGGAACCCTATGCCCTAAGGCGTAAAAAGACCCGGGTACTGGAGGGCGCGATTCTCGGCAACATGTTTTTTGAACCCAGCACCCGAACCCGCTTAAGTTTTGGCGCCGCGTTTAACCTGCTCGGCGGCGAGGTGCGTGAAACTACCGGATTTGCCAGTTCTGCCCTGGTAAAAGGTGAGTCTCTCTACGACACGGCGCGTGTTATTAGCGGTTACAGTGACATCATCTGCATGCGTCATCCCGAATCCGGTTCTGTGGCTGAATTTGCCCAAGCTAGTCGAGTACCGGTAATTAATGGCGGAGATGGCTTCAACGAACATCCTACCCAGGCATTACTTGACCTTTATACGATTAAGCGTGAGCTGTCAGGCCGCGGTGCAGGAATTGATGGCCTGAAAATTGCCATGATCGGCGACCTTAAATATGGCCGAACAGTGCATTCGCTAGGTCAGCTTTTGGGGCTTTATGACGATGTTGAAATATATCTGGTATCACCCAAAGAGCTGCGTATGCCTGCGTATATTGAAGATCGTCTGCGTGGGGCCGGCCACAAGCTTGTTGTGACCGAAAACCTGGAAGAAGGGATCCACAACGCCCAGATTGTCTATTCCACCCGGATTCAGGAAGAGCGGTTTACATCCTCAGAAGAGGCGGACCTTTATCGTGGGCGCTTCCGCATTAACCAGGCTATCTATACCGCCAACTGCCAGCCCAATACGGTCATCATGCATCCCTTGCCGCGCGATAGTCGCGTCGAAGCCAATGAACTGGACGGTGATCTGGATACCAATCCCAACCTGGCAATATTCCGGCAGGCAGATAATGGTGTACTGGTTCGTATGGCCTTGTTTGCTCTGATCCTGAAGGTGGACCACCTGATGGAAAAATACGAACGAGAAGTTAGCTGGTTTACACGTAAATAGGTTAATTACCCCGGATTTATAGTGGAATTTAACTACGACGACATCAGACCGTACAACGACTCCGAAGTTGACGCCGTTTTAAAACGGCTGGTAATCGACGAGGAGTTTTTGCGGGCAATCAAGGAGTTAAGGCTCAAATGGATTCCAGGCTGGTCGTTCTCATTGGTGAAAAAACTTATCTCCAATCGACTGTCCCGGCGTATTTCCGAGATACACAATATCCATGATTTTCAGCTCACTATCGAACGTTATTTGAGCCACTGTCTGCTTGATACCAGTCGTGAGCTGGAAGTCAATGTTGAGCAGGCACTGCAACCCAGGCGAAGTTACCTGTTCATGTCGAACCATCGTGATATCGCCATGGATCCGGCGATCTGTAACCTGGCTTGCAATCGCATGGGATTGGGCACATTTAGGATCGCCATTGGGGACAATTTGTTGACCAAACCTTTTGCGTCTGACCTGATGCGCCTGAACAAAAGCTTTATTGTTAAGCGCAATGTGGAAAGCCGCCGGGAAAAACTTATTGAGCTGCGGCGCTTATCGGCTTATATCCGTGACTCAATAACCACAGACCATGAATCTGTCTGGATTGCCCAGAGAGAGGGACGTGCCAAAGATGGTCTTGATAAAACTGACACTGCACTTGTTAAAATGTTGATGCTGTCAAAAGAGCAGGGTCAGTTATTTGGAGAGTCTTTGGGTGAGTTGCATATTATTCCGGTCAGTATTTCCTATGAGTGGGATCCCTGTGACCTTTCAAAAGCCAGAGAGCTGGCAGCCAAGGCACGCGATGGTCAGTACCGAAAGGCTGAGCACGAAGATATTCTCAGTATTGCCAGTGGGATTAAGGGCTGGAAAGGCCGTATAGACCTGCATTTTGGCACTGAAGTCAGCTCGCAATTGGCAGATGCCGATGCGGTTGCTGCCGAAATTGATCGTCAGGTGGTAAAAAATTATCGCATCCAGCCAAGTAACGCAGTTGCTTATGAAAAGCTGACAGGAGACCTGCCTGGGGTGAGTGAAGCCTGGCCCGAAGTGGAGCTGGCAGATGCCCGTGCCGAGCTAACTCGGCGTGTGGATTTTCTCAGCGATGACCCGGACGCTCAAGATATGCTTCTTCAGGCTTATGCCAACCCGGTATTTGCCCGTTTGGCGTTGACCGCATTAACCAAAAAGCCCCAGCTTTAAAAGCCCTGGTTGGTTTCAATGATCAGCTCATCACCTGTTTGACGCCAATGCAGGCTGGATAGGGCAGACATCCCCAGTAAGGCAAAACCGTCCATGTTCGGGTTGATTGCCGCTGGCACCCGCCTGAGCTCAATACCTCCTATCTGCAATTGCCTCACCTCAGTGGATTGCACGCGTATATTGCCGTTTGCAGTGCCTACATAGTAAGAACTTCCTGGTACAAGGCCTGCCCGCTGTGCCTGCTCAGGGGTAAAGACCAGTTGGCTGGCTCCGGTATCCACAAGAAAGGTGATGGTCTCACCGTTGACCTCCGCATTGAACATATAGTGGCCATTGGCACTGCGTTTGAGTACCACCTGGCTGCTGTCGCCGATGATGCGTGTTTCTACATTGCGATTGGGGTTGATGCGCGTCTTTTCCCAGTTGCCAAATACATAAGCCAATAATGCCAGGATGATCAGCCAGCCGGCATAAAGCATAAGTCGGCCAGAGCCACTGTGCGGATTAAGCTGATTTTTAGACATGTTCCAAGTGGCGAGGAAAAACAATCAGGTGAGGCGCATCAATACGAAGACCGTGCATTGAGCCTATTTCGTAATCTTCGTGACTGGGCAGCATGGTTTCGATGTAGTTGCCGGATGCCAGTCGTAATCGATACAGCGTACTGGTGCCAATAAAAAGTTTGCGCTCAATCTTTCCCCGTATTGAGCTATCTGGGTCTATATGCACGTCATCCGGGCGGATCAGAAGATCTACCTCTTTAAGCTGGCCCATTGGAACCTGACTAACACCATTCAACTTGCCTAGCTCTGTTTCCACATCTTTTGCGCCAACAACCTGTCCGGGAATAAAACTCCCGCGGCCAACAAAATTGGCGACAAATCTGTCGCCGGGGCGGTGATAGAGATTATAAGCTGTGTCCCATTGATGCAGTTTGCCCGAGCGCATCACACCAATGCGGTCTGCTACGGCAAAGGCTTCCTCCTGGTCGTGGGTAACCAGCAAGGCCGTCGTAGAGCTCTTTTTGAGAATATCTCGCACGCTCTGGTTGAGCTCCCGGCGCAGCTCTACGTCCAGGCCAGAAAAGGGCTCATCCAGCAACAGAATATCCGGCTTTATAGCCAGGGATCGGGCAACGGCCACGCGTTGCTGCTGGCCTCCGGAGAGCTCTGCAGGGTAAGCATTGGCATAGCCGCTCATACGAATTAGCTCAAGATACTCATCGCATACGCGCTCGCGCTCTGATACAGATAACCTGTTGAGTCCAAAGCCGAGATTTTCCCGCACTGTCATATGTGGAAACAGCGCGTAATCCTGAAACACCATACCCAGGTTGCGCTTTTCCGGTGGAAGACATTTGCGGTTGTCAGAAAGACAGCGACCATTGACGTTAATGCTTCCAGAAAAGGGTTTTAAAAACCCGGCAATAGCGCGCAAAGCTGTACTTTTGCCGCAGCCACTGGGGCCAAGCAGGCAACCGATCTGGCCGCGTTCCAGCCAGAAACTGATGCCGTTAATTACCGGAGTGCTATCGTAGCCACACTGCAGTTGGTCTATTTCCAGGTAGGCTGTCTTGGAATTTGGGATCAGAGTCATTTGTCCTGCAGTCAGGAATCGTAAATTTGGGGTCAGAGTAAAATTTACCCTGACCCCAGTTTACTGTGTTATTGGTTGAGCAGGAATTCAACCAGTGCTTTTTGTGCATGCAATCGATTTTCGGCCTCGTCAAAAACTACGCTATAGCGAGTGTGCTCCAGAATTTCTTCAGTTACTTCCAAACCACGATAAGCTGGAAGGCAGTGCATAAACAGCGCATCAGGCGCAGCGTTGGACATCAGTTCTTCATCGACCTGATAACCGGTAAATGCCCTGATTCGAACCTGCTTTTCCTCTTCCTGGCCCATAGACGCCCAGGTATCAGTGACGACAAGGCTGGTATTGTCCACGGCCTCTTCGGGCGACTGTGTTAAATAGACGCGATCAGCGTTGGCCTCCAGCAATTCGGCGTTGGGCTCAAAGCCTTCCGGGCAGGCGATGCGAAGCTCAAAATCCCATTGTCGAGCCGCATTAATGTACGAATTGCACATGTTGTTACCGTCTCCTACCCAGGCCACAGATTTGCCCTGGATATCGCCGCGATGTTCAGCAAATGTCTGCATATCAGCCAGGAGTTGGCAGGGGTGGTAATCATCGGTTAGCGCATTAATCACAGGCACAGAAGAGTAGGAGGAAAATTCCTCAACTTTCGAGTGTTCAAAGGTTCGGATCATAACGATATCGGACATACTGGAAATCACCCTGGCACTGTCCTTGATGGGCTCACCGCGGCCAATCTGGGTGTCGTTAGGCGACAGAAACAGCGCATGGCCGCCCATTTGCGCCATCCCTGCTTCAAAGGAGACGCGGGTGCGTGTGGACGATTTCTCAAAAATCATTGCCATCACCTTATTTCTGGCGGACTCATTTACTTCTCCGGCACGCAATTCTTCTTTCAGTGCAATTGCGCGCGCAATCGTGCCTTTCAGTTCTTCCGGCGAAAAGTCGAGCAAGGTTAGAAAATGTCGGGTGCTCATAGAATCACTCCTTCCTGGTCATTGTCAGCGGAACTTGCCCAGCGATTAATCAGTTTACAGAGCTTGTCCAGCAGTTCGTCTGCTTCGTCATCGGTAGTATTAAGTGCGGGGAGCAGTCTTACCCTGTTGCCACCGGCAACATTGACAAGCAAACCGGCTTCGGCTGCCTGGGCAGAGAGTTCAGTGCAATCGCGATTCATCTCGATGGCCATTAACAGGCCCAGGTTGCGAACTTGCCTAACGGCCTCGCAATTGGCCAGACCCGATTCAAAGCCAGCTTTCAGCTGCTCTCCCAGTCGGGTCGCCCGGACAGCTAACTGCTCTTCCTGGATGACGTCAAATACCGTGTTTGCTGCAGCACAGACCAGTGGATTGCCGCCATAGGTAGAACCGTGGGAGCCTGGTCCAAACAGGTCCGCGGCGATACCGCGAGCCATACAGGCACCAATGGGGACGCCATTGCCGAGTCCTTTTGCTGTGGTCAGGATGTCGGCCTGCACCCTGGCCAAAGTTACCGCAAAATGCGCGCCAGATCGGCCATTGCCCGTCTGGATCTCATCCAGAATCAACAGCCAGTCATTCTGGTCACAGACCGCTCTTAGCTTTTGCAGGTAGTTATCGGCAGGAATATTAATGCCCGCCTCACCCTGTACCGGCTCTACCATGACCGCAACGACAGAATTGTCGCTACTGCATCTGGCAACAGCGTCGACATCGTTGTAGGGAACATGCACAAACCTTTCAACCAATGGCTCAAAGCCCTGGCGAGCCTTGGCGCCCCAGGTAGCGCTGAGTGTTGCCAGCGTTCGTCCATGAAAGCAGTTTTCCATGACGATCACGGTTGGCCTGGCAATGCCCTTTTCGCGTGCGTACAGTCTGGTCAGCTTGATCGCTGCCTCATTGGCTTCTGCGCCACTATTGGAGAAAAAAACTTTCTCCATGCCGCTTACCGAGCAAAGCTTTTCTGCCAGGCTTTCCTGCTGTGGAATGCGGAAAAAATTGGAAACATGGCTGAGCGTTGCTGCTTGTTCGGCAATGGTTTTGCTAACGGCCGGATGAGAATGCCCCAGGCCGCACACGGCAATACCGGTGAGCGCATCCAAATACCGGCGGCCTTCAGAATCCCAAACATAGCGGCCTTCGCCTTTCACCAGTGAAAGCGTTCTTTTGCCATAGTTGTTCATCAGATATGCGCTCATTCCAGTATCCTCGAGCCAGTTTCAAAACATCTGACACTTTTCCGGTGCCAGAAACGAAAAACGGCAGCCCAACCAGCGCTGCCGCAGAAAAAGAGGCGGATAATATACCTCACAGAGGTGCTTGACAATCATGTGGTAGGGGGCTAGCAGGCGCTCATCGACTTATTTTCAGTGATGCAGGAGAGATGCTGGTTTACAGGTCGTAACGGTCTGGCTAACCTTCGCATTCTAATTGTTGCTGCGGATCCAGGCCTTGAACTCTATCCAGCTAAGTATTTTTGCCAGCAAGATCGCCGCCGTTTGCGATGAAATGGGGGCTGTATTACGACGTGCATCGTTTTCACCCAATATTCGAGACCGACTGGATTATTCCTGTGCTGTGTTTAGTGCTTCCGGAGAGCTTTGCGCCCAAGCCGCACATATTCCCGTGCATCTCGGCTCTATGGCTTATGCCATGACTGACCTGGTGAGCCAGTTTGACTGGGCAGAAGGCGATACTCTGGTGGTCAACGATCCCTATCTTGGGGGCACTCATTTGCCGGATGTCACCCTGATCTCGCCTGTTTTTTATCAGGCCGAACTGGTTGCTTTTGTTGCTAATCGTGCTCACCATGCCGATATTGGTAGCGAGAGCCCAGGCTCCATGCCAATTTCCACTACCCTGGAAGAAGAGGGCATTGTTATTGCGCCGCAGTTTTTGGCGCGTCGTGGCGAGATTTTGCAATCTGTGTGGGACGATTTCGGCGCACGCCTGGGCAGCCAGTCCGATACCCGGGGTGACTTTCTGGCACAGATAGCCGCTAATCAGAAAGGCTCGTTGCGCCTGTCGAGTCTGGTAGCGATGCTAGAGGTTGACCCCTTTTTTGCTGGCCTTGCGCAGCTCAATCAATACGCTGAACAACTGGCACGTTCGTTTTATACCAGGATTCCCGATGGCGTCTATGAGGTTGAAGACTTTATGGATGACGACGGCCAGGGTGAACAGCGCATTGCTATCAAACTTTGTTTGCGGGTTGAGGGTTCAGATATCGAGCTCGACTTTACTGGCACGCATCCTCAGGTAAAAGGCAATATTAATTGCCCTCTTTCTGTCGCCGCCGCTGCAGCATATTACGTATTCCGCTGCCTGCTGCCCGATTACACACCGGCCAGTGCTGGCGTTTTTGTCCCCATCAAACTAATCGCTCCACCGGGTACTCTGGTAAATGCCGAACGCCCCCATGCCGTGGCCGCCGGTAATGTGGAAACCAGCTCGCGTCTGGTGGATCTGGTCATGGCAGCCCTGCGTCAGGCACTGCCGGGCGAAATGGCGGCCGATTCGCAGGGGACTATGAATAATATCGCCATGGGGGCTCGGAATAATATCGCCAAGGGCGCTTCCGGAGACCAGGCCTGGAGCTACTATGAAACTCTGGGTGGCGGCATGGGAGCGCATGCCAATGGCGATGGTCTATCCGGGGTGCAATCGCATATGACCAACACCCTGAATACCCCGATCGAAGTGCTGGAAACCCAGCTTCCCTTGCGCATTCGCGAATACAGTCTGCGCAAAAACAGCGGAGGTGAAGGCCGGTACCGTGGTGGTGATGGCCTGGTACGTGAATACGAATTTTTGCAGCCAGCTGAAGTCACCCTGCTGACCGAACGCCGTGTTTATCCCCCAAAAGGCGACCAGGGCGGTGCCGACGGCACTCGGGGTCGCAACCTGCTCAACGACAAGCCCCTGAAGCCCAAGGTACAGCTTTCTGTGAATGCCGGTGACCGGCTACGTATTGAAACCCCCGGAGGTGGAGGGTATGGAAAACCCTAATAGCTAGCGTTGAAAAAGGTTCAGCACAATACTCAGCACCAGGCTAATGATGATCATGGATGTGATGGGAAAATAGAAACCGCCGCGTTCACTCTCAATACGAATGTCGCCAGGCAGGCGGCCAAACCAGCTGAGAAAGCCGGGGAAAAAGTGCCAGATTAAACCGATAATCACGAGTACGGCGCCGAGGGTGATCAGTATTTTTGCCATAGTTTAGTCTGAAGGGGTTTTCTTTTGGTTCTGTTCTCAATACCAGTGTTACTGCTTCCAGTACAACCTACAATAAGACTGGGCTTTATGTCTATTCAGACGGCAAGAGTAGGTCAACTGGCCAACTGGTCTAAATCCGACTAAAATACTGGGTCTTTACTATTTTTTACCAAACTAGAGGTTTTTTGTGAGCGAACAAGCCAACCCCGTACTCGATCAGATCAAAGAACAGATTGAAGGCAATCCCGTTATTATTTATATGAAAGGCTCACCCAATGCGCCGCAGTGTGGATTTAGTGCCAGGACTGTTCAGGCCCTCATGGGCTGTGGTGAACCCTTTGCTTACGTAGATGTGCTGAGCAACCCCGATATTCGTCAAAACCTGCCTTTGTATGGCAATTGGCCCACATTTCCACAACTCTGGGTGAACGGTGAGCTCATCGGCGGCTGCGACATTACTGCCGAGATGTATGAAAAAGGTGAATTGAAGCCTCTTGTTGTTGAAGCTGCGGGCAGTGCCGAAGCCCAGCAATAAAAGCGGTATAGCAAAAAGACATAAAAAAACCGGTCCGCAGGCCGGTTTTTTTTATGTCTGCATAAAATGTGGGGCAGGTAAATTTTACGCTGGCCCTGGATGCTAACGAAACTCACCGCGAAGTTGCTCGATCTTTCTTTGCATTATCAGGGCGCTTAACCCTTCCGGCGAAAGCGGAGCACCTACCCGTAGCTGGATTGCCCTGCGTCGAAGTCGTATATGAAAACCGGATTTGAGCGCCGGCCCACCGCCATGGCTGAAAAAGCTTTCCCAGATTCCACGAATAGCCATGGGAAAAACGGGGACGGGGGCGATTTCCAGTAATTTTTCAACACCGCGACGAAATTGGCCGATTTCTCCATTGGGGCTGAGTCGTCCTTCCGGAAAAATCATGACCAACTCTCCATTTTTGAGTGACTCAGCTGCTTCGCGAATAGTTTCCTCGTAAGTTTTTCGATCCTCAATGGGCGAGCAGATGGCCAGTGTACGGCTGGCTACAAAGATCTGCTTTAAAATGGGTTTGTTGCGAATATCTTTGGCCATAATGAAACGAATAGGCCGCTTACAGGCACCAAAAATAATGATCGGGTCGGCATAGGACACGTGATTGCAAATCAACAGTGCGGGGCCTTTTTCCGGCAAATTAGCTATTTCCCTGGATTCAATTCGATAAATCAGGCGACTGCACACTTCGGCCAGAAATCGTAGGCTCTGAACCGGTGTGCGCCAAAAAATAAACAGGGCGAATAGAAGATTGAGAACGGCGGTAAGCGCGAGGTATGTAGAGAGGTGGTATTGCAAAATGCCAAGTATGCCAATGGCGACTATAGCCGAAGTCACCATAAATATGGCATTGATAACATTGTTGATGGAGATAATCCGGGCGCGATTTTGCAGATAGGACGCCTGCTGCAATTCGGTGTACATGGGCAGGGCAAAAGCACCGCCAAAAACACCAATAAGCAGGATGTCCAGGGAAATACGCAATCCATCAGGGCTATCCATAAAGCCTCTGAGGCTCAAGAGCGATGCCGCATCATGAGCATCAATACTGGCCAGATCCAGGCCGGCGAACCCAAGTAGCAGCAGAGCGATGGGCGCCAGGCCAATTTCTGCGAGAAAACCCGAAAGCTTTGCTGCCAATGTACAGCCCATGCCAACGCCAATGATAAATAAAGCCAAAAACAGCGTGACGACTGATTCATCACCACCGCCGATGTAGCGCACGATGGTAGGTATTTGGGTCAAATAGGCCGAACCGATAAACCAGAACCAGGAAACCCCTAGAATAGCGGTCCAGACTCGATAATGGCCTCTGGCCATACCTATCAGCTTGAGTGTTTGGCCGGGCAGGTTCCAGTCAACTTTGAGATCGGGAGAGCCTATGTC
>Ga0222652_1000626_pt1 | contig 13784 bp, 13 predicted proteins | sample AntAcemetagen371_FD_179803 | JGI IMG/M metagenome (GOLD analysis project Ga0222652, IMG submission 179803) | Saline water microbial communities from Ace Lake, Antarctica - #371 | ecosystem: Environmental > Aquatic > Non-marine Saline and Alkaline > Saline | place: Antarctica: Ace Lake... | reverse complement strand
AATTTGCTCAAAAAAATAATTTTGAATTATATCTGAATAGCTTTTCAACATCTGATAATACAGCTAACGCAGTGCCCTCAATACTTAATTTCAATGCAAATAAAGTTACACAAAATTTTAGAGATAATCACATTAAAAAATCAAACAACACTTATAATGAATACGACTTAATACATAATGGATTATTTGATAAATTTTCTAGTGTTTCTGTTTTACAAAATATCCATCTTAATTTTTGTAATAATCAAAATGTAACAAAGTGTTATCAAATTAATCCTTACAATTATTACGAAAATTATCTTAATGGTTTCAAAAATAATATTTTATCCAGATTTTTATCCCTCTGGAAGTTAGATGGCTCTTTATCCTCAAAGATATTATGGAAATTTACAAGAATCATTGGGATAACCGATAGCACCCTTGAACCTGAAGCACATAAAATATTTCTTCCTACAATTATGGATGAAATAAAAAAAGATGTATTAGATGACAAATTTGATTTAGTTTTTGCACATATTCTTGCACCACATGTTCCTTATGGTTTTACTAGACAATGTAATTATGATGGAAGAAAATCTTCATTTAATACAAGGATGACAAAGCAAGAAAAATATATCCAGCATAATATAGAAAGAGTATGTATGATAAGAATAATTTCTAGCTTAATTGATGAATTAAAAAAAGAGATAGGTTATGAAGATTTACAAATATTTTTTATGTCAGATCATGGCTCTAGAATTACCAACAAGGAAAACTTTTCATCAATACTTTTAACGAAGAAAAAAAATCAAAAATTTAAAACTATTGATGCTACCGTTTCTGTCCAAGAAACAATCAAAAAAAGTTTTAATAAAGATTAATGAATAAAGAAAAAATATCAATTTTAATTACTAATTTTAATAAAGAAAAATTTATAGAAGAGTGTATTTTATCTTGTCTAAGCCAAAATTATAATAATTTAGAAATTATAATAGTTGACAATTCATCAACCGATCAATCTATGGGCATAATCACAAAGTATTCAGATAAGCTATTTATTGTAACAAAAAAAAGAGACAGCCTACATTCACCAAAAAATCAAATTGATAGTTTAATTAAAGCGTTTAAGAAATCTACTGGAAATCTAATTTTATTACTTGATGGTGATGATTATTTTTTACCTAATAAAGTTTCTCATATTAAAGATATTTTTTTAAAAAATAATAATTTAGATGTCGTATTTGATGTACCAAGTATTTTAGCAAATAACAAATTCACTCGCTTAAAAATTAAAAAAAAGTATAATAAAAAAATATGGCCCACAACTATTCCAACTAGTGGAATAAGTTTTAAAAGAGTTTTTTTTGAAAATTGTTTAGAATTTAATTTACTTGATAGTTATCCAACATTAGAAATTGATTTTAGATTAAACTTTTTTGCACAAAGAATTCAAAAGAAATTTTTAACTATAGAAGAAAATTTAACCATTTATAGAAAAGTAAATGATGGGATAATGTCAAAAGTTAATTTTTTTTCTTACAATTGGTGGTTGAAAAGACTTCAGGCTCATTATTTTATTATTAAAGTTTATAAAAAAAGTGAATTAACCTATAAAGGAAATTATGATTTTTATTTAACAAAAATTACTGTTTGGTTATTAAATAAAATAATAAAATAATTTAATAACTATTATGCACTCACTTATAATTTTACTAATTTATTACTGGCTGATTACATTTTCCTTAGTTGGTTATGGAATCTTATTTAATCAGGTTTTTCTCAAGTCTTCAGAGAATGATATTGGTTATGTGGGATTTTATGGAGTTTTTATTCTTATACTCTTTTCATATATTTCAAGTTTTTTTATACCTCATACAGAATTATTTAACTCGATCATTCTTTTAATTGGCTTGTTAAATATTTTAATAAATAAAGAAAAAAATATTCTTAAGAATAATATAAAAAAATTATTAATTGTTTTTTTTATTTTAACTATATTCATTCTTTTAGCAAAAAATCATGATGATTTTCCGTATTATCATTTTCCCTACACACATTTATTGACTGAATATTCAAATATGATCGGATTAGGAAATTTTAATCATGGATTTAGAACCCATTCATCAATTTTTTATTTATCTTCCTTATTTAACTTGCCTTATTCTAATTATTTTTTACTACATCTCTCGCCTGTTTTTTTTATGGGTTTTGCTAATATTATTTTATACAATAAAATATCGTTATACTTTGAGGGAAAGAAGCCCTCATATATATTGTATTTATCGCTGCTTTCTTTTGTTTTTATAAATGTATTCTTTGTCCGCTTAGGTGAACACGGTACTGATCGTTCTGCAATGATATTAATCATTATTATAATTATTGAATTACTTTATTTAACAAATAAAAAAAAAATAGTTGATAAAAACTCATTTTTAAAAATTCTTATTTTTATAACACTCATTATTTCTTTAAAAACATTTTACATTTTATACGTATTATTGCTTATTCCTTTAATTTTTTATTTTAACAAAAATAAATTTTCTTTAATATTTTTCTTTAAAAATAAAATTACATATTTGTGTTTGTTTATGATTATGTCTTTATTAACTGTTAATTTTTTTAATAGTGGTTGCTTATTATATCCGGTAAAGCTGACTTGTTTTGATAATTTTAGTTGGTCTATTCCAATAAGTGAAGTTGAACAAATGAATAACTGGTATCAACAATGGGCTAAAGCAGGTGCAAATCCCAACTTTCGTATAGAAAACCCAGAAATATATATCAAAAATTTTAATTGGGTTTCTAACTGGATTGATATGTATTTTTTTAATAAAGTTTCTGACTTCTTGCTAGGTTTATCTTTTTTATGTTTGTTAGTTTGGGTGACCTTTTTTTCAAAAAAAATTAATAAATCAAATAACCCTAAATTTTGGTTATTGTATTTAATTATTATTTTTTTAACAGTAGAATGGTTTTATTTATTGCCGACATTAAGATATGGAGGTTATCATTTAATAGCTTTATTATTATTTATCCCTCTTTCAATTTATTTAAGTAAATATTCCATTAACCCCAAGGTATTAAAAAAGAAAATATTTTTTATAATTTTTTTAACAATAATAATTTTTCTATCTAGGAATATTTCAAGAATAAATAAAGAATACCATAATTATAGTTATGATATTCTTAACAACGCTTTTTATTGGGATGATCAGCAAAATTTTAAAATATATGATAACATTAAAAAAATTAATAAATGTAATATTAAAAAAGATTTAAGTTTATGCTCAGATTATATAAGAGTTAAGTTTTTAAATAATAGCTATATTTACTATAGAAAAAATTAATGGGAGTTTTATTTAACTTAATTATAAAGATTGTTGATTTTTTTTATCAAAAAAAAATAATTACTTTTTTTAAAAATAATTCAAATGCTAGATATGATGTGTTATTAGACGTTGGTGCGCACAAGGGAGAAACTATATCTAGTTTTTTAAAAAATTTTAAAATTAAAAATACTTATTCATTTGAGGCAAGTAAAAATACTTATCACGTCCTTGAAACTAATATTGATAGAATTAAGAATACTTATAAAGAGACTAATATCGAGATATTTAATTTTGGTGTTGGTAGTTCAGTCGATTCAAAAATTTTTTATGAATTACCAGATAGTAATTCCTCAACATTTAATTTAATTGATCAAAAATCTTCATATTTTAAAAGAAAAAGTAAAATATTATCTTTCTTTTTCAAAAAAAAATTTACTATAAAAAAAAATTATGTTTCTCAAATTAAACTTTCACAGTTCATTAAAAATAAAAAATTAACTAAAATAGATATATTAAAAATTGACACAGAGGGCTACGAATTAGAGGTTATAAAAGGGCTTGAGGAAAAAATAAAAATTGTAAACTTTATTTATTTTGAACATCATTATGATAATATGATAAAAAAAAATTATAAATTTTCTGAAATACATGATTTTCTATTAAACAATGATTTTAAAAGAGTTTTTAAAATTAAAATGCCATTGAGAAAATCTTTTGACTATATATATAGAAAAAAAACGGTATAAGAATTATTAATGAGAAAAAAAACTGCTCTTATTTTTGGTGTTACTGGACAAGATGGATCTTATCTCTCAGAATTTTTAATTAAAAAAGGTTATTTAGTTCATGGTATTAAGAGAAGATCTTCATCATTCAATACTGGAAGAATAGATCATATTTATCAAGATCCATTTTCCAATAAACGAAATTTTTTTTTACATTATGGTGATGTTACGGATGCAATATCTGTATCATCATTAATTAAAAAGATTAGACCAAATGAAGTGTATAATCTTGCAGCTCAATCGCATGTTGCAGTTTCTTTTGAAGTCCCTGAGTATACTGCGAATGCAGATGCTATAGGCGCTTTAAGAATATTAGAGGCAATCAAATTTCATGGTTTTGAAAAGATTACTAAATTTTATCAAGCTGGTACGTCTGAAATGTTTGGAAAAGTTCAAGAAATTCCACAAAATGAAAGTACACCTTTTTATCCAAGAAGTCCTTACGGTGTTGCTAAAGTTTATGCCCATTGGATAACAATAAATTATAGAGAAGCATATAATATTTTTGCCTGCAACGGAATTTTATTCAATCACGAAAGCCCAAGAAGAGGTGAAACTTTTGTTACAAGAAAAATTGTAATTGCTCTTTGCAAAATAAAACATGATATGCAAGATGTATTATATTTAGGCAACTTAGAAGCTAAACGTGATTGGGGACATGCTAGAGACTATGTTGTTGCAATGTGGAAAATGTTACAAAAAAAAACTCCAAATGATTATGTTATAGCAACTGGAAAACAATTTTCTGTAAAACAATTTGTAAATTTAGTTTTAAAAGAGCTTAAAATTAAATTTATATGGAAAGGTAAGGGAATAAATTCCAAATGCTATACGTTAGATGGTAGATGTATAGTTGCTTGTGATATTGAATATTATAGACCATTAGAAGTTGATACTTTGCTTGGTAATCCTAAAAAGGCAAAAAAGGAGTTAAATTGGACAGCAAAAACTAGTATACAAGAATTAGTTAAGGATATGGTCAACTCTGAATTACAGGGCTTAAAAAAACATGAATCGTAACACTAAGATTTTTGTTGCTGGACACAACGGATTAGTTGGAAGTGCAATTGTTAGAGAGTTAAAAAAAAAAAATTTTAATAAAATCATTACAGCCAGCAGAAATAAACTAGAGCTAACGAACCAACAAAAAGTTTTAAAATTTTTAAAAAAAGAAAAACCAGATTACATTATTATTGCAGCAGCTAAAGTAGGAGGTATTTATTCAAATAACAAATATAAAGCTGAATTTATTTATGAAAATCTGATGATACAATCAAATTTAATCCATTCTGCTTATCTTTGTGAAATAAAGAATTTAATTTTTCTAGGCTCAAGTTGTATTTATCCAAAGGAATGTGCGCAACCAATTAAAGAAGAATATTTATTAACTGGTAAATTGGAAAAAACTAATGATGCTTACGCAATTGCTAAAATAGCAGGGATAAAGATGTGTCAAAGTTATAATGAGCAATATAAAACAAACTACAAATGTTTAATGCCAACAAACACATTTGGCCCTAATGATAACTATCATCCGTTAAATTCACATTTTATGCCTTCATTAATTAGAAAAATTCATGAGGCTAAAATAAAAAATAAAGATCATGTAGTTGTGTGGGGGAATGGAAAAGCTAAAAGAGAACTACTTTATGTAGATGAATTGGCAAATGCTTGTATCTACTTTATGGATAAAAAAACAAAACACCCAATGATTAATATTGGCAGTGGAAAAGATTCATCAATAAAAGATTTTACAAAATTAATTTTGAACATTATTGCTCCAAATAAGAAAATTAGTATTAAATATGACCTAACAAAACCCAATGGAACACCACGAAAGGTTCTTGATATCTCTTTAGCTAAAAAATATGGATGGAAACCAAATCATAACTTAAAAACACAAATTTTAAAAACCTACGAATCATATTTATCAAAAATAGATAATACATGAAAAATACTATAGTTATTACTGGAGGGGCAGGGTTTGTTGGTGCAAATCTTATTTCTTTTTTGTTAAAAAATACAAAATATAAAATTTTAAGTATTGATAATTATTCATCAGGTTTAAAAATAAATCATATTAAAAATAAAAAAGTAAATTATATTAAAGGTAATACTAAAAATATTTCTACATTACTTAATTCAAAAAAAAATAAAATTAATGCAATTTTTCATTTTGGTGAATTCTCCAGAATATATCAAAGTTTTTTAAAAATGGGAGAGTGTATAGATTCTAACACCGTAGGCTCTCATGCTGTATTTAATTTTTGTTTAAACAATAAGATTAAATTAATATATTCTGCTACATCAGCCAGTTTAGGCAACAAAGGACGAGATAAAGATCTATCACCTTATGCATTTACCAAATCAATTAATTTAGAGCTATTAGAAAATTTAAAAAAATGGTTTAAAATGAAATATGAAATTATATACTTTTACAATGTTTATGGACCCAAACAGATTTCAAAAGGGAAAATGGCAACTGTTATTGGTATATTTGAAAATGCTTATAAAAATAAAAAACCCCTACCAATTGTAAGGCCTGGGTCACAATCAAGGAAATTTACGCATATTTCTGATACAGTTAAAGTTTGTTATAAGGCCTGGAAAAAAAATAAGTGCAGACACTATAGTGTTTCAAGTAAAAAGAATTATACAATTTTAGAAGTTGCTAAATTATTTGGATCTAAAATTAAACTATTGCCTGCTAGAGGTGGAGAAAGGTATGCCTCTGCTTTAACAAATATGAACTTGTCTAACAAAGTTTATAAAAATTTTGGTAGTATTAGCCTCAAAACATACATAGAAAAATTCAAAAACATACATAAAAGATAGTGCATTTGACTGTTTACAATATTATTTAATTAGATATAACACTTTCGCCGGTGATTATTGCGAAGGGGTTATACCCGATCCCATTCCGAACTCGGAAGTCAAGCCCTTCAGCGCCAATGGTACTTTGTCTTAAGACACGGAAGAGTAGGACATTGCCGGCATTAAATAAAAAATTATGAAAATTAAAAGCTCATTAAAATCACTTAAAAAAAGAGACCTTAATTCTAAGCTAGTTAGAAGAAGAGGAAGAGTTTACATAATTAATAAAACAAACCCAAAATTTAAAGCAAGACAGAAGTAATTTTTATGGACAATCAAAACCATAAAGATACCTGGAGTAACTTTACTAAATTTGTATTGTGGGGAACTGTCGCTGTTATAAGTGTTTTAGTTTTAATGGCTATATTCTTACTATAGAGTTATCTCTATGAGAATCGTTTCAATTTTAGAAAATCAAACAATTGAGAAAAGAATTGCAATAACTCCTGAGATTGTAAAAAAATATATAGCTCTTGGTTTTGAAGTGGCTTTATCAGAAAATTATGGGGAACATTTAGGCTTTAGTGACAATGAATATAAAAAGTTAGGTGTTAATATTTCTAAAGATGAAAAAGAAATTATAAGAAGTTCAGATATTATTGTTCAGTTGGGCTTGCCATCTGATGAGAATCTTTCATTTTTAAATAAAAACCATACTCTCATTGGAGTATTCAACCCTCATACCAATAAAGAAAAAATCGAAAATTTATCTAAAAAAAACATTAATGTTTTTTCTTTAGAGATGCTTCCTCGAATAACTAGAGCCCAATCAATGGATATACTTTCTTCTCAAGCTAACCTTGCCGGATATAAAGCTGTAATAGAATCTTTTGCAAATTTTGAAAAAGCCATACCAATGATGATGACTGCAGCAGGAACAATCCCTGCAGCAAAAGTATTAGTGGTAGGTGCCGGTGTGGCTGGTCTACAAGCGATTGCAACTGCAAAAAGAATGGGCGCAATAGTGTTTGCAACAGATGTTAGGGTGACATCAAAAGAACAAGTTGAAAGCTTAGGTGGAAAGTTTTTAACTGTTGAAGGTACTGAAAATCTTGAAACAGAAGGTGGATATGCAAAAGAAGCATCAGATGAATTTAAAAAGAAACAAGAAGAGTTGTTAGCAGAAACTTTAAAGAAAATTGATATTGTAATATGTACTGCTTTAATTCCAGGTAAAAAAGCGCCACTAATTATTAAAGATACTATGATAAGCAATATGAAGCCAGGTTCTATTATTTATGATTTAGCTGCTGTACAAGGAGGAAATTCAGCATTTACTGAAGTGGATAAGATTATAGTTAAACAAGGTGTAAAAATTATGGGTGAAGCAAATATTCTTAACAAACTGCCCATTTCAGCATCGAACTTATATTCAAAAAATGTTCTTAATTTTGTGTCAAATCTATATGATAAAGAAAATAAAAAAATTAATATAAATTTAGAAGATGAAATAATTGAAAAAACGTTAATTAAATAAAATTATGGAAATAGATCCCTTTATATTTAGATTAAGTATATTCATTTTATCGATTTTTATTGGATATTATGTTGTCTGGAGTGTTACTCCATCTTTACATACACCATTAATGTCAGTTACAAATGCTATCTCTTCAGTAATAATTGTTGGAGCTATTATTGCGGGATTAGCAGGAAATTCTGATAGTGTTTTTACGATTTCAAATATTCTTGGTTTCTTGGCAATATCTTTAGCGGCTGTAAATATATTTGGTGGGTTTTTAGTGACACAAAGAATGCTTCAAATGTACAAAAAGAAAAAGAAAGATAAATAATTATGTCAGCAGATCTATTGGCAATATTCTATTTAATTTCAGGAGTGCTATTTATATTGGCACTAAGAGGCCTTTCATCGCCTGAAACTTCAAGGCGAGGTAATTTTTTTGGAATTTTAGGTATGACAATTGCCATTACAGTCACCTTTTTATCAGTGGGAAGTTTTTCTAGCGGCTTGATCTATGTACTAATCTTTTTATTAATAGGTGGACTGATTGGGGCATTCATAGCTTATAAGATACCAATGACTGCTATGCCAGAATTAGTAGCAGGATTTCATAGTCTGGTAGGTTTGTCAGCTGTGTTTGTTGCAATATCAGCTTTTCTAAATCCAGAAGCTTTTAACCTTGGATCTCCAGGAAGCATAAAACTTGCAAGTTTAATTGAGATGTCAATAGGAGCAGCTGTCGGGGCTATAACTTTTTCAGGTTCAATTATTGCATTTTTAAAGTTGCAAGGAATAATGTCTGGCTCACCAATAACCTTTAAAGGGCAGCATTTGTTCAATGCTCTTTTATTAATTTCAATCGTAGTTTTAACTTATTTACTATGTTCAACGCAGTCTCCTAATTTCTTTTGGATATTATTAACAGTTTCATTTTTGATAGGATTTTTATTAATTATTCCAATTGGTGGAGCAGATATGCCTGTAGTCATTTCTATGTTAAATTCTTACTCAGGTTGGGCAGCAGCAGGAATTGGGTTTACTTTAGAAAATAGTGCATTAATTATAACAGGTGCCCTTGTAGGCTCTTCAGGTGCAATCTTATCTTATATAATGTGTAAAGGTATGAACCGTTCCTTCTTTAATGTTATTTTAGGTGGGTTTGGTGCAACAGAACAATCGACATCCTCTGGAAATAAAGAACAAAGACCTGTTAAAAGTGGAAATGCAGAAGATGCAGCTTTTTTAATGAAAAATGCATCATCAGTTATAATTGTTCCAGGTTATGGAATGGCAGTGGCTCAAGCACAACACGCATTAAGAGAGATGGTGGATACTCTTAAAAAAAATGACATCAAGGTTACTTACGCTATTCATCCAGTAGCAGGAAGAATGCCAGGACATATGAATGTATTATTAGCTGAAGCTAATGTACCTTATGATGAAGTTTTTGAATTAGAGGAAATTAATAATGATTTTGCTAATGCAGATGTTGCATTTGTAATAGGTGCAAATGATGTAACTAATCCTGCTGCAAAAAGTGATCCGCAAAGCCCTATTTATGGAATGCCAGTTTTAGATGTCGAAAAATGTAAATCCGTATTATTTGTAAAAAGAAGTTTATCTCCCGGGTATGCGGGCATTGATAATGATTTATTTTATAAAGAAAATACTTTAATGTTATTTGCAGATGCTAAAAAAATGACTGAGGATATAACTAAAAATCTTTAAATTAATGAAAACTAAAATATTTTGCGATATTGCAGAACTAGGCATAATTAAAAAATTTAATAAAAAAAAGATTGTTAAAGGTTTTACAACTAACCCGAGCTTAATGAGGAAAGCAGGAGCAAAAGATTATAAATCTTATTCAAAAAAAATATTAAAAATTTGCAATAATAAACCTGTCTCATTAGAAGTATTTGCTGACGAATATAAAGAGATGAAAAAGCAAGCGCTTCAAATTGATGCCTGGGGAAAGAATGTTTACGTAAAAGTACCAGTTGCTAACTCCAAGGGTGTTTTTATGGGTAAAATTATTAAAGAGCTTAATGGTCAAAATATTAAACTTAATATCACAGCAATATATAGCGCTCAACAGACAAAAAAAATTCTTAAATTAATTAATAAAAAAACAAAAGTAATAATATCTATATTTGCAGGTAGAGCAGGCGATGTTGGGAAAGATCCTGTTCCAGAATTTAAAAAAAGTATAGCAATTGCAAAAAAATTTAAAAATGTTGAAATACTTTGGGCCAGTGTTAGAGAGCCGTATAATTATTTACAAGCAAAACAATTGGGCTGTCATATAATTACAATTCCACCACCAACTATTGAGAAAATAGAAAATTTTGGTAAAACATTTGATCAACTAACAAAAGAAACTGTTAAAGCTTTCTTAATTGATAGTAAAAAATCTAAATTTAAAATCTAGAAGTAAGAAAAAAACAATATAAATAAATTTTTATGGAACAGTCAGATTTAACATTGATCATACCTGCGAAAAATGAAGCAGAATCTTTACCAACTGTCTTAAATAGTTTAAAAAAATTTAATTTCAAAATTATAGTTTCATTGCACGATGAAGATAAATCTACAATTGAGTCAATAGAATCTTATAATGTTGAAATAGTAAAATAAAGTGCCAAAGGCTATGGGAAGGCTTTAATAGATGGAATTAATGCCTGTAAAACAAAATATTTCTGTATTTTTAATGCCGATGGATCCTTTAACGAAAATGATTTAACAAAAATGCTTGAACTTATTGTACAAAATGATTTTGTTTTTACTACAAGGTATTATCCTGGTGCGAGAAGTGAAGATGATACAATAGTGACATACATAGGTAATAAATTCTTTTCTTTACTTGGAAAAATTTTATTTTCATTAAAGATTAATGATATTTTATACACATATGTAATGGGAAAAACTGGGTCTTTTAAAAAATTAAATGTAAAAAATCACGATTTTAGATTTTGTGTAGCGTTTCCCATTAAGATGCAAAAAGATAACATGATGTATACCTCAATAGCTTCACACGAAAAAAAAAGAATTGCAGGAAAGAAAAAAGTAAATGTAATCAAAGATGGTTTTTTAATATTAATCGAAATGATGAGACATTATTTTAAGTAAATCTTAGATACTTGCTAATTTATTGTTGTACAGACGGGGTATTTGGATCCCCAGGACTTATCTAATTACCGTATCTAATTGTATATTTAAATTCTATTTTTAACTCTTTTAATTTTTAGATCATTATATCCAACCATTATAGCATAATTAAGCCAAAATATAGACGATGTATATGTGGATAGAAAACTTCCTGACGGTAATAGAGGTAAAAGTGAAATTAAAATAAAAAGAATAGATGAAAATTGATAAATATTTTTATTTATTAGGTAATTTTTTATAGACCAGTATATAGACAGAAAGATAAATAATAAAAAACTTAAATATCCAAATAAACCGGTTTCAGATAAAAATTCATAATGTAATTGATGGGGATGTGTTGCAGCACGTGTGTTGTTAGATATATGGTCCAGGTTATTATATTTATTTTTGGCACTTTCAATTCTGAAATTTTTAATTCCAATTCCAAAAAATGGATTATCTTTAAATATTTCATTAGCAACATTATAATGAGCCCCATATTGGGAATTTTTAAGATATGTAGAAATTCCATCTTTTTTAAAGAGAGAGTGAACTTGATCAAAATATCTAAGTTTATACTTTTCATTAGAGCTGACAAAGGCTATTAAAATAAAAGTAAATGTTATAAGTAAAAATATTTTATATCTTAATTTAAAATCATAAATAAAAAAAATAAACAAACTGATAATTGCAAAAGCTTTTATGAAGTTAGCTCTTTCACCAATTATAAATGAAATAAGTATAAAAAAAATTGCTAATAGTAAATTTAAATACTTTTTTTTAGAAAAATTATTGTAAAAGTAGGACAAAAATATAAGCACAAACCCATAAAAATAATTTCCAATCACCATTTCTTTACCAGTAAAACTTGCTAGTCTTGCGCCAGGCATACCTGATTTTAAGCCAATAATATTTTTTCCATTAAGAAACTCAATTAATAAGTCGAAAACTATAAATGTAAAAATTATCGACCATATTTTGTATAATTTTTCTATTTGATCGTCACTTAAATTTAAAAGGCAGTATTTGAATGAAAAAATAAAAAAGATAACAAAAAAAAATTTAATAACACGGGGGTAGGATAAGCTTATATTATTTGAGAATATGAGATTTGTTATCAAAGATATCAAGAAAAATATTAATAAAAAAAATATCTTATCTTGATAATTATGATTAATTTTTTTTCTTATTAAGCTTAATAAATAAATCAATGAAATAATAAATATATTCAGATTTATAGCAAAACTTCCTAATAATATTGATAATGGAAAGATTAAAAATAAAAAATATATATAGTTTTGAATGTTTAAAAAAAATTTAATTATATTATTTTTTTGATTGTATATTGATAAAAACATATTAGTTGGTTGCGGGGGACGGATTTGAACCGCCGACCTTCAGGTTATGAGCCTGACGAGCTACCAGACTGCTCCACCCCGCGGTATATTTAAATTCTATTTTTAAGCTTATTAAGCTTTTTAACTCTTTTAATGTTTTCTTGTAGAATTCTTTTTTTCTTTTCAGAGGGTTTTTCATAAACACTCTTTAGTTTTACTACTTTAAAAAAGCCATCACGTTGTAATTTTCTTTTAAGCACTCTAAGTGCTTGTTCAATATTGTTATCTTTGACTTCTATTTTCATAAATATTTTTAAGAATGTTTAAGTACCATTATATAATTTTGGTGTCTATTAAAATTATTCAATGTTTGAAACTTCTCTAGTTAATTTTGCCTTCTCTTTTTCTTTTTTTTCTCTTTTTATTCTTCTTTCAGCTTTTTCAATAGCTTCAATTAGATCCTTTTGAGAAAAAAGCCCTAATGCAACAGGATCTTTAGGATTTAAATTATTATAATTCCAATAGCTCTTATTTTTAATCGAAGTTACGGATGCTTTAGTTACACCAACTAGTTTTGCTATTTGAGAATCTTTTAATAACGAATGGTGCTTGATTAACCATAGTGCTGAATCTGGTTTATCCTGTCTTTTAGACAAAGGAATATATTTTTTAATTTTTTTATCTTCAGTTGAAATTTCAATATCAGTATTTTTTATCTGTAATTCTTTATTTTCATCTTTTGAAGCTAACTCAATTTCTTCTCTAGTAAGCTGACCAGATATAATTGGATTGTAAGCCATTATTCCTTTTGCCACTTCACCGTCAGCAATACCTTGAACTTCTACCTCGTGTAAATTACAGAACTTTGAAATTT
>Ga0222652_1000625_pt1 | contig 13788 bp, 15 predicted proteins | sample AntAcemetagen371_FD_179803 | JGI IMG/M metagenome (GOLD analysis project Ga0222652, IMG submission 179803) | Saline water microbial communities from Ace Lake, Antarctica - #371 | ecosystem: Environmental > Aquatic > Non-marine Saline and Alkaline > Saline | place: Antarctica: Ace Lake... | reverse complement strand
ATTATAAGAAAATCCTTGCTGATATTCCACTAACTGAACTTGGTAAAAGAGATATCAAAATTTGGCATAGTCGGTTGGAACAAAAACCTATTGCAGCCAATAGAGCTTTAGCAGCATTGTCAGTAGCTATGGACTGGGACAGTCAAAGACCAATCCCAGCTTATAAAGAAACTAATCCTTGTTTAAGAATTGCAAAATATACTGAAAATAAAGACAGGGCATATATTGAAGATCTACCTAAAGTTTTAGAGATTGTTAAATATTGTAATGAGCAGTTATATAGAGATCCACAATTTCTATGCTTCATTCTATTGTTACTTGAAATTGGAGAACGACTGGAAGATTGTTTTGGTTTAGTTTGGAAGAAACCTATCAACATTGCAGATCAGAAAAAATGTAGTGGCTGGATTATATTCGAAAAAAAAGAAATATATTTAAGAGATTCTAAGAATAGAAAAGATGCTACTATTGGATTAACTGATGTTGCATTTAAAGCGCTGATGAAACTGCAAGATTTAGTTACAGATGCAGATACAGCAGCTAGCTGGGCTGTTGGTTCTATGTGGGTATTTCCTAGACCAACAGATAATACCCTTCCTATTAATAATTCTAGTTACAGATCCAAGACTAGAGATTTTTTATTTAAATTTGGTATGGCTACTAGAGAGCTTGTTCGAGTTAATAGAAAAGTAAATGGTCATAGAGGAAAAAGATCAGTTTATAAATATACAAATATATTAACCCTGAAACACCTTCGTAAAACATATGTGACTTACTATGGAAGAGAAAATGGGTTGGAAGCTGCATCGCTGCGTATGCGTCATAGCTCTATGGAGGTTACTAAAAATCATTACTTCAATGAAGATCAAGACAAATTGAAAGTAAAAACTATGTATGGAACAGCAGACAATGTTGTTGAACTAAAGAAAGCTGCCAATGATCAAGAATAATAATGATGTTGAATGCATATTAATTGAAGATAAAATAAAAAAGGAGTGGAAAATAAATGCCTGCAAGAAAAAAGAAAAAGTACATAAGAATACCAAAAAAAATAACATCATCCAGTTTAGACGAGATGCATGTTGACGTAGTAAAAAATAGAAACACACCTAAAGCACAAATAGCATTTAATAAAATGATGATAGATGATGCAGCTCTATTTAATCATGAAAATTTTGATAAGCCTGTAACTTCTTCAAGCAGAACATTTGAATCAATTATAAAAGGAATAAAAAATTATAGAGAGCTGGAAGGATTTGTGGAAAGATATGCTGGTGGCATGCCTGAGAATGAAATTGCAAAAATTATAATGGATCATATGAATACAAAAGTTGCTCACAACAGATGGAATATTTTACATTCGGATAGCTTACCTTATGTGTGGACACTACTATCTGCTATAGACAAATATCCCAGACAAGCAGTTGGCGTTCATGAGTTTTATAAAAAAAACCCTACTAGCATAGCAAGAAATCCATTAAGGAAATTTCAGGTAAGAACAGCATATGTAGTGCCAAATTCTGTAGTTACATTTCAGGCTGACCTTACTAAGTGGAAAACATTATTAAATGTTCAAAGAACAGGTGGTTATAGAAAAGGTAAAGGCAGCTCTCCTAGAGAAAATATTAAGTGGAATGAAACCCTGAAACAAAAAAAATGAATCTAATTTCATTTTAGATTTAATAATTAAAAAAAATTACTGTAGTAAATAATTGGTTTGAGTTTCCACTCCGACCAATTGCTGGCTTGTGGAGCAATAGATGCAGGTCTATTTAATCATGCATGAGCCAGCTCTTAATCTTATTTAGAACGAGATTTCACTTCATTACACAACACCTCTAGATTCAGTTCATGACTAAACCAATCAAACAAAGAGGTAAAGGAATGTTAAACAAAGCCATAGCAAACCAACTTATTACAGAAGAAAAACTGAATGAGTTTATAGAAAAAAATTGTAAACTTTTAACATCGGATCAGTTGGCAAAGCTGCTTCATGTAACAGAAGGAGCAATTAGAAAACAAAGGTCTAATGATAGATCGTTATTTCCATACGCAAAAATTAATGGGAGAATATTTTATCCTGCTGATTTGATCGTGGAAACCTTGCATAAGAACTTAACCAACAGTCAGGCTAGGTAGTTATGGAAGCAGACACGAACTACTGGAGAGTGGAAGAGTTAAGCATATCTATAAATTAATGCCAAAAAACAAGAGCAAGAAGAAGAAGGAGTTGAAGTAATGCAAATATTAAAATTAGAACAAAGACATGAAGGAGCAATTGGAGGTAGAGGAAAGTTTAAAGGCTACCTACCAGAAAATGAAAAAGGCGAAATAAAAAAAGATGGAACTTATGAACATCAACATATGGACTGGGACAAACATTTAGAAGGTGAAGAATACTTTGGATTGTCACCAGTAAAAATTGTATTTGATGGAACTAAACGCAAAGGGCTTTGTCGTTGGATAGCTTGGGATTTAGACTTTGAACAAGAGCCTGAAATATTTTGTAGAGCTATTTTTAGAATAGCCAATGATTTATTTGCCTATAGGTCTTCAAGTTTTAGATGGCACGTATATAAATATTATGATGATTTTATTAGTGTTGAAGAGGCTAGTAAGACTGCACAACAATATGAAGCTATATTTAAGAAAACTTTTAAAGGCTTAAAGGTAGATAGCTCCCATTCATTACCAAAGGGTTATACTGTAGCAGAAGACAAACCTGGCCATTGGTTGTTTCAACCTTATTGTCCTCATAAAGATTTAAAAAATAACAATCTTTGTGGTTATTCACCTTCAGGAAAAACATTAACTAAAAAGCAAGTAGAGTTTGCAATTCACTGGAGAGAAGAACCTATTATTAGAAGTTCAGTAGGTGCTGAAAGTGGAGAAGGTGGAAGAGAAAAGTTTTTATTCATAACTAAACAAGTTATTCAGCATAAAAATTTAGACTTAACACCTACTGAAGTTAATAATCATTTTAGTGAACCTTTATATGAACCAGAATTATCTAAAGCAATTAACTCACATGAAAGAAAAGATTATGAAGGTGAGTATACAAAGCAATACCTTGAGGAGCACTATGAGACATATCTTAAAGAGATCAATGGGTACTGGAGGAAAGACTTAAAAGGTGTTGGTGTATTAGATGGATTAATAGATCCTGAACAAGAAGAAAAGATTAAGGAGTTCTTGAAGAATGTTATCTACATAAAGCATGATGACATTTGGTACGATAAGACAACTGGTCAGGAATATAACCAAAAGGCTATCCAAGTCACTTATGGCCATATCTTTGGTGGTAAAATATCTGATGTTATCAAAAACTTTGTAGCATTTGAGGGTGCTCAATTGGTTGAGAAAACTGTTTATAGACCTGACTTATTTAAGTCTATTGAAGATCCAATAGTTAAAGATGAAAACGGATTATTACAGTTAAACAATTATAGGCCTGGTGAAGTCATAGCAACACCACCAGATACACCAAAGGTCAAACAACACATAGAGGACTTTAAGGATCTAATAAGGAGACTTACAGAAAAAGAAGGAACTGGAATAGATAGCAAAGGTAATGAAATAAAACTTTATGATTATGTACTAGATCATCTTTCAATGCCTTTTCAACAACCAGGAAACAAAACTAGATCAGCAGTTTTAATGCACAGTGAGGAAAAACAACTTGGTAAAGGAACTGTATTTTCAATTATACAACAAGCATTGGGAAAAGATAATTGTACAGTGATTTCACCCACTGAAGCTATTGATAAAGCTAAGGGATTTTTAGAACACCAATTAGTTTTAATTGATGAGATAAAACTTGATGGTGATTACAAAAAGAAAATCTCAACACTTAATATAATGAAACCCTTAATGACTAATGAATTTCATAGAATGAGAGCTTTGTTTAGGAACTGGAGAGATATTTATTCTACTTGTTCATTTATGCTATTTACCAATCATTCAGACGCATTAGCAGTTGAAATTAATGAAGTCAGATACACCATGATTGATGTTGATAAAACGAGGGAACAAATGGGAGGTGATGAATTCTTTAATAATTTCTGGACACCGGAAGGTAATATTATTGAAGGTGTAGCTGGGGCTATAAAATGGTTCTTAAGCAATAGGGAAATAAGTGAAAAATTTAATCCTAAATCTATATCTTTAAAAACTAACTTCCTTGAGGTTATGAGTAAAAAAGGAGGACATCCACTGTTAGAAGATTTGGAGCCAATCTTTAAAGAAAGAGCTACACCTTTTCATCAAAGTGTAATTTCTATTCAAGATGCTTTTAAATTCTTAAAAAAAGAACATAACATCCCAGGTCGTATCAATGACTTTGCAGATGTTCTAAAGAAACTTGGCTGTGAAAGAGTAGGCGAGATTAGACACACCAGAACTAATAAACATCCAATTTATTGGATTGTCCGAAATAATAATTTTTTCTGTGACAAAAAAATAGGATCAATAGCAAATAGATATTGGCTACCCATAGGATCAGCACCAGATAAGGCAAAAGGAGAATGGAATTTATCTGACGCAGATGTAATTGAAATTCAAGATGGTCTTATGGAAGTTGAAACTTATGAAAATTTCCACAGAGGAACACTTGATGAGGATCCTGAACAAGACCTGGAGACTATCAGAAGAAATAGAAGGAGTAGCAATTAATGAAACAGAAAAGTAGAAAGGCTAAAGGTAGAAGGCTACAAAACTATGTTAGGGATAAGATACTAAAGAACTTCCCACACCTAAAATCTAAAGATGTTCAGTGTGTAGAAAATTATGCACCTGGACCTGATATAATACTGTCCAAGGTAGCTCGTAAATTATGCCCATACCAATAAGAGGTCAAAAATCAGCAGAAGATGAAGACTATTTATGACTTCTATAAACAAGCCTCTAAGAATGCTCGTAAATTAAGCCCAGTAGTTGTAATGAAAATGAATACAAGAGATCCATTGGTAGTAATAGATTTTGATCACTTTCTAGAATTGATTAAGAACTAATGGCTACAGAAGGGGATCTAATTAGAGGTAAAGCACTTAATAGAAAACTTGATGAATGGTTAAAGTACATCACACCTGAAAATGCTGTTGAACATTTTAATAGAATGTTAGCCAATCAAGATAATGAAGAGTTCAGTTTACTTAAAGCAAAGATGATTGCCCAAAGACACAACTTCTCTGAAGAGTTTATTTTAGAAAGCATTAAATCTTTCTATAAAGAAGGTGGAGCTTTCGACCAATTAAGAGGAGATGTTTTTTGGGGGGATGGATTAGGGTTTAGACCAGGAGATAATTAATCCGACCCTCCCTCTCTAATAAATATATTTAATAAAACATATGTAATAGGTCCCTAGTACAAAAGATCCTAAAGGATAAATAGTATAGGGTGGGTAGGGTAGGTTTATTGTACAATGGGTGCAATCTATGTGGGTAAGTGGGGGACAAACATGGAGGTAAATAAGTTACTCTTAACTATGAATACAGACGAACATTTATACACAATTACTAGATCAGAATTTGCTAAAAGCATTGGTAAACGTAGAGACGCAGTCAAAAAAGATATGCAGAGAGGTAAGTATAAAGACCTCTATATTTTTAAAGACGGAAAGTATTTCTTCAAGTCCAAAGAGGCAGTGCATTCAACCAAGGGTAATGAAACCATAAAAGTGTACCCAGTAAAAAGAAAAATTAATAGAGGCAACCACGAGATAGCTGTTAAAAAAGGGAACTATCCAAACAATGCCTTTGAACAACATAACCATATGAAAAAACTATTAGCCTTAAGAGGACGTATGTCACCTGAAGAACTCGCTTTAGTTCCACAAGTTGAGCAGAGAGTTAAAGAAGAGAGAAAAAAGCAACTTACAGAAAGCATTTCGTTAACTAGACCACAACCTAATACAAACTTTAAAAACTACGGAACAAAATTAATTAATATGTCTAATGGTGGCTACAATAGTTATGGCTATCACAGTGGACAAGATCATAATGATTGGCCTAATAAATACAAAACAACAAATAGGGGTCGGAACATAAAAAAAAAGGCCCATACGAAATTTAGATTCAGGCTAACCCTTGAGTAACACCTTAAGATAACCCCTAGAGATAACACTTAAAGAAACACCATAAATAAAGACTTATAAAGTGTTAACCTTAAGTGTAACCCTTAAGTGACAACCTAAATAGTTAGCCTAGTTTAGTTTAAAAGAGGGTTGTCGATGGACAGTAGATTGAAGATTTGTTAGTTTTGGATTGTGAACTTAATAATTAAAACCAAAAGTACATAAGGAGCAAACCAACTGGACAGCATAAAATGAATAAAACCCAAAGATTTGCAACATTTATATCTTTCAATTCATCTTTAGTTTTATTAATGCTCAATCTCAATAAAGAAATTGCAGAAAAACTTCCAATTAGAAGTAATAATAATCCAACAATAAAAACTATATCAACAAATTTCATCTAAATTATTCGAAATCTACTTCTTTGGTTCCTGTTGCTTTTCTTCTTATTTCAACTTGATTTCTTATCATATTTTTTAGCTTTTCAACTTCTTTAACGGCTAAAATTCTAACATGTTTGTTATTTTTATCAGACGTTGTTAACACTAAATGACCTAGACCAAAAATTCTTAAAAAAAGAGGTTTAAAAATTGAGTAATCTTTAATTCTATATAGTTCCGTTTCCTCAACACTCTGACTTAAAATTCCACTTTTAATTATAAACCTTTCAGAGTCTAATTCATATTTTGTAAAACGTGTTTTTAAATATGCAACGACTGGAAATATAATGGTCCAAAAGAAAAGCACGTAAGTCCAAAAGTTAGATATTTGTGATGGTGAATCTTTCCAAAGTGTTTTACTCATTTTATCTCCTTCATTAGTATTTATTTCATTTATCTTAAATCTATAAAAACCCTTCAAATTCTTTGATTAAGCAATTATTAGGCTCAACATATTTCATTTGTATTAACTATATTTATCTAAAACGGTTATTAAATATTGGTTTTTGTCTTTTGCTTTATTAAAATCTTCAATTACATCTTCATAAACTAACCATGCTTGATTATTGTCAAATTTATTTTCGTAAACACGATCAGCAATTGCTTTTAAAATTAAACTATGAAGATCTTGATACTCACCATAATTTTTTGGATCAATACTTTCAAATTTTAGCTCAAGGCAATCTTGTGATTTTGTAAAATAACCATATATTGATCTACAATTATCCTTTTCAACATTAAATTTTTTTGGCGTTGAAGAACATTGATTTAATAAAATTGATAAAAATATAAATACGATAATTTTTTTCATTAATTTATTCCTTTGCTATTAATTAGTGCTACTAACTTTTCTGCTGTTGCTTTTGCAACGAGGTTAATTGCATTATTTTTTGCAATATCACTGCTTGATCCTTCCCCTCTCTTTTGTACACCTGATATTGTTCCCATGCTTACAGGATCAGAGTCACCTAAACGGGTAATCTCAGCAATGGTTAATGCAGCGTTAACAACCTGGTTTCCTGTTACCGCATCAACTTCTGGAACACCAACATCGAAATAAGCAAATACAGCATAACTTACATTTTTATCCATTAATATATCCTCAATATCCCATCTTACTTCTTCAGGAATACCTCCGCCAGATTCAAGAGAATCTACTATTTTGCTTTTTAATTCTCTCCAATTTTTTCTAACCTGCCTAGCACCTGAAACAGGTTCAAATCTTGCTTTTGTGAAAATTTCCTTCATTCCAGCCTCTATCTTTACTGTATCATTATCATCCACAACATATTCTGTTACATCTGCTTTTTTTAAACTACTCCCTCCAGTTTCTGTTACATTGGTCTCTGTTGTCATTGATGAAACACCAGTCTCAGATTCTTCTTCATTAATATCAATTCCTTTTGTTTTCTTTTCTACATTAGATACTCTTTCATCAAATTGTCTTTGAGCTACAACTGTTCTTGAAAAAAATATCATAGCTAATTTTGATTTTTCCCCACTTGCAGAGTCAAATACTTTTGAACTTTTATTGATTTCAATATTTAATTTTGTTTCATCAATATTTGCTTTCATAACAACAATTGCTTTTTTTTCTTTTTTATCAATATTTTCTTCAACTATTGTGCCACAAGTCATATATTCATAAATGTTTCCATAAATTTGATCTTTAATTCCTTCAAAAATCATTCTTTTAGATTCTTCCATACCCTGAGTGTATTTATTGAATGCATTTAAACAGGCTTTTGATTTAGCAGTATCCATAGCATCTGCCGCTTTCTTTTTGGTATAAATTCCATCCCATCTTTCCATAGATGAACCTCTTAACTCTACAGCATGAACAAAGTTAGCTATTAAAAAAGTAACTCCAATATATAATATTAACTTCTTAATTTTATTTACAGCTTGCATATATCTCCTTTATATTTTTAAAAATTTTTGCAATTTTTTTATTTTCATTTGAGCTTTTTAACCACTTTTTATCTAATTCAACTGTCTGTTTACTAAAATTATCAAATAATACTTTAAGACTATCATTAAAAAAAATCCATTCAAATGATTGCTTATTATTCATAGATCTTTTTGACATTTCAACGTTTAACCCATTTTTAAATTGTTCATCCATTTTAATTCTTTTTTTTTCATCTGGATAGTCAGGTTGTAATATCTTTATATTTGTATAGCTTCCATATATCCACTGTTCATTAATATTACTTTCTTTAAATAATACATTTTTAAAACCACGTATAGTTAGATGTATATGATAATCAGGATTTGGTAAATTTATTTGTCTTTGAGAGTTTTCAAATCTTAACATTATTGTATTTGATGTTCTGTCTTGGCCGTAGGGAACAATTGCAACATCATTATTATAAGCAATAAATGAGCTTAAACTTTTTGCAAATCTATTTTTTAGAAAAATATCTTTTTGGTCTAAATTCTTATTAAAATAATTTTTTGCATTATCTTCAAAAAATACTTCTGTAACACCAATTCTATTTTTGTATTTAGTCTGCAATTTAAATTTATTAAGTAAGTCAAAATAATATTTAACTACTTCATTTTCATAGATTCCCTGAAGTTCTGATCTCAACTGATCTTTTGTAAGTTCTTTACTACTTGAGATATTTTTTGTTATTTCAAGCGGTATAGATGCTACTAAAGAATTAGTTTTTGCATTAAAAAAAATAATTTGAAAATTTAAAATGATATCTGTTCTTGTTAAATTATCAGCTGGGATTGAAATGCTGTCAATGTGCTCACCGTCTAGAGCTAAAACCATAATATTTTGATCATCTTCTCCAATCCCATCTTTTAATAAAGTATAATTTAAGGAGAAGCTATCATTTGATAATTCTTTAGTTTTAGCAACCAGAAGTTTGTTTAAATATTGAGCACCTCCGTTATTTGCTAATAGATTGTTAGTAAGTGTGGTTTCAGGTAGTATTGATCCAAAAGAAAAACCTCCATCAAAAACTTGTATTTTAGCTAAAGATATAGGAATCTTAATTACTGAAAAAATTACAAGTACAAATATGAAATAAATTTTTTTCATTAATTTTTGCATAATTATTAATGATTTTAATAGAATTTATTATTTTTATCTATTTTATTTTTTCTAAATTTATGACAATATTAGATAAAAATAATAACATTATAACATTATGGAGTAATTATGATTAATAAATTTACAAAACTATTAGCATATTTTTTGTTGCCACTTAGTATTATGGCATCTGCTAATGCAATAACACTTCCTAAAGTTGGAGGAGATAAATCCTCTAGTGGCGGAGGAAATTTAGAAGATACTAAATTAAAATTCACAAAAGTTTTCTTTGAGTCTTCTTTAGAATATATGGAAGCTCAAGCTTATCTCTTTGATGCACTAGATATGAATGATGAAGCTAGCAAAACAAGAAAATCAATTGATTTTGTTAAAAATGACAAGAACAAAGAAGGCAAAAGATTAACTAATGCTTTTAATTCAGTTTCAGAAAATTCTAAATCAATTGAAGGAGCATTAACTAAAGAAGCAGCAACTAGCGCTGAAGCAAAAGTTGCGTACGCTAAATCATTGCCTCATGCGATAAAAGGATTATTGGGTACAATTAAACTTCCTCCTGAAGCAAAAGCTTTATTAGATACTTTAAAAGCAGATAAGATGGCCGCTCTAAAGATGGGAGATTTCATGAAAATACTGCCTAAAATTCCACAATATGTTTCAAGCGCAACCCAAGTTGGTAAATTAGTTGTAACAGGTGCAAAATCTAGAGGAGTTGAAGGTGCTGATGATGCAACAAAAGCACTAGGTGGTTTATAGACTTTTAAAAAATAATTTAACAATATGAAAAAAATTCTCCTTACAGTTCTTTTGCCACTGGTGCTATTTTTATCACCAGTGGCTCAATCAAAAATTACTTATGTTGATAAACAAGTGGTTGGTATTGGAGAGAATGTCAAAATGGCTTTAAGAGATGCCTTAAGAGAGGCAATTTCTCAGGTTAATGGGGTAACTCAAGAAACAAATTCTGTTATTCAAACAATTGAAAAATCTATTTCGGACAATCAAGGAGATGAAAATTATTCTTCAACAAATTTTCAGGAATTAATAAAAGAAAAATCTAAAGGTTCTGTAAAAAGTTATGAAATTATTAGAGAAGGTAAAAATGTAGATGGACAATATGAAGTTGAAATTAAAGCAACTATAGCAAAATTTGATCTATCACAAAGCGCAAAAAGAAAAAGAATTGCAATATTACCATTTAGACAAACTATTGAAAATAGCTCAATAGATCCATCTAGATCTACAAGAATGTTAAATCAAGCATTAACAAATTATTTGGTACAAACAAGAAAATTTACAGTACTTGATAGAGATTTTGATGATGAAGTATTATCTGAATTACAAAACTTAAATGAAAGTTCTAATATTGAAGATCAAGCTAAAATTGGGCAACAATTATTTGCAGACTATATATTAGTTGGTAGATTGGAAACATTTGATATTCAAGAGGTAGAAAAAAAGTATTTAACTTCAGATCAAACTAAAATTATTAAAACTGGAATGATTGATTTTAATTATCGGGTAATTGATGTCCCTACAAAACAAATTAAATATGCATCTAGTATTAGAGAAGAAATAAACCTAAACAAACAAAAACAGCCCGAAGCTTATTTAACAGAACAATCATCTATGAAAATTGGTCAGGAAATTTTGTATGCAATTTATCCTATTTTAATTGAGCAAATAAAAGGAGATATTGCTTATTTAGGACAAGGGGGCTTACAAATAGAAGTGGGAGATATTTATGATATTTATCAAATGACTGATGAGATAATTACAGATAGCAGAACAGGAGAAAAACTTGGTAAAATGGAATTTAAAGTTGGGCAAGCAGAAATTATTGATAAAAATGCAAAATTTTCTATTGCTAAGATCAATTCTAATGATGATTTAAGTGAAAATTTTAAGCCTGTTAAGTATTATGTTAAACCAGCTCAAGAACAAAAAAAAGAAGAAAAAGAATCCAAGATAAAGAAAAAAAAGAAAAAAATTGATGAAGTTTATTAATCTATATTTAAAAAAAGGAGATAAATGAAAACTATAAATAGATTGTTATTAGTAATTTTAATGTCATTTTTTACATTTGGTTTAAATGCAGAGGAGCCTGGTTTAGATGTTAATCAGAATGATGTAGCTCAGTTTGCTCCTTCTCCAGGAGATGCTGCAAGAGATTGGTTAGATGACAGATGTTCAAGTGGCAAGAGATGTTTAGTGGAAGGTTATAATGATCCTGAGGAGGAAGGGCAATCAACGGTTTATGTTGCAATTGGCACTGGATATTCCTCAATGCCTAATTCATCTCAACAAATACATAGTGCCAGACAAAATGCATATTCAAAAGCTATGTTGAATGCAAAAGCTGAATTTGTTAAAGCATTAGGTTCTCAAATTAGCGTTTCAATGCAAAATATAAATTCTGAGAATACTATGCCAGACGTAGATCCAACAGCTATTGTAGATGAGGCTGTTAAAAAAACTACGGGTGCAATAACAGACATGAGTGAGTTTGAAAAAATAAAAAAACTGATCAATTTAAAATTAAATGATCAATTAAAAAAAAACGGATATGACGAAAATGCAGAGGTTGAGAAAAAAAAAGAAATAATTAAGAAAGTACTTAACTCTGACGTGTTCGAATCAACTATGCAGCAAAGTGCGCAAGCTTTTTTGTCAGGATTTCAAACTTGGAAAACATTTGAAAAAGGTAACCCAGGAGACAGAAATGAAATTACAATTGTAGGTATATGGAGTGATAAATTAGCTGAATTAGCTTCACATATAAAAAATTATAATCCTCAAACATTTCCATTAAAAGAAGGAAAAACAAAAACTTTAAAAGAACAACTTCCTCTTGATAATGCTGATGTTATAAGAAGAACATTCGGTGCTAGAATGTACTATAACGAGAGAGGTGAAATGTCTGTTGTAGCATTTGGTCATCAAGCTCCTCAAAAAGAGGGAGATGATAGGTTATTTTCTAACGCATGTAAAAAAGCAAGAAATCAAGCTACCGCTCAGCTGACTTTGTTTGTTAATGAAAGTGTTTATTATAATGATATTTTTGTAGAAAAAGATGCTCAAGGAACACAAGTTGTTAATGGACAAGAAGAAGAATTTGCATTTTTAGGTCAAAATTGGGAAGAAACAATTAAAGCAACAGGAGCTTTGAAAGATGCAAAATTTGCAAGGATTGCGCAAAAAAAAGTTCCAGCTGATAAAACATTTGGTGCATCAGATTGTATTGTTGTTGTTAGTTGGTCACCAGATAATGAAAGAGGTGCAAAGGCAGTAGAGGATGCAAATCAATCAACATCTACAAATTCAACAAAATCAGAAAAAAATAATTCTTCAGACTCTGGTGAAGGTGCGGCTGGAGATAGCGATTTTTAAAGTTTGATAAAGCATATTCTTATTTTATTTTTTTTATTTTCATCCTCCATGACACTAGCTGACATTGAGGATGAAATATACTCAGCAGACTATGATCAAAAAGTGCAATCAAAAAAAGAAATTAAATTTGAGCAAAACTTATCATTTCAAAATTTAATAACATGTGTCTTTAAAACAAGTGACTATAAAAGATTATTTAGATTTGGTATTACTGAAAATAATGAATTTTTTTATAGAAAAGTATTATTAGAGAATAAAAAATCTGAAAGTTTTGGAGGTGAATTTGTTTACTTAACAAAAAATAAAAGTACTTATTATTTAACAATAAATGAAAAAGATTTTGATAAATTAAGATTAGAGATTAACTTTGATAATAAGCAATCAAAATTAACTAAAAACTCAAAGTTAATAAAAATGGTAAATTGTAATTAATTTAAATAAATCAAATCAAAAAAGGAGGTTAAAATGTTTTTTTTATTAAAATGGTTTCTCATTTTATTAGGTCTTATAGCTTTTATTACCTGGTTTATTTTGTAAGTTAATGAAATCAATATTTATCTAAGCTAGACTAGGTATATTGCTAGCGGATTTAGAGACAAATCAAATCAAAAAGAAGGTTAAAATATTTTTTTCATAATTTTTCCCAAGTTTGTTTAAGTTTATAAATTGCTTGAGGGTGATTATGAAATCTGTATAAAAAAAGATAACCCCTAAAGTTTTAACGGGTAATGACATAACTTGAAGGGCTTTTAGAATTTGTAAAATATTTTTTAAGCCTTATATTTACACTATCATTTAGTAATGACACTTTTTACTGGGACTTC
>Ga0222652_1000618_pt1 | contig 13965 bp, 13 predicted proteins | sample AntAcemetagen371_FD_179803 | JGI IMG/M metagenome (GOLD analysis project Ga0222652, IMG submission 179803) | Saline water microbial communities from Ace Lake, Antarctica - #371 | ecosystem: Environmental > Aquatic > Non-marine Saline and Alkaline > Saline | place: Antarctica: Ace Lake... | reverse complement strand
TTTTTGAGGTCTCTTATTAGTTCTGCATTATGTGAAGTCTTTGTTTCAAGCCTTGATATCTGCTTATCAAGATGTCTGTGTAATGCTACCGCTCTGTTGTCAATACCCATATATATCGTCTCCTTTATATAATTGTAATACTCTAATATATATAAAAATTCCCACGAGAAAATTTTAGAAAAAAAAAGTACGAAAACACAATGAGTTTAGAGTAGAAAGAAATAATACACTAAACCTGATATGATTGTAATGTCAGCACATATAGACCATATGATGTATGCTCTAAACATCCATTTGCTGATCGTTAATACTAAAGGGTTCTTCGTCATTGTTTCCCTCCAATAAGTTGTGTATATCTGTAGTCATGTCTATATTTATAGCCATTTAAGGTATTGAAAAAAAAAAGATTGACAGGCGAACAGAGGCAGTTATCTAATGCCTAACAAGTCCTCTACCGTTTGCTTTCAGTACTGCTTAGATTTCGACCCCCTTGTTTAGTTTAGGTTGATGATAGTACCATTGATGTCTTGTTCACTTGCGTTCATCTGATGGGTTTCTTGAGCACTCTCTGTCTTATTCTTAGATGTCTCTGTAATCTTACCACCGACCTTGATGTTTAATGCTTGTGCAACATCTATGTTCATGTTCTTACCTGCCTTAAGATTGACATCACCCTGCTGGGATATAAGGTTGATATCCCCTCTTTGTACTTCGACTGTGACATTGGCACCAGCGCCTACCTCTATGTTATAATGATTACCTACAGAGACTTGACCTGGTGCAGCTGCTAGCGGACGATTGTTAATCTTCACTTTTAACCCACCATCAACTGTATGTTTAGATGTTCCTTGTATATAAGCATAATCATTCCCGGTTGTAATCTCGTAGTTGTCTTTCTTGATTCGTGTGACCTTTGTGCCATCATGGAATATCTCATAGCCTGTGCCTGATGCATGGCGTTCATGTATTCTCGTTGCATCGGGTGTGTCATCATACTCTCGTATATGACCTCCTTCTGTCTCCATTACATGGTTATAAGGGTATTGTGCAGCATAAGGAGTTTCTGGTTCGGACCAAGAGCCGCCATCGTCTGCCAAAAGCACATCATCCACAATGGTTGTGGCATCCACATTGGCCGTACCAATATTCTCTGCTCTGTCTGCCTTACGTAAAGTGAGACTAGAATGAGGATTCTCCTCATTATTCACAGCCAAACGATTCACATCAGGTTCATTGATATATCGTGGGTAGTTACCAAGAGGATCCCAGAAGCCTTCGCTTTTAATATGCTCATTGTTCTTCCCCTCACGAGACAATTCGCTGGGTACACCAGGCAAAGTCCCTATGATAATAGGCTGCTGGGCCACAGTTCCATCTTGAAAAAAGCCTACTACCCATGTGCCTTCGACTACACCTAATGGAGTTTGCCCTATGCCTGAGACGGTTGCACTTGTGATAGGGTTCATAGGGTGTGCCCATGGTAGATCAGCCGTCGGTATCTTCGTTCTATTCTCTGTATGATAGCCGAGGCATCTCACACGAACTCTGCCCAGGTACTTCGGGTCCTGACGATCCTCGACAACCCCCACGAACCATTGAAACCCATCTTTTCCCATAAAATTTTGCATGACTACTGTTTTTCCTTTTCCGAGACCTGTCGGACTTTATCCACATAGGCTGCTGTCATTACCGGGTATTTAATCGCTTGACAATACACTCCCCTTATGTTATACTGCTGTTCTCTATAATTCATACTTTCCCCTTATTTTCCGACTTCTTCTTGCCTACGCTTTTCTGCGTTTTCTCACTCTTTTTGAGTGTCCACCCATACCTACTACTATACACAGCAATGAGTTTTCCGTGTTTACTTTCAGGTCTTTTCATTTTTTTTCTTTTTCATTCTTTGTAGAATACGTATAACAAACATAAAGGGTCTTGTCAAGCAGTAAACCATATAGTCATTATCTTTTTTCTTGACTTTATTCGAATAATCGTGTAGTATTCTATCTATCATAACACTATGTACACAGCAATGAATATACTAAGCGTTACGAGTAGAATAACAGCTGGGAGTATGGCGTTCATGTGTATATTTATCTTCATATTCTTGTTGTGTGGATGAACTCAGGACCTTCTCGGAAGGATTCACCAGTGAATCGTTTGTCAGCCAAAGGAAAAGGTTCTCTTACTGAATCTTTTACAATGACCATAACCATCTTATAATCTGTTTTGGATACCCTATGTCGTATAGAACGCACAATGTAACGACCACTATACTGTCTATCATAAGGTTTATTGTCGTTTGTGACACCCTTTTCTTCGACTGGTCGCAGGTCAAAGAGTATGATATGCCCTGGTTGAATATATGTCTGACCCTTGACTGTTAATTCAATGGTTGTTCCTGCATTGATAGCATTATTGGTTGCAATACGATACCCCTCAAACTTACCATCATCGGAAACATTCGTACCATAAGTACCTGTCTCTTCCCCATAGACGAATTGAGACGTTGGCATCAAACTTACTCTTGATTCAGCGTAGTCTGATACACTCTTATTGTCAAAGTCAACAGGAGTATTTACAACAGCGTATTTACCCGCTGAGGACTCATTAAAAGTGAAATCTGTGTGTACAAATTCATCAAACTCGTTATGATAGTGAAAATCTGTTTTTGAAAAACTCTTATCATATAAGTTATGTGTAATCACTCTATGCCCATATGTTCCAAGTGCTGTTTGTGCAGCTGTATCGTGAAATTGATTAACAACCTTATAACTCTCAACGGATTGTAGATCATGTAGTACTTTATCTTGAACATCTTTTTTTTCAGGATTAGGATTATCATTTAACTTGTCATCTGATATATTCTGTGGAGAATAATGAAACTTTTGTATTGCTTCTCTTGGATGATAATGATTCTGTGTACACATATCACCCCAACTGCGAAAGTAAAAACCTTTTGTTGTTTCATAGAAGAAATACCCTGCGCCATTGCCATTATTAGGTAATGCACGATCTTTAAGAAGATTGATGGCACCAAATGGTGAAAGGTTTGGTATAACTACTTTATCTGAATTTTTTGTTGCTTCAAAGTAAACATTCTTTCTTGTATCTAATCCTTCTTTATCGCTTAGTATTTGTTTGACAATCGTATCAATGCTACCTTCGTATGATTTACTTACTTTTACTCTTAGGTTTCGCACAAACTCTCTTGAGCCAAAATGTATTATATAACTTAATACTCCTTGTGATAATTGATTACGATTTGACACTCTGTAGATATAAAATGGATGACCAGTGAGTTCAGAAGCGTCTATAATATCTTCTGAATGATCTGTTCCAGGAGTAGATAGTTTAAATATTAATCTTTCAGTACCTTGTAATGGTAAATTACCAATAAGATTTGTAGCATCTGTTACAACAAGCGTACCTGTGACTGAAGATTTATCTATGCCTTCATAGATATTCATTTCCAGCACCATATGTTGAATGTTTGTTCCTTCACCTGCGTGATTAATAACTACAATACCCGATAAGTTATAGTCACCTGCGAAATCTAATTGGTCAGGATTGTCACTTCCCATTATTTAACTCCTATATTTTCATTAAAGTAAAAAATTCTTCTACGAATTGGTCAAGATATCTTTTATCTAATAGTCTAATCTGTCTAAATTTGTCTTGTTGTCTATCTTCATACTGTCTATTTGAAATAGAGGTCGCATCTACCGTATCTGAATTGACTTCTAGCATATGTGTATCATCTCTTGATGTGGTTGCACCACTTGTTTGCGCCAATTCATAGTGATGTATCGCATCTTCATTACCAACACCATATTTGTCTGTTAGAAATGCGTCAAGTTGTGGTTGTGTTAATGGCCATTGATAAAATCTATCTGTAATATTGTTTGTTAGTAGTATAACCCAATGATATTCTGCGTCTCCATAATATTTAAATGCGATATCTTCTGGTTTCTCATTGTTTGAAACATCATAATTATCAAATATGAATCTACCAGCTGCTATACCTGCTTTTAGTTTTACTCGTTTAATGATATTAGGTAAAAGTTTGTATGCACCATTGCCTTTCATATCATAAACTGTTAATGGAAATTTATCAAAATACATATTAGTACCCTTCGTTTACTCTTTCTTTTGTGAGTAATTCAGTTTCTTGGAATGTTAATGTCATTGTTATCTGTGTTGGTGATCCATCATCAAATGACTTTACGCCATCAGGTGTATAGTTTACATCACAACCAGTACATACACAAGTGGCAATTCTGTTATAAAAATCATTTTCACTTGCAGTACCGTCTTTGTGTTGATACATATAATGAATATCAAACTCTGATGGTAGTGTTAAAAATCTATTATTTGCACCTTTTAGTTCAGGTGCCATATGAAATCTAAACAATGCGATAATCTTTTGTACATCATCTCTTTCATCTTTATTTCTTGGTGCAAATTTAAAGTTATAAGAAAATGTTCTTAATTCCATCTTATCAAACAATACTTCCATATAAGGATTATCTGCTTGACCAAATGCTTTATTGATAAGACCTCTAGCACCTTCTGATTCAGTTAAACCTTCTGCAATAGCAGTTGCTGATCTTATTGCCGCTTCTCCTATAAGACTTTTTGCAGCATTGACTATTCCAGTTGCAGCGGCTTCAAAGTCATTATTTGCCATATTTCTTCCAATACCAAAAGCTCCTGCGGCCGCGGCGCCTATAACACCTGTCGCTGCTCCAGTATACGATGCTGTTGTTGTGTCTTGTACATTGGGTGGTAGATATATTGCGACTGAATCTGTAATTCTTGAAGTGGTTGGACGATAAGATGACATTCCAGACCCTCTTTTTCTTTGTATTTTATTTAATGTTACGCCATCTGAACCTCGTATATCTTTACCTTGCCTTGCTGCTAAATTTTCAAAATATTTGGCAGTATCTGAACCATTATTTGATCTATCTATTGTCTTAGTTGTAGGTGCTCCATTATCTCCGATAAATGTTTCACTTACTTGCGTTACATCACCTACTGTAATAGAGTTTCCTTGAGCGTCATATCCACTATATTTGTATTTTGACTTATTCTGTACATTAACATAAAATAACATATAATGTCCATTACTATATTCACTTATTTGTTTTCTAGGATAAGAAATAGATGTAAATTGAAACGGATCATTAGATAGCATACTTGTTGGTGATGTATCTTTAAGATCAATTGCAGTCTTTCTTAAAATAGGTGTAGTTGTACCTGTATTACCACCACCAAAGATGTTAGTTTTTAGATCGTTTAGTGCGTTGAATAAATTTCCCATTGTTTCCCTATAAATACTTTGATACAACTATTTATATGAATATGTCAGAGAGAACACAGAAATACAAAGGTAAATTCAAACCAGAGAACCCTAAGAAATATATGGGTGATAGTGATAATATTATCTATCGTTCTATGTGGGAGAGAAGGTGTATGAAATACTTTGATATTAACCCTGGTATATTACAATGGGCAAGCGAAGAAGTGGTCATACCATATTATGATAGTATGACTAAAAAAGTCCGTAGATACTTTCCTGACTTTCTGATTAAAGTTAAAACGCCTGAAGGTGTCAAAACTCACCTCATAGAAGTTAAGCCATCTAAAGATTTACGCCCACCAGTCGGCGGCAAAGGTAAAAAGAAATCTACTGTACTATATGAACTGAAAACTTATCAAATGAATAGAGATAAGTTTGCGTCTGCTCGTAAGTGGTGTGATGATAGAAATATTACTTTTGATATATGGACTGAAAAACACCTACAACAAAAAGGTTAGTTACGAAAATATGATAATGTTCTTGCGGAAGGATCATTCTCGTAAGCACTTAGGCCAGATGATTGTATAGATTCAACATTTTGTGAATTATCATTTTGTGAATTGTTTTGAACAATAGTTGTAATACTACCTGTTTCTTCCCGCTTCCTTTGTTCTTTTTCTACTTCAGATAATTTCTTATCAATAGCATGAAATCTCATAACTTCTTGTTTATACTCTGGACTATTTCTTCCAAAGACATTATCTATTTTTTCTTGATTATCTAGAGAGTTCTCTAGGCCTTTTCTTAGAATTGATTTATTCTTTTGTAGTGATTCATCACTACTTATTTCAAGGACATCATCTTGTGTCATCAAAGATTCTTTAGGTTCTGGAATTCTATTATTTTTTATATACTCATCATATCCTTTCTTAAATGATTTAACAGGTGTTAAAAAACCTTTGGCAGCAGCAATAGCTCCTGCACCAATTGCTTTAATAGAGACCATAATAGATTTACCTATATCTACAAACTTACCAAGAACTGCTTGAAAATCTATATCAAATAAACCTAATACAAAGTCTTTTGCTTTTAATACTAAACCCACGACACCATCTGTAATAAACTCTACTATATCAAAGTCTCTAAATGTATCTGTCATGTGCTTTCCACCAAATTTATCTGCTAGAAATACAGCTGCTTTTTGAATTAGTGTTATTGGCAATGTTATTAAGGTTAATAGTGCTGTTGATACACCTTTAGTAATTGCAACTAACATACTATCACCATCTGCTAGTGATTCTCTAAACTTATCTATGCCTTCTTTAATTGAATAAAATATTGCTGTTGCAGCTGCAACTGCGAGAACTACAGGAAGAATAGCAGGAAGTATTGGTGCAAAAAATGCTGTAATTGCTGGTGCTAAAGTTCCTACCATAAAAAGTCGCAAGGCAGTGAATGCTTTACCTAAAAATGCAAATGCTTTTCCAACACCACTATATGTAGATGCTAAAAGAGATGGTGTTGACATTAAAAATGTTTGCATTAAAGTAAAACCAGTTTTAAGTAAACCAAATGCAATTTTTATAGATCCTTTACCTGCACCTAATAACAAATAAAGGGGACCAGGAAATAATATTCCTGCTAAAAGACCAAGACCTAAGAACAAAGTGCCTTTAGGACCAAGCATATCTGTAAACTTTGTAACGAATGGTAAAACTTTTGCTATTCCTGCTGTTATTTGGTCGCTATATTTAAATAATGCTGTAAGAGCTCCTAACATCAGTAATAGACCTACTTTAGGTCCTGGTTTTGGTATTAACTTTTTAAAGTCAAATTTTCCACCACCTTCATCTTTACCTTCTTCTTCCTTATCTTCTACGCCTGCCCCAGCAATCTTTGAATCTCTACCAGGTTCAAAGGCAGTTCTTAGTATATCTGATGTATCAAGTGTGTTTATTGCTATTGATTTTATATCGTATGCTATTTCAGTAAGAACATCTTTCATTCCAGAAAGAGCTCCTCCTTCTCCTCCTGCTTTTATATCTTCGTCTGATTGATAATATTGCGACTGACTATTTTCATTACTAGTTTTACTTTCAATTTGGTCTTGCAAAGCAGTATTAAGACTGGGCCCAGGGTCTGCATATTGGGTATCAAAATCAGTCATGGTTTTTACAGGTGATTTGATAAACTTGCTTTTTAATCCAGATACACTTTTTAGAATTCCTTGTAACATTATACTACTATTTTTTACCTTTACTCGTTCCTGCATATAAACCAAACCATGCGGCTCCAGCACCAACTACAATTGATACTAGTCCAGACTGTTCAAATGTAGGTGTTGGTAAGTTCATAAACCATATTGTTACTTTATATAGCAAAAAGATATAAACTGATATGAATAATCTAGGAAATATTCGCCATGCGTCAACTGCTCTTGCAAGGTCGATTAAACCTTGATATCTATTCTTACTAGAATCAACTGTAGATGTATCTATCTCTAACTCTAGATTTACTTTTTTAGTTTCTGTTGCATATTCTCTAGCCATTATCTTCTCTCCGCTTCTCTTTGTTTTGCTTTTTCGTTTTCTTCTTTAATATGAGCGATTAACATATCAACATATATATCCCTTTCCCACGGCATCATATTTTCAATCTCACTCAAAGAGTATTTATGATGTTGCATTAGAGAAAAATTGATTTCAAAGTAATTCTCTAAACTATTGTGTGAAAGGGCTATGCGAAAAAATCGTTTAGTCCTGTCAATGTTACATCATTAGTCTTTTTTGTCTTAGGATTCTTTACCTTTATTGTATGTTTTAATTTAGGCATAGTATCAAAAAACGATTGTAACTTTTTAAATTGACCACTATTCATTGATTCAATAAACTCGGTCAACTCTTTTTTAGTCTGATCTTTTGCTTGATATACTTTTTCACCATTGTTTTCGTATATCTGTAGTACACAACTACCAATAACATCTAACATATTATTAGCGTTTATTGTCTCGATACCACTCTCTAAAAATGAATCAATAGTAGGATATGTCATTATCATTCCCATATCATCTGTCAATTCAATTTTATTCGTGTGGTTATCATCTACTTGAACTTTTACCTCTGTTAAATCTAATTCAACATCAGCATAAGTTTTTTTATCATCAGGACAAAGTAGTTTTAATTTAGAAACCTCACCTACTGATTTAGCTCTTATGTTTAAAAAAATATACTCCATATCAAACATAGGCATGGTACTCACATCTACTTTTTCAAATGTGCATGATAAAACAATGTCTTTTACTGCATTGATAATTTGTGCATTATCTTTGCTTTCCATTGCCATCAACAATATCTTTTCTTCTTTGACTAGAAACGGACGATACTTTATTTTCTCGTCTGTACTAGGTACTTCCAACTCATATGTTGGAGTATTCAGTTTTGGTAGTGCCATAATTTATTCTCCTTATAATATAATATTATGTAAATGGTGGGAATATTTTCCCTCTTGTTAGTTTTCCTATCGGAATCTGTCGTTTAGCAGAATTAAATACTTCTCTTCCTGCCCTTTGTAATTCTAAAGGTAGTCTACCAAATAAACCTGTATCTGGTGATTTAATATCATGTATTGTTTGTAGGTCTGATCCATGTGTCATTCCTGCAATTTTATCTGTTGTAAGATTATACCATTGTTTATAGTTAAATCCTACATTTATTTTTACTATTTGATTTGAAGAACCATAATTATATTCTACAGCACTTAGAGTAGCTGGATAAACTTCTATTGCTTCAATACCATAAGTAGGCACATCTCTATCACCTTCACCATCAAGTGAACCTAATTGATAGATATGCATTTTACCAACATAATCATCATAGTAATTTGCTTTGTTTGTTAAATTGTTTACAGCCATCTTTTGCCATAGTTCAATAAATTGTCTTTCTCTTAAATACTTATCTGCATAAAAAGAAGCATTAATCATTCCTGCATATGCATGACCTGTTACCATATCAACTTCTGGTTCAGAACCGTATTGAACTTTTTGTGTAACTAAATCATGACCGGGCATTGATACACTATCACAATGAATATTAATTGCTTCTCCCATTTGTTTACTTAAATCTTGCATTGTTACAGCATCAGGATTAGAAGGTCCTGGTTGCATATTTACGAATTGTGGTCTTTCATCAATATCAATCAATGGATCACCTTTTAGATTAGCTAACTTTTCTAGATTAGTAGGTAAAAATAACTTAACAGCAAATCTTGCTGGTCTAGCATAACCTTCTGCTTTTGCCATAGCAGCACGAAAACGACCAATAGTATTTTCAGTATTTGCTCTTTGTCTTAGTCTAGGATCTTTATCAACATTATCTAAACTCCTATCTCTAGGAAATCCTACTCTTATGTCAAAAGGACCTACTCGTTTACCTGCTCTAAAAATTGCCAGCTTAGTATCCTCCTTCCTGTCGCCAGTATTTTCTGGCAGTCGGTTTGCTGATATTTAATTTCTTACACATTTCTACTAAGCTCTTATAAACTTTTCCTTTGTAAATTCTTTCTTTGGCACCTATACCTAGTTTGCCATACATATGATTTCCTTCACCTGACATCTTTTCTGACGTATTTAATCTCTTTGTTCTTTCTATTGCACTCTTACTCATATTCTCTTTCCACTCTGCTGTGAAAGTTCTTTTAGAACCTAATGTAACAGAACCTTTTTGGCCACCAGGTTGAGCATTGTAATGACCATACATCTTAATATATTTATCTTCTTGTTCGTATGCATCTTTGCCCTCGTATATGGTTTTTATAGTAAAGTTTTCTCTACCATACTTTCTGATAGCACGAGCTATAGGCCACTTCGCATTACGCTTAACAGCACTATATACATGAGCGTTAAATCTATTTTGTATTCGTTGAGTGGTAAATCCAACATAACTATGGTCATTCACTTTATTTGTTATCTTATATAAAACCATTAATATGGACTTCCTTTCATAAATCTTGCAACTGGTAAGAATATTGCGATTGCCATTTCATCAGGCATTACATTTAAAAATGATGTTCTTACTTGATTGAATAGATAATGTTTAATCGTTCTTTTAAAATATCTACCTGATAAATTACCTATTTGATATCTTGTTTTTCTATCAAAATTTTTATCACTTGCGAATCTAGATAACTGTCTTAAAAACGCTACTCTTTCGCCTGGTCTTAAATAATGAAAATTGATACCATAGAAACCACCTTTTGCAGGCTCTAAAGGAAAGATCAAAGGAAACTTATCATATAAAGGAAGTGTTGCTTTAAGTTTAGGGTCATAACCAAAAAGATTCATTACTCCATACTTTGGTCTTAATGTTGCCTTTCCTTGATTTATCAAAGCTCTTGCGCCAGGTGTAGTCATAGATTGTACTTGTTTTCTGTACCAATCATATGATTTGGGACCTGTTGTTGTATCAAGTACTTTATCGAATACTGTCTTTGCCATATTACTATTTATATAGGTTTGTAGATCGTAATCAGTTCTTCTTTACCTTTTACTTTGATTTTATCTACTTCAATTGACTTGATATTTGTCAGTTGTTCCATTGTGTAACTAGAGTATAGAGTTGGATAATCTTTATAATCTCCTCTACCTGCCGTTGCCTCTAATCGTGCAGCCAGATTAACTGCATCACCAATAACCGAATAGTCAAAACGAGTAGAACTACCCATATTACCCACAATTGCAGTACCTGTATTCACACCTGTGCCTACATTGATATCAGGAAGTCCTCGTTCTTTGTATAATGCTTTTAATTCTTTTGTCTTTGCTTCTATCTCCATAGCACTTTTGACTGCCATATCAGCATGATTTTTCATATCAATCGGTGCGTTGAATACACACATCACACAATCCCCCATAAACTTATCAACCATGCCACCATTGTTTAATATGATCTTGGTCATGTCATCTAAAAACTCATTAACTAATTTAACTAGACCTTCTGGATCGTCTTTGTTCTTATAGTATTCTGATATAGGTGTGAACCCAATAATGTCCATAAACAGAAATGACATCTCTCGTCTATCACCACCAAGTTTCAGTAAGTCTGGATTCTTTTGTAGAGCTGCAACTTGTCGTGGGTCAAGATAATGTTCAAACTGTTTTCTGATTTGTTGTTTAAGTCTAAACTCTAATATAAATCTTAGAAATGTAGAATGAAATCCTACTATAAATGCTATTAATAATATCCATGTAATATCAAATAAGACTAGATTATCAAATGCAATTGTTGTATATTTAAGACCACCAAATGTACCCGCTGTTAATAGTACTGCGATTGACCAATAGGGAGTATATCTACAAAAAACTATTATAACACATCCTACAAGAAATGCAAGCAATAATTCAAGTAGATTATCAAATCTTTTGATTGTCTCACCATCTAATATTGTTTGAAGTGAATTAGCAGATATAACATAGTCATATTGTTCACCGATTGGGGTTGCAATTATACTCGATAATCCCTCTGCTGTCAAGGCAATAATTACTGTAGTACCTGCGGCTGAAGAAAAGTCTTGACTTGCTGCTGATATTGTGTTAAACTGTTTGTTCCATCTCAACCATATTCTAGCATTTGCGTCTGTATTGATTGTTGCATAGGCAGGCACTCTCATGGCAGTTACACCAAAGTCGTCTGCCTTAACTTGATAACTAGGATCACCTACTGCAACTCGTATTGTTTCTATTGCCATATTAGGATAAACTTCGTCACCTATTTTCATTAGTAAAGGTACTCGTCTTGTAACACCATCAACTTCAGGTGCTGTGTTGATTACACCTACACCATTTGTACACTCTGCAAGTTCAGGTAATGGACCCACCATTCCTGGCCACTCGTATAAAAATGCAAGTGGATCACCTATCTTTGCAACGCCTCTTGGTACAGGATTAGATGTTCTCTTTTGTACTGTACCTGTTTGTGCAATAACTGTACCATAACCTAACTTTTCACAGAACTCTATATCACCACCGAATCTATCTGCTTCACTAAACAATATAGGCATGACTATGATACCTGTTTCTGCTTGTCTTAACTCAACTATCTTATCTGCTAATACATCTCTAGGCCATGGCCATTGACCATACTTCTCTATTGCAGCTTCGTCTATTGTTATGATTGTAATATCTTGGGATCGTGACTTTTCTTCATTTCCTAAAAGATAGTCAAATGATTTAAGTCTTAAAACTTCTTTGACCCATGGGTCTTGTAAACCGATATATGTTAATACAAATAATGTTATGAAGGCAGTAGTCCAGTGTGTCAATAGTTTTTTCATCATATGCAATCACAAAAAGTGTTAATAGTAGCCAATACAAATATATAACCTAAGTAACCGCCTAATATACTAGTTAATATCCAGTTGAATAATCTCATTAATTACCTTGCGTTGTTGATAGAGTACAACCTGCTTGTACACCACAAGTCATATCTACATTATACTCTTGGTCAATTGAACCTTGCTGTAACAAATCAAAGTCAGTAGAATAACCATCTAACTGAACACGAGCCGCATGGTCACCTGAACCTGTCTGTGATATATCAACATCATGAGCATAACTGCCAGTATCCAAACTTATATCTAGATAATGTTCGCCTGTTCCAGATTGATTTACATCTACAGTATTATTATTATTATTTATGTCTAAAAATAATATCTTATCTCCATCATTTAATTGTTGCATAGTGATAACATTTTGACCACTATCTAAATCTAAACTCATAAAATGTTCCGAAGATGTAGTGCCATCATTTCTTTGTTGTAGCGTCATTGTATTTGTAGAACCATCAATATCAATCCACATTCGATGGTCGCCAACATCAGTACCATAATCTCCTTGTGAAATATTAAGTGTGTTTGTACTGCCTGTGATATCTAATGCAATACCATTGTTGCCACTATTACCACTTGATGTAACATTACCTTGGTCAATATTAAGTGTATTATTATTTCCTGTAACAGTAGCATCACTAGACCAATCTGTGCCTATAATAAAATTATCTTCTCCTGACTGTTCAATATTAATTGTATTACCATCACCATCAACATTCATACTAACACCATTACCCGTTGCTGATTTAGCAGTGTTAATAATTGTTGTTTGGCCTGATGTGGATGTTATGTTTAATGGTTCTGTGGTTGAATATGCCGTGCTGGGCACCAAGGCTACTGAACCTGATTGGTCCCAATATAATTTTAAAGCGGCACCGCCACCGTTCTCATACCACCACATATCTATGTAATAGGTAGATCCACCAGTGAGTGTTTGGTCTGTGGAAACATAATTCCATGTGCCAGGAGCCTGTTCATTCCAATCATTAATAACAACTGTGTCGTCTATCTTCATGTAAACACCGTCATCAGCATACAGATAGAACTGTATGTCCTGTGAACCTGTGTCTGGTATGGTGATGTAGCCATAGAAGTTAACTATCACTCTTTCATTTCTGCCTGAGTCTAATACAACACCACTGCCCCAATTGTAATTCAAACTGGTAACTGTGCCTGTGCTCAATACTGTGCCGTAATACAAACTACCACCGTTACCTGGGAAACTTGGTGTAGCACCTGTTCCTTGGTAGGTGTTGTAGGTCAAATCTGCCATGGCTTTG
>Ga0222652_1000615_pt1 | contig 14026 bp, 14 predicted proteins | sample AntAcemetagen371_FD_179803 | JGI IMG/M metagenome (GOLD analysis project Ga0222652, IMG submission 179803) | Saline water microbial communities from Ace Lake, Antarctica - #371 | ecosystem: Environmental > Aquatic > Non-marine Saline and Alkaline > Saline | place: Antarctica: Ace Lake... | reverse complement strand
TGACTCCACATAAAGACCATCGGCAAACATTGCTGTTTTCGGCCACCTTTACTTCCGATGTTGAACGTCTGGCCGAGCAGTGGACACTTGATGCCACGCGTATTGAGATCGAGCCGGAACACGTTGCTTCGGACAGTGTCGATCAGAAAGTCTATATTGTTGAGAGTAAAAACAAATTCAAATTGCTTCAGGCCCTGCTGGAAACCGAACAGGCCGAGTCAGTCATTGTCTTTGCCAACCGTCGAGACGAGGTGCGGCGTTTACATGAGCGCCTGCGCAAAAAAGGCCTGAGTACCGGAATGCTTTCCGGCGAGATTGCCCAGAACAAACGTGTTCGAACCCTGGAAGATTTCAAATCCGGCAAGATTCAGGTGTTGGTTGCAACGGATGTGGCAGGCCGTGGACTCCATGTAGATGATATTAGCCACGTAATCAACTACACACTGCCCGAAGAGCCGGAAGATTACGTCCATCGCATTGGTCGGACTGGCCGTGCCGGCAAGACGGGTGTCTCTATCAGTTTTGCCTGTGAAGATGACTCCTTCCTGCTGGAACCCATCGAAAAACTTCTGGGTGGCAAGCTGAATTGTGTGCGACCGCCAGAAGAGTTGCTTGCCTGATTATTCGAATTAATTTCAAACAAGTCAGCGCAATTTCAGTATATAAGCCCCGCGGTTGCGGGGCTCTTGCCAAAACTCGCGAATGGACTCCTTCCAGACTTCCGCTTCCAGGATCCCGGCAATTTCCCGTTTAATCAAGCCTCCCCCGACAACGACTTCCAGTTCGGAATATTGCTCCCGCCGGGCCTGCGCCAGAGCGCTGTAAAACTGCTGGGCAGCGATTTCTACCGTTTGCAAATTGTGGGCGATATCCACAGAGACTAGCTGACCGCGATTTTGCTCGAAACGACCATAATCGCATTTGGGACATGCCGTTGCCGAGGCATCATAGGACATACCACACTGGCGACATTGGTGTATGAGTGCAGCCATGGCTGATGATGGTTAAGAGATGGATTTTTTCTTGGCTTTAACAGTATGTATTTTGTCGAGCTTGTCGACATTAATGACCGCCAGTTTCTGCCCCCAGACACAGCCAGTGTCCAGAGCATAGACATTTTCACCCTCGTAAGTATCGCCCAGTAACGCGGCCCAGTGACCGAAAAGAATACTGGTGTCAGAGGCTTTTCTGTCAGGCACCAGAAACCAGGGCATGTAACCTTTGGGGGGGTTGATCATTCCGGTTTTAGTTTGCAATTCCAGTTTTCCCTTGTGATTACAAAAACGCATTCGGGTCAGATAGTTGGTAATTACTCGCCAGCGTACCGGGCCACTGAGATCATCAGACCATTTGGCAGGCATATTGCCATACATGTTGTGATAGTAAATATGGGCCAGATTATCGTCACGAATGACATCTTCAACTTCAGAGGCCAGTTTGCGAGCCTGGTCCATGCTCCATTGCGGTGCAATGCCGGCATGGACAACAGCAACATTGCGGTTATTGTCGTAGTGCAGTAATTTTTGATGGCGCAACCAGTGCAGGAGTTCATCGCGATTGGGACTGGTCAGCACATCATCAAAGGTATCGCCAGTTTTTACCTGTCGGCGACAGGCCGCCACAGCAAGCAGGTGGAGGTCATGGTTACCCAGGGAGCAGACGAAATTTTTGCCAAGACTGCGACAAAACTCAAGAACCTTGAGTGAGTCAGGCCCACGATTGACCAAGTCGCCCACAGACCATAGTTTGTCCTCTTTGTCATCAAAATCGATCTTGTCGAGCAGACGCATAAAAGGCTCGTAGCAGCCCTGTATATCTCCAATGGCGTAAGTGGTCATGGTGTTTGGCTAAAGCTGCTTTTTATTTAGACACTTTGTGTCAGTTTACCGTGCCCGGTACGGACAGCAGAAAGGGTGCAATCGGTGCATGAAATTCCTCGCCATCGTCGGTGCTCATGACGTAGTAGCCTTCCATGGTACCTACCGGTGTCTCCAGAAGGCAACCGCTGGTGTAAGCGAATTCTTTTCCAGGTTCAATCACTGGCTGCTGACCAACAACGCCATCGCCAACAACTTCCTGTTTGTGACCATTGGCATCAGTAATTAACCACTGGCGACTGATCAGCTGGCAACGTTGGTCCCCGAGGTTTCGAATGCGTATACGATAAGAGTAAAAATATTGACCTTCGGCGATGGATGACTGTTCCGGCTCAAAGTGCGGTTGGGTTTTGATTTCTATACGTGGCAATTTCATTGGATACGGGTGTTATTTTCGCAGGCACAGTTTGCCAGTTTTACGAAGTCGGCAACAGACAGATTTTCTGGTCTTAATCCCGAGTCAATACCGAGGCTTTCGATTTTCTCGGAATCGAGCTCATTCCGGAGGCTATTGCGCAGGGTTTTACGGCGCTTACCAAAGGCGCTGCGGACAATTCTATCCAGTGCTTCTTCTGAAATTGCTTTCGGCTCCGGGTTTCTCGGTCGCAGTCGAACAACCGCTGAATGAACCTTGGGCGGTGGGTCAAAAGAACCCGGCGGTACAGAAATCAGGGATTCAACTTCGCAGCGATACTGGATCATTACACTCAGGCGGCCATAGTCAGAGGTATTTGGTTCGGCACACATACGCTCCACGACTTCGCGTTGCAGCATAAATACCATGTCTTCAATTCGGTCAGTATGACTGAGCAGGTGAAACAATATTGGTGTGGAGATGTTGTAAGGCAGGTTGCCGATGATTCGCAGGCGTGCATCGGTTGGAAATATAGATTCCAGATCAACCTTGAGCACATCCTGACTGATCAGTTGAAAATTTCCCCTATCGCCATACTGCTGATTGAGTCGCTCTGCCAGATCCCGATCCAGTTCGATAGCGCAAAAATTGACGCCTGTCTCTACCAATGGTTTGGTCAGTGCTCCCAGACCAGGCCCAATTTCGATAATATGGTCTCCTTGGGCTGGGTTGAGTGCGCGCAAAATTTTATTGATCACCGACTCGCTGACCAGAAAATTCTGGCCGAATCGCTTGCGGGCGCGGTGTCCGGAAGAACGCTGTGTAGGCAGGGACATAGATGTATTACGAGCGCTGGCTGCCAACCATCTGGTTGGCAATATGAATCGCTGCCATCAGGGATTCCTCATTTGCCTTCCCGGTGCCGGCCAGATCCAGCGCAGTACCGTGATCAACCGACGTGCGAATAAAAGGCAAGCCCAGAGTGACATTAATTGATTCGCCAAAACCCTGAGCCTTGAGGACCGGTAGCCCCTGGTCGTGATACATAGCCAGTACTGCATCGGCAGATTCCAGATACTTGGGAGTGAAGAGTGTATCAGCGGGTAAGGGGCCGAGTAGTCGCATCCCTTCTTTTCTTAATTTTTCCAGTACCGGTTGGATAATGTCGATTTCCTCGGTGCCCAAATGCCCGCCTTCGCCCGCGTGAGGGTTAAGGCCGGCAACTAGTATTCGGGGGTTTTCCAGGCCAAATTTGGAAACCAGGTCAGTATGCAAAATGCGAATGGATTGTTCGACTTCTTCAGTATTGATGGCATCTGCGACATCGCGCAAAGGCAGGTGAGTGGTTACCAGGGCAACGCGCAATCGGGGGGAGGCCAGCATCATCACTACCTTGGCAACACCGGCCTTTTCCTGGAGAAATTCCGTGTGTCCGGAAAAGCTAAAACCGGCATCATTGATAACGCTCTTTTGCACAGGCGCCGTCACCATGGCGGCAAAGCTTCCTCCTTGTACGCCTTCAGTTGCCCGATTCAGCAGTTCAAGTACATATTCTGCGTTGGCTGGATCGAGCCTTCCGGCAGTACAGGGGACTTTAAGGGGAGTTTCAGATACCCAGAGTGAGCCGGGATTGTGCTGTACCAGCGGCGTATTTTTTGTCCAGTGTTTTAATTCGATATTGAGGCCGAGCTCTTTGGCGCGGTCTGCAAGTAACCGGATGTCTGCCAGGGCCACCAACTGTGCACGATGCTCCCTCATGGCAGCTTTTAACAGGATATCGGGGCCGATTCCGGCGGGTTCCCCCGATGTGATAGCGATTCGGTACAAACGAAACGAGCAGCTGGTTAGTTAAGAATGCTGACAAAGGCATTGCCGCGGATTTCTCGCAGCCACAGATCCAGTTCATCGGGGAATCGCTGGTCATGCAAAACACTGTAGGCCTGGTTGCGAACAACTTCGTCGGTCATATCCACTTCACGGCGCTCATCAACCTTGAGTATGTGCCAGCCAAACTGGGTTTCTACCGGGGGGCTTACTTCTCCGGCTTCGGTGTCATCCATCGCTGCTTCAAACGATGGCACCATCTGACCGGGAAGAACCCAGCCCAGGTCGCCCCCTTTCAGACTGTTTGAGATATCTTCGGAATACTCAGCGGCTAGATCCTCGAAAGATTCACCATCAATGACTCGCTGACGCAGGGTTTCGGCCAGCTCACGGGTTTCTTCGGAGCTGCGTATTTCGTTGGGAATAAGCAGTATGTGGCGAGCTTTGGCTTGTTCAACCATTTGCTGCTGGGATACGCCACCGCGTTCCTCGAGAACTTTAAAAATATGAATGCCGCCAGAACTGCGAACAGGTTCGGTGTATTCCCCCACCTCAACTCTTTCCAGAGTTTCGCGAATCTCCGGCGGAAATTCCATTGAGCGACGCCAGCCGATATTGCCTCCATCCAGAGCTGTTGATGTATTCGAATACTGAACTGCCATGGCTTCAAAAGATTCACCGGCATCCAGTTTTTCGATTACGGAACTTGCTGTACTTTGGGCAGAGGCGACCTGTCCAGGGTCTGCGTCGCTGGACAACCCGATTTGGATATGCTGAAGGTTAAGGCTTGGTGACTGCCAAAACTGGCCTTCAGTTGATCTGAGAAAGTTATCTATTTCGGCCTCGGTAATGTCAATACGATTGTTAACTATCGCTTGTCGGACCTGCTGAAGGGTAAGTTCACGCCGCATATCGCGCATCAGCGCTGATACGCTTTCTCCCTGGGCGTTCATTTGGTCAATGAGCACTTCTGGTGTTACACCCTGGCTGCTGGCTAATCGAGCAAAGGATTCGTTGAGCTGGTTATCCGTCGGGTTGATGCCATAACGATCAGCCAGTTGTAACTGAACATTTTCGATGATCAGACGCTCCAGGATTTGCTCGCGTAGCACATCGTCAGATGGGAGCTGCTGCGTTTCATTTGCAAAACGGGTTTTGACGTCTTGAAGTCGGGTTTCAAGCTCTGAGGAGAGCACAACACTGTCATCGACAATGGCAACCACCCGGTCAATTTCTTGCCCTTGGGCGATAGCGATTTGGACTCCTGTCAGCAAAAGAAGAATTGCAGCGAAGGATTTATAGATATTCATCAGTTATTCGGTTTGTATGTAATCGTCGTTTTAGTCATTAGACCTTACTCAGCGCGGGGCATTATGGTGTCCCGCTTCCGGTCTTAGCAAGTTTTCGGCGCATTAATCAAAATTTAGGGTGATTGCACCAGTTCAGCACCGGATCTTCCAATCCCGCCCAGGCCAAAAAATTCGAAGCTCAAGATAACACTTTTGCCTCGCGCAGGGTCGGTGACCACCATTCCATCGCTGATTGATCGCTCCAGGCGGTCGCGCCAGCCCAGGGTTATATTCCAACAACAGCTCTCATAACTGACACCAAGCAACCGATCCAGGTTCCGGTCATTTTCCAAATCTTCATGTAAGCCTAATACCAGCCCCCACTGTTCGTTAATGCTCCACTGGCCTCGAACAAAGACCTGCGCGATATCCCGGTCAACCAGGTAAGTGCTGGATCTGTCGGAATCAAACTCAACGTATGCACGGTTTTTTTCGGTGAGATAGCCAAGTTTGAGGGAGTTATTTGAATCGGTGGCCTGGTAATTGAGTTGCAACAGGGATTGATCCAGCCCGGATTTTTCGGTATCCCAATAAAGATTGGTAGAGGCCGACCATTGAGTGTTTACTTTCCAATTTGCCTCGCCCATCAGCTCGGATCGGTTGCGATTGCGTTCATGGATATGCTGATAAAGCTCACCCGAAAGAAACTGAAGCCCGCTTGCAGGAAATGACCCGATAAACGCGCCAGAGCGAAACCCGGAAACTGCTCCATCGGTGTTTGGATCAATAAAAAGAGCGTCGCCAGTTGCCAACGGTGCATTGTTATAAGGTGGTATCAGGGAACTGTCCAGGTTATCCAGGTAGAACGATTGACCGATACCCAGAGTCAACACTTCACGCTGTGAATCAGTGGAATAAAACCGGGACTGCACCCCGAGGGTTAGCCGATTGGCGGCCTCCATGCGATCACCACCGACATAGATAGAATCGCGAAACAGCTGATCAAACGATTCTGTGGCGTATCTGGTATCGAAAACCGGCAGATCATTCTGAGCGTCGGCATCACGGTACAAATAGTAAAGGCGCGGCTCCAGTGTCTGGATAAAGCGGGTTTCTCCCAAAGAAGTCTGTCGTTCAAATACCAGTCCGGCATCCAGGCTGGCCTCAGCGGCAAATGCCGCCGGTGATTCATCGGCACTGCCAAGCAGCGCTGCATCCAGGTTATAGGATCGGTAGGCTGCCCCCAGGCTGGGTCGCATATAGCCCCAGGACTCCTGTTTGTCCCAGGCCACCGACCAGTCCAGTCGCAGTCGATCACCTTCTGGTCGATGAAAGTTCTGGTCGGGAAGATATTGAATGTATTGGCTAACCTGGTTACTGCTCAGGTCGAATCGGGTCAGCTCCGAATCCAGCTCTACTTCAAGCTCTCCAAATTGATATTTTCCCAGAGCATTCAGGCGGGGTAGTTCGCGGTAATGCCGATAATCGTCATCGATCAGGTTTTGATAACCTCTGGTTGCTGCGGATAAATGCCAGTTGCCAAGTTGTGCAGACAGCTGCGCATTTTGCTCGAGAAACACATCCCGATCATTTTTGCTGATGCTTTCAGTCGTCCAGTCATCAAGAAAATCATCATCACTGACCGCCTGCAGATCAATTTGGCTGCGCAGTGCACCGAATATTCCCCTGTGTTTGATGGAACTCGCCCAGCGATTGTCCGGGTACTGGGGGTTGATGTCGTCATCAGGAAAAAAAGTGCCGGCAAACTGGCTATAGCTCTGTGTTGTCAGCAGGCGATATTCGGCTTTCAGTCCTGTACCACGCTTGCCTGCGAGGCGCGGTGTCAGGGTTAAGTCCTGATTGGGCGCAAGATTCAGGTAATAGGGCTGGGCGTATTTAAAGCCCTCGTCAGTACTGTAACCAACCTCTGGGTAAAGCAGGCCGCTGGCACGGCGTTCGTCGACCATAAACTGGAACCAGGGGATATATGCCACTGGGGTATCGGCAACCTCCAGTTTGACATTGCGCGCAGTAGCGCGACCCGTTTGTTCGTCAATGTGTAACTCCCCGGCGTAGAGCACCCAAGTATCATCACCGGGTTCACAAGAAGTATAGGTGGCATTGTCAATACTGATCCCGGCAAAGGGTGAGCGTTCAATGCGGTCGGCTGTGCCTCGAATTCGCTGTTCGTGAATTACATATTGGGCGTTGTTGATCTCAATACGATTTTCCCCGGAATCAATAGACGCAGAATCCCCCGTCATGAGAATTCCTGGCTCACGAATGCTGATGTCTCCGTCGAGGCTGAGACTTGCCTGGCCCCGGTCTATTTTGACCCGCTCCGCGCGCAGTTGTCGAAAGCCTTGGGTAAATTCCACATTGCCTTCGAGTATCGCTGTCTCATTGGCGGTATCAATTTCGCTAAAGTCAGCGAGCCCTTCGATGGGCGCCTGACTTGGGTCAACAGAACCATTTGCGGCAGGGTTTACATAAGCTCCTTTGCAGGCCGCCGGACATTCTGCCAGCTGTGCTTCAGTTAATTCGGAGCGGGGAACCCAATCCAGCTCGTTTGGATCAGCGGACTGGGCGAAGAGTGCTGGACTGATCTGGGCAAATAGCAGAGAGAAGCCAAGGCCCTTTAGCAGCGTGCGACGATTTCCTGACAATATGCCCATGAGGTAATTATTTATTATGCAGGTGCGGATTATGAAATCAGCTCGCTATTCTACTTAAACCTCTGTTTCTATGGTGTAGTATTTGGCCGCTATTAACTTCTAGACGTTATTAATTTGGATATTCTTGAATTTGCCCACCGTTACGGCCCTTCTGATGTTGACTATCAGCAGGCCTCTCTGGAGCCTCTGGCCGGGGATGCCGGCTTTCGCCGTTATTACCGGCTGACGTCAACACCCAGCCTGATGCTGGTGGATTCCCCCCCGGAAAAAGAGCGCAATCTGGAGTATGTCCGGGTAAACGATTATCTTGCCAATCACCAGGTCCGGGTGCCACATATGCACGCGGTTAGCTTTGAACACGGCCAATTGGTTCTGGAGGATCTTGGCGAGCAGCTGTTACACAATTACCTGACACCTGAAAATGCGCATGAGATGTATTCTGAAGCGCTGGGGATGTTGTATCAGATCCAGGTGGCCGGAGAACGACCGGACTGGTTACATGACTATTCCGCTGAATATCTGCGAGAGGAAATGCAGTTATTTTCAACCTGGTTTTTACAACAGCTTCTCGGAATAAAACCGGATTCCAATACCGAATCCATTATTGAACATACCTTTGCAACGCTAATAGAATCCGCCGTGCGTCAGCCACAGGCATTTGTTCACCGAGATTTTCACTGCCGCAACCTGATGGTTCTGCCGGGCAAAGAATTGGCGACCATAGATTTCCAGGACGCTGTCTGGGGGCCGGTTAGCTACGATCTGGTTTCTTTGTGCAAGGACTGTTATATACGCTGGCCCGAACAGCGCATTAAAGAGACTGTCCAGGACTACGCCAGCCGTTTGCTCAGCGATGGTGTTTTGACGGACGCAGAATACTCAGGCTTTGAGCGCAGTTTTGACCTTATGGGCCTGCAGCGTCACATCAAGGTACTGGGAATTTTTGCCCGCCTGCACCTGCGTGACGGAAAAGCGCGCTACCTGAATGACCTGCCCCTGGTGTTGCGCTATACCCTGGAAACGGCGGAAAAGTATCCGGAGCTGAAAGATTTTCATGACTGGTTGCTGGCGCAGGTTTTGCCTGGAGCCGCCGGGCAGGACTGGTATCAGGACTGGCGTATATCCGGAAAACAGCTGGAGTTTTAGTCGATGAACTGCGTGCAGGGAGTTAGGGATGCCAGTTGAACGTGCACTGATATTTGCCGCCGGTTACGGCAAGCGCATGCGACCGCTGACAGAGACCACACCAAAGCCGCTGCTGGAAGTTGCCGATAAACCCCTGATCCAGTATCACATTGAAAAGCTGGTCGACTGTGGTATTTCCGAGCTTGTTATTAACACGCACTGGCTGGCAGACAGACTGGTCGATGCGCTGGGTGACGGGCACCAGTCGAGTGCCCGGATACACTGGTCATTTGAGCCGGAAATCCTCGATACCGGTGGTGGTATGCGCAATGCCTTGCCGCTTCTCGATGGCAAAGAAGGCGCCCCTTTTTTGGTCATCAATAGCGATGTCTGGACTGACTATCCATTGTCCAGTCTGCTGGATATTGAACTGCAGCCGGAATCTGCGCACCTGGTGATGGTGCCCAACCCGCAGCAGCACAGCCAGGGTGATTTTGGTATCGCTGCCCGGGGACAACTCAGTGCTGAGGCGTTGCCAAAGAGAACCTATGCCGGTATCGGCTTGTTCACCCCAGGGTTTATCCGGCGTTTTGGCCCGGATCGGCACGCGTTTCCGTTGCGAGAAGCGTTGCAAGCCGGGATGGCTTGCGGCAAGGTTACTGCCGAGTTGTATCAGGGCGACTGGCAAGATGTCGGCACTCCCGAACTTCTGGACGAGTTGAACGCCCGGGTTAATAATTAGCCTCCAATTAATGTAAGCACCAACAATCGCTGGAAACCACATGTCTGATTACCTGATTGCCCCCTCGATTCTTTCCGCCAACTTTGCCCGTCTGGGTGAGGAGGTCGACGCTGTGCTCGACGCTGGTGCAGACTGGATTCACTTTGATGTGATGGATAATCACTATGTTCCCAATCTCAGCATAGGTCCCATGGTGTGCAAGTCATTGCGGGACTATGGTGTGACGGCGCCTATCGATGTGCACCTCATGGTAGAGCCGGTGGATGAGTTGATTCGTATGTTTGCTGATGCCGGGGCCAACTATATCAGTTTTCACCCGGAAGCCAGTCGCCACGTTGATCGCTCCCTGCAACTGATTCGCGAACTGGGATGCCATGCCGGACTGGTGTTAAACCCGGCGACTTCACTGGCGGTGGTCGAGCATGTGCTCGACAAGGTTGATTTGTTACTGCTGATGTCGGTCAACCCTGGATTCGGGGGCCAGAAATTTATTCCCAATACCCTGAACAAACTCAGTCAGGCGCGAGAGTTACTGGATTCTTTTGACAACGATATTCGTCTGGAAGTTGATGGCGGGGTGGGCACAGGAAATATTGCCGAAATCGCCGAGGCAGGTGCCGACACATTCGTGGCAGGTTCAGCGATTTTCGGTTCGAGTTCTTACGCCGAGACCATAGCGACCATGCGCAATGCGCTAAAAGGTCTGGCTTAAGCCGGATGCAGGCGTAAAAAAGGGTTCAGTAATTTGCCCCAGAAACCGGTAAAGCGTACCGGTGCTTCCACTACTGTCAGGCAAATACAATCGCGGTTAGCGGCAGCATAGGGTCTGTGTACATCTCCCGGCTGTTTCAAAAGGAAATCTCCTGGCTGGTAGATTCCATTTTCATCCGAAAAGCTGCCTTTTAATACCAGGGTATATTCCTGGCCGCGGTGGTCGTGCTCCAGCACCTTGCCGCCAGCAGCTATCTTGTGCAGAGACACCTCCGCTTCTGTCTGCCCGGTTGCCAGTTGTGCAATTTGCAGGGATTTGGTCAGTTTTTTCCATTTTAGCTGGTTGCGGGTACCAATCAGTTTGGTGATCACGGGTGGCAGCCCGGCCAGTCCCGAGTCAGAATTGGAACCATGGGTTGTCTGTTTGGGGGGCGGCTCTGGCTGGTTCTCCATGTCATCAAGCCGTTGCATCAGGGAATCCAGCACTGAGCTATCAACATCAGCAACCAGTATATTGCGATCCAGAATCGTTCCGCCTATTAGCTGCAGATCCTGTAGGTGCTTGCGGCACTGGTGGCAAAAATGCATGTGGGCACTTACCGTAAGTGATGCTGCGGTATCCAGGCTACCGGCAGCATATTCGGTGAGCGTGTTGATATTTGGGTGATACTTAATCATGTCAATTGGTTATGTTAGAAAATCAGCCTCATCGGCTGATTGGGTGATTTGTATTTTCATTTTGGCCAGTGCCAGTCGCAGTCGTGATTTCACCGTTCCCAGGGGCAAGTTCAACTCCTCTGCAGCAACTGTATGTGTTTTGCCTTCCATATAGATAATTTGAACAATCTGGACCTGCTCGGGTGGGAGATCCACTATGGCATCCTTTATCAGTGACTGTTCGCGTTGTTGCTGCAGCTGGGCGACGGGTGATTCCTCCTCCTCCGTAGCCCAAATATCCTCAGTTTCCAAAACCACGGTATTGTGGCGGGACTGCCGGCGTAGCATGTCGATACGCGTATTACGCGCCATCGTAAATAACCAGGTACTGGCCGCAGCTTTTTCCGGATTATATTTTTTTGCCTTGGTCCAGACCTTGAGCATGACTTCCTGCACCAGCTCGTCGGCTTGGGTGGAAGACATCATCATTCCCTGATGAGTGAGGAAGTAGCCTTTAATCATAGGTGCAAAATGCCGAAAAAACCGGGCAAAGGCCTCGCGATCACGGCGCTCGCCTATCGCTACCAGGTCTAGTGACCAGCTATCTGTGCGCTTGGCAGTATTTTGCAATCGCTGCTCCCGGGCGGGTTTAAATCCAGTAATCACTGAATCCCGCGTGTCAGCCGCCTTGTTATCAATGGTCGCCTCTGTAAGAGGTAAATTCGCCATTCGCTTATACTCAACTATGTTCTACATTGCTTCTTACGTCCAGACCATCTGTTCAGTTCAACCGAAATAAAAATTTAATGATTGCTTGCCCGAAATGTTTTTTACTGCGGAATTGCGTTCCGGTTTGATCCAGTCGGGTTACCCTTGCGTAAATTTTCTAAATTTTGTTAAAAACCAGGTCAAATAACCTTAAATGAGCCGCGAGTTAACCAAAGTATGTGATTTTTACGCTGAATTTAATCAGGCGGGGTTGTGGCAGTTATCCGAGTTGTATGCGGAGGACTGTGTATTTCGCGATCCTGTGCATGAAGTAAAGGGGCTGGACGGCCTCATTCAGTATTTTGACCGGATGGCCGCTTCACTGAATTTTTGCCGCTTTGAATTCCATTCACAAATTGAGCAGGAAAATCGCGCAATTCTCATTTGGACCATGTATTTTAGCCACTCGCGCCTTAACAAGGGGGCTACATTGGCACTAGATGGCGTCTCTGAATTGCGCTTTGCCAACGGCAAAATCCAGTTCCACCGTGATTACTATGATCTGGGGGCCATGCTCTATGAGCAACTGCCACTTCTGGGCAAGTTGATTAAATTTATCAAGTCCAAAATTGCCTGAAGGTAGTAAGCGTATGCATAGTAAAAAGACAATCTGGATTACAGGAGCCAGCTCGGGAATCGGCCTTGGTTTAGCTCGAATGTACATAGAACAAGGGCATTTTGTGATTGTCAGTGGTCGCAATCGGCAGGCACTGCGTGAGCTTGAAGCCATGGCGCCACAACGGGTTCGTCCGCTTGATTTTGATTTGGCGGATGTCGGGTTTTCGACAGACCTGCCCGGACGTATTCGAGAGCATACGGATACGCTCGATCTGGTGATTTTGGCGGCAGGTGTATGTGAATATGTAGACAGTCCCACCTGTGGCCTGGATCTATACCGTCGGGTAATGGAGGTAAACTTCTTTGCCCAGATAGCCTGTGCCAGGATTGCCCTGAAATTTTTGTCTAACAGCGAGTTGCGCCCCCAGTTAGTTGGTATAGGTTCGCTGGCAGCACACCTGCCATTTCCGCGAGCAGAAGCCTATGGTGCGTCCAAGGCGGCATTTGAATATTGGCTGGACTCCATGCGCATCGATCTGGCGGCTGCCAGGATAGACGTCACCCTGGTTTCGCCAGGCTTTGTCGATACACCGCTTACGCGCAAAAATGATTTTGACATGCCGTCCCTGATAAGCCTGGATAAAGCCTGCCAGATTGTTGTTGCGGGCATAGAAAAACGCCGGCGGCATGTCCGGTTTCCGCGTCGCTTGAGCTGGTCTCTGGGATTACTCAGTATGCTGGATAGTCTTTGGTATGGGTTCCTGGCGCCACGCATGAGCCGCAATTCAAAGCTGTGAGGAACCGGTAGGGCATCATCGACGTGGAAAAACAGAAAACAATGCGAAAAGACATCGCGCGCAAAAAGATTGCGATCATTGGAGCTGGGATTTCCGGCTTAACCGCAGCTTATAAACTGGCACAAAACCATGAGGTGCATGTATTTGAGGCGGGCGCCAAAATAGGCGGCCATACGGCAACCAAACAGGTTCAGGTTGGTGGCCGCAGGTATCAAATCGACACCGGGTTTATTGTGTTCAATGACTGGACCTATCCCAACTTTATCCAGTTAATGGATGAGCTTGGTGTTGCCTCCAGGCCTACGTCCATGGGATTTAGCCTTTCGTGTCGGCGGACGGGGCTCGAATACTCTGGCAGTGGGCTGGGTGGGTTGTTTGCCCAGCGCCGCAATCTTTTGAGTCTGTCTCACTGGCGTATGTTGCGTGACATTCTTCGATTTAATCGTGAGGCTGCCCAGCACCTCAAATTCAATGTGATTTCTGAAAGCGTTCAGTTGGGCGACTACCTCAAGCGCCACAGCTACAGCGAAGAATTCAGGCGTTTCTACCTGATTCCCATGGCTGCGGCCATCTGGTCATCGGGGCCAGGTGAAGTGGAACAGATGCCGGTGAGATTTTTTGTTCAGTTTTTTATGAATCACGGATTGC
>Ga0222652_1000600_pt1 | contig 14298 bp, 20 predicted proteins | sample AntAcemetagen371_FD_179803 | JGI IMG/M metagenome (GOLD analysis project Ga0222652, IMG submission 179803) | Saline water microbial communities from Ace Lake, Antarctica - #371 | ecosystem: Environmental > Aquatic > Non-marine Saline and Alkaline > Saline | place: Antarctica: Ace Lake... | reverse complement strand
TCTTACGCGAGCCGCCCTCAGGCTGCGGGGCCTTGAGTCCCGGCTTACCCGGGTTGGCCTTGTTGTAGGACGCGCGCCCCTTGGCGTTCAGGCCCCCCTTCGGGTCCTTGCCTTCCTTGCGGGTCCACGCTGGGGACTTAGCCATGATGGTCTCCTGTCTAGGTTAGGCCAGTGCCTACAATTATGCTTCGAAAGCAAACACGCCAGTGTTGCCCGTGCTAAGGTGCTGGAAGCTGTAGCTAATGCGCCAGATACCGTCTGAGGTGCACGAGAAGTAAATGTACGACCCAAGGCTGAAAAGGTTTGTGGCAGCAGCAGTGGGCGTGTACACCAGAGTGGCCTGCCCCGCAGTGGACACCGCAAAAGCGACTGCATTTGCAACGCGGCTAGAGATAACGCTACCTGTCTCAAAGACGTCCGTTCCAGCGCAGGTGAAGCTCAGCGTGAGAACGCCGCCAGCTGTGTCGACAGATTGAGCATGGATGACGGTGACGCCCGCCACTGCGGCAGGAAGCGTTACTGCCTGTGCTGCGGCACCAGTAAAGTTATTGACGTTGACTCCCGCCACATAATCGAGCGTGGCGGCCTTGTTCTTGGTCGTGACATCCAAACCGGAAAGCGTTGGCCGCGGGTCGAAAATAGCGATGCCATTTACAGTGAAGGCCCCTGTGAAGGCGACGTCCTGAATAGTACCGCCAGTGATGGCGACGTTGTTGGCGTTCTGGGCGGCTATTGTGCCAATGTCGCCCGGTTGCACAGCTGTGCTGGCCAGCGCACCCTGTGCTGCTGTAGCGAAGTCGCCGGTGTCGTCCAGTGCTGCGGTGCCGAGGCCCAGCGCCGTACGCGCCTGCGCCTGATCGCCGTATGTAACCTTAGTGATGACAACCGACCCAGTCCCGTTGGGGCTCAGGTTTAAGTCGCCGTTCTCGTCTATCGTGCTGACTATGTTGCCGTCGAAGCGGATGTTATCCACCGAGGCAGAGCCTGTACCAACCTTGAACGCAGTAGCCACGCCCGCACCGCTGAGCACCGTCTTCTCGGCCGCGGCAGGCCCGCCGTCTACGTGAAGTAGCTGCTCGTAGGTAGCCTTGATCGTGGAGCCGGTAAGGTTTGTAGGCATGGTGATCTCCTAGAGTGGATGGGGCCCCGAAGGGCCCCACCGAGTTAGGTCACGTTCGCGATCGTGCCGAGGTCTGCGCCCATGTTGACCACAGCCAGCGAGACTTTGATGCGTGCTGCGTCAGTGGCCGCGGTGTTGACGGTCAACAGAACGTCGGTATCCTCAGCTGCGTAGTACGCAGCCGTGGTCAGGCCCACGGTAGTGCCAACTGCCGCGTTCAGGTCCACGTCGTTGCCCCAGAGCGCGTGTGTAACCGCGACGCCAATGTCGGCAGTGGCTACCGCGCCTTCAGCGCGCACAACAGTGACAGAAGAAGCCACCACGTACGCACCTTTGGGGAGCGTACCGATCACAAGCGTGTCGGTGGCACCCAAGGCAGCCGCGCTCGCAGCGGCTCGTGCTGCTGCGATCTTAGCGAAATCAATGTCGATTTCGATTACGCTTACGCGGTCAGTGTAATTGGCCGCGAAGCCAGCGGAGTTCTTATAGAACCCCAGAGAGTCAGTATAAGCAACCATCTATAGGTCCTCCTTACGAGAAATTGACGACTGCAGTCGACAAGGCTTCAGGCTTCACAACCTGATACCCGTAGACCTGCAGGCCGCGAACGATGTTACCGAAGGTCGACTGCGCACGCAGCGTCTCCATCTCCGTCATCTGTGTGGCGAAGGTGAAGCCCATCTTGTGCCCCGCGATCACCGACGTGTTACCGGCGGTGACGTTGAGGTTGTGCGACACATAGAGAGTGAAGCGGTCGATCATGCCAAGACGACCGTTGCGCAGCGGCGTAGTGCTGTCGCCGGTCAACGAGGCGTCCTTCAGCTCGGACTTCTTGATGAGGCCAGCTGCGCGAGCCGGAATCACAAGGAAGCGATCGCTTTCAGGGCAGTTCGCTTCATCCAAAACGGTGCCCATATCGACGATAAGGTCGACGATGGACACAGTCGAAGACGCGCCGTCCTTGGTGATGGTCAGCGGAGCGCCGGCCGTACCGAGGTCAAACGCGCCAGACTGGGCACCAGCAGTTGCGCCGCGGTTCAGCGTGCCAATATCGGGCAGCATGTCAGTCAAGACGCGCTGGTCGATCTTGATCTTCATCTGCTCGGACGCATCCTTGGACCACATGTCCATAAGGTTGACATCAGTCTGCACCTTATCGACGTCGTCCTCGACAACGGAGAAATACTCGCCCTTGTCGATGACCAGTTGCAGCTTTGGCTTGTCGGGGTTTTCCACGACGAGGTTCTGGCCTTTTACGTAATCACGGATAGTGATGTTCGGCTGGGTACGGATGTTAACCGTATCGCCCATGCTGCGAATTTCACCTTCGTAATCAGTGTTTGAGATAGCTGCGAGCACAGTGGCGTCGTAGAAGTTCTCAATAAGTTTGCCGCTCCAGATTTCCGGAATGAAGTTTCCGGTGTAGTTGGGGCGGCCCGGCGAAACGGGATATACCATTTTCGGCTCCTTGGTTTATGCGGTTACAATACGACCTTCCCGCTGTGCAGCGAAAATGTCGCGTTCAATACGGTCACGATCAGTCTCCTTGCCCTTATACTTACCCTTTTGAACATCGGTAAAGAACTGTTTGATGTCCTCAGTAGTATAGGTCTTGGCTTCGCCTTGGAGCTTATTACCGCCAGACCGGCCTTTGCCGGGTGCTACCTGACGTTCGAGCTCCGAGGCAGACTGAGTCCCCCGCGTGGTACGAGCATCGTGCCCACCAGTCATGCCCTTCCAAGTCGAGAAGAAATTAGCCACCCGCCGTGCGTCCATGCTGCGCTGTGCGGCATCAAGATACGTCTGGCGAGGGATACCCGTGAGCGGATCAACTTCGAGGAGCCATGACTGGAACTCCTGACTTGCGTTGGTATCCTGCCAATCAGGTACAGCCGTCTGTAGGTCCGCCCAAAACCGTTGCTCGTTGGACACAGCATAGTTCTGCGAAAGCTGATGGACCTGTGGGACCACCGTACCTTGCATCTGCCGTACCAACCCTCTGAGGTCGTTGATCTCCCCGTCTTTCGTCGACATCTCCTCACGGAAGACGCGCCTCATGACTTCGATGGAGTCGCCATAATCTTCCATGTCCTGCTCGGTGACGAGCTTCTGGGCAGGAGCCTGCTCTTGTGCAGGTGTGGCGTTCATCGAGGTGATTAACTGCTCGAGTTGTTGAACACGATTACCAAGCTCACGCTTTTCAGTGTGGAGCCGGGGGACCTCAGCGTTGTACATTCCTTGCAGGGTTTTGTACTTTTGCTCAAGGGTCTTCTCGGTATTGTCGCTTGCAGGCTGCTCTGCTGCCTTGGGCGCGGGTGCTTGTTCTTGCCCGCTGTCGGTTTCACGCGCCGCACCAGTTTCCTCAACATACTCTACCGCGGCTTCGGCTTCGGCTTCGTTGCCCTGCCCGGTAGTGTCTACATTGAGTTCTTCGTACAGTTTGTTGACTGCCTCAGCTTGTTTCCGAACTTGCGCTGGTAGTGCCATAATGAACGCTCCTCATCGGTGTGCGTATTCCGCAGCTATCCTCTGGATTCTGCCGCTAATTCAGGGGACTTTTTCATAAGATCGTGAAGCTCTCTAAGAATTTGACACCGCCCCTGTGCAAGTGCCACGTTCTGTCCAACACTTGGTAGCTGCTCAAGCTCTTGACGGTACCAACCTTCGATCCATTCTAGGACCTCCGGGAACTGGCGCGCCGTCAAGGCGAGAGCTTTGACTACTTTAGGATCAGGGCGCTTCATCCCGAGCCTCCAGTGCTGCGATTCATCACGGTGTTTGCCTGCTGCCCACCCATCGGCATACCGCCGGGGAAGGTAGGCGCTGGCGCACCGGGTTGTTGTTGTTGTGCCCCTTGCGCAGCCTCGACAGCCAAGGCCCGCGAGGCCAGCTTCTGCTCATGAGACTGCTTATCACGGGACGGAATAATTTCATCGACCGGCATCTGCAGCCCCTTGGCTACCTCACGCAGGATCGCAGCACGCCCCTCGGGGCCCAGAATCTCTGCGTCGATGGGGTTAGCCGTGGCGTTGAGGAACTCAACGCGGCGTACATTGACGGTCTCTTTCACAGCAAGGTTGATCGCGCCCTTGGCAACAATCTCCACATCGCCTTTGATCGACTCATCAGGGTCGTACCGCATGTTGTAGACAAACTGCCGATTAACAATAGGACGTATCACATCACCGTCGATGTGCATAACGACCTGCCGGATGCCCTTACCCGCCGAGCCCATGAGCATCGACAGTCCGGACGCTGTGCGCCCCGCACCCTGCACGTTCGTGTCGCCGTAGATATAGGACGGGATGCCACTGTGATCGTCCGCGAGTTTCGAGAACCTGTCGTACACACCCATCAACTCGTTGGCACGTGAGTCCGGCTGCGAGAACCGCACGGCAGGCGCGCTTGACCCCAGCGGGTCATTCATAACCTGCCAGATTTTCCACGGGTGGATTTGAGTGATGTCCTCATTGGGTGGGATGCGTTCGAGGTTTACCTCGACCTGCGGACCCGACGCCAGACCCATGTTGTTGACGAGCGCACGCGCCGCGGCGTTACAGATACCCTGCAAATCCTCAATGATTTCAGGGATACCGCGGCCCCAGAACGCCCCGGGCTGTTTGATAAAGCTCGTCTTGGCGTAGGGCTTCTCCCCCAACGGATCGTAATTCAACACTGCCTTGATGACGTAGTTACCCACGACCCACACGTTGGCGTCGTACTCACGGGACTCGTCCGGCACTTCTTCTTCGTCCAGACCCCACTCGCGCAGCATCTCTCCGCTGACTTTGCCCCAGAACTCCAGCGCGTCGTACATATCGGTAGGTGAGTTGTACGCGTAATACAGACGCTCCTGCTCCTCTTTCTGGAGCTCCACGTCTTCGCTGATCCACGACTGACCGTTACCAGTCTTGAGCACTTTGCGCACGGCGTCGTCGTCGTAGCCCGGCACACCGATAAGGTCCGCCAGTTCCATCCTGCTCATATGGTGATGTTCGAATATGTACCCGTCGTTGATGTGGCGGGTACCCGGCTCAGGGTATATACGGAACGGATCGACCCGCTCGAACTCGGGCCCCAACCGCTCGGTAGCCTCGACCACCGTCGTGCCATCTGCAGCCTTGGAGTACCCCAGCACGCGCTGACGCCTCACGATCGGCCCCTTCACAAAGGCCGCCGGGAACGTCACGAGGTCAGTTATGAACTCGTTGAACGCCTCTGACCAGCCGCCTTGCTCGAACTGGTCCTCGATCTTGTATTTCATCTTGTCAGCGCGGTTCTGCGCTTCTTGCAGCACCCGGAACCGGTAATCCTGCGCCACCATCTCGCGTAGGGCAGACATCTCCTCCCCGGTCGGGGCTTGCCCGCTGGTCTGCAACATCTTGACAACCTCGGCCCCGAACGCTTGGGCGATCTCTGCCTCCGCTTCAGGCGGCAAGTCCGGCAGTGTCGTCGGGTTCAGGTCCCACGGGGGCATCCCCTGATCGAGCATGATGTCCCGCAGCCAGCTCTCAGCCGCCCGGCACTTCACCTCGGTAATCATCATGTAAACTTCAGACCCGCCTTGCGACTTGATCTGACTCAGCTTGTTAGCCTCGTACTCACCGTTGCGCTGCCGCATGGCCCGCAACATAATGTGCTCCATGGGTTTCTTCGCGATGCGCGCCGCGTCCCAGCACTCACGGAGGTAGGCTGTCAGCCCCAGAATGAACGGGTCAGTCTGCCGCGCCTGCAGCTCACGGTCAACTTGCTCGCGCTCTTGGCGTGCGAGTTCCTCGTTACCGACTACGCGCAGTAAGGTCAGACCAGCCATATTTCTCCGTCATCCATATATAGAACTTCATGTCAATATACACGTAGCACTTTGTTTCAGCAAGCCAAAGAAAAAACCCTCACCAGATATTATCCAGTGAGGGCAAGTCGGCAGTCGTATTAACAAGTTCCAACAGGGAGATGTCGGTTCCGTGACACATAATAGGTACTATGTCCACCCTGCAGATGCAACAGGTTTTATCTCGCGACGCTGCATCATGTGCTGTCCCTCACCCGCAGACGCTATATGTAGCATCAGATACTGCAGCGCTTCGGCCACGTGGCTGTGTTTATTCTTGTCAATCCCGCCGTGTTTGTCGAACCGGTAGCCGCCCATCATGGCAGCCTTGAGCCGCGTGCAGCGCGGGTCGAGCAAGAACCCCGGGTCCCCGTCGACCTGCCGCATGAGGTAGTCATCCACGGAGTTGAGCCGCGCGCTGACCTTGTTGGTCTTGGCCGGGATAACCCTGAGCCCCTCGGCCTTGATGATGTCGACCGCACTGCGCTCGTCGGTCTGCGCCCGCTGCGTACCCGCAGGGTCAACGACGACCAGAATGGGCGCGCCGGAGAACCGTTCGTATATGAGGGGTTTGAGCATCGTGCGGACGAACCGTTGAATCCCCATGTCAAAGCTCACCAGCTCGTCGAGTATAAGGGCTCGCCCGCGAGGGTCTTGCTGCCCTATAGCGGCCGCCGGGGTCAACCCCAAGTCCATCCCGATTACGATTGGCCGCACGCCGTTTGTGATCGGCTTCAGCGGCTGCGCTGCCATGTGGTAGTCTGGCCGGAAGTACTGGTAGACCGGCTTGCCATTGCTGCTCAGCCCATACTCTCCGTCGATGAAGACCCTGATGTACTCCTCGCTGCGGCCCTGTGTGTCGTAGTAGCCATCGGGCAGGTTCTCAATGTTCTCAGCGTAGGGGCTGCGCCCCGACGGCTGCTTGAACACATCCCACCCATTGTCGTTGGGGCTGACACCGTCCTTGGGGTCCAGCTTCTCCATCTGGTAGAACCACCACGTGTCCATCGTGGGAGGGTTGGTGTCCCCCCACATCCCATGCCACGTCGGCCCGCCGTCCTTGGAGGAAGGGAAACGGCCGATACGTTTGGACATGGCGTCCACGATCTCGGGGTGGATGTCCCGGCATTCGTTAAACCACGCGAAGGTAAGTTCCAACGAGTTGAGGTTGGCCACGTCGTCTGCGTCGTCCAGCGCCCGGAACATAACCTCGCACTCGATGTCGTCCACCTCGAAGAAGTAGGTCTTGGTGGTGCGCATGTACCGCCCGCACACTCCCGGTGGGAACCAGTCGAGGAAGGTCTTGATTGTCGTGTCCTGAAGCTGGCGTGCCGTCTCGCGCACGACCGCAGCACGCGTCCTCCGCTTGCCCGTGTTGGCGTCTGGCTCCTGCATCGCCGCCCTGCGGATGATCTCGAAGCTGCACGTCACCGATTTACCGGAACCAACGGGGCCCATGAGCGTACGCATCTTGGCGTCGGACTTCATGAACTTCTCCCCCGTGAACGGGGGTGTGTAGTCTATGTCAATCGCCATCAGTGAACCTCCCGTTCACGACCATCGAGTGAGTGGTGGACATAGACCAACTCCTCTGCCTCGTCGTCCAGTGTCGGTCCACACCAGCAGTCTGCCGAGCACTCGTGCTCCCGCACCAATATCACTACGATCTCGCGCGGCCGGCCCTTTGGGCGGCGATGCGTTCTGCCACGTGGGGGGACAATTTTCGTCCGGTACGAATGGCCCTCGCCCTCAAGCGCAATGCGTAGGTCCTCATGCTGCCGTAACGTCTGGAGACGAACTGCCGGGGACCCTTCATACTCGCTGTCAAAGTTCGTCAGAATGCTCAATGAGGTCGCCCTCCACTTCCGCTGTGAGTGTCATAGGCGGCGTGTTGTTTCCAAAGTTGATGTTGATCTTCACTCCACCCCCCGCACCGCCGTTGCCTTCATCGGCCTTGGCCTCCAGCCCCGCCCACTTCACCGTGGACTTTATCAAGTCTGCTTTTACGGCCGGGGACACTTCAGGACTGTGGATCAACCCCCAAGATGTTGTGAGCAGTTCCTCAGCTTGGGCCCGGGCTTTTAGTTTGAAGGTCATGCCCTTGTCGCGGATTTCGCCGCGGTAATGCTCCACCTTCTTGAGGAACACCTTGTCCTTGGTGAAGGTCATCAGGGATGCGGCCGTTATGCGGTGACGCTGCTTGATCTCGTCGAGCGTCTCACCACTGCCTTCCAGCGTGAGGGCTACGTCGAACGCAAGGCGGTCGGACCATTTGGTGTGATGCAGCGGGAGTGTATCCATGGAGCGAGGATACCTCGCCGAGATGTAGCTGGCAAGTGGGTATGCAAACTATACATTTGGTGTATGAAACTATACACGTTCCTTTTTTTGGGTCGTGCTTTGCGAGGTTTACTACACTACCGGGGGGGTAAAAATTTCCCTGTCCATGTGGCCCCCCTCCCCCCTGCCCCTGCCCTATACGGCGCGCCGCGCAAGTATACATGCACCCCCATGAAACCCCATGAAACAAAGCGAGTTTGACAATGCGTGTAAAGTTTGTCATAAATAACTTATCGAAACGGCGGCAACGTTGGATTGATAGGACCTTCTGGTTCGCGCTCTTTGACATCGTTAGACCCGTCTAGTTTCCCTATGGTTTTCATGCTGCGTCGCAATAGTGCGGCATAGCTAGAAACCAAAAGGTAAACGATCATGACAAAACTCAATGCATCCGAGTTAAACTGGGTTCAAGTGGATGAAGCATCCATGGATAAGGCTCTTGCCAAGCGATTGGACGGACTTCGTGAAATGGATAAGGCGTATAGGGACGCAAAATCAGCTTTTGAGCTGCAGTTCGTTACCGCAGTACGCAAGGCCGGCGCGCTTGATGAAGGCTATACTCTGGCCTTCGGATACCGTTTCGGCAAGCTGTCAGTCGCCAAGGCCGCAGATAAGCCTCGGGCACCCAAGGCATCCGCCAAGCCTATGTTCAAGTTCTAAGCAACGCAACGGCCAGCCCGCAAGGGCTGGCCACCTTTAACCTCGGAGAACGATATGACACGGAAACAACTGCGCAACACGATGGACAAGCATGACATGTACATCAGCAAGATTGGCCAGACTGAGGCCAAGCGATACCTACGCACCAAGGAAGCACCACCGACACGTGGCAACATCAGAGCGGGCCTCGCCTTCCTGCTACTGGCTGCAGCGACCCTTGTGATCTTCATGGCCCTCTAACCACCGACCCATCCAGTGAAAGCTGGGTGGGTCTTCTTTTGTCTGCTGCTAGGCCTCGTTTCTCTCGGCATACGTCGGGGGGATTTAGGGTGCGCGCATACTTGACAGCATTAGTCGGGGGGTATTTGTATACTTTAGTAGTGTATACTTACACTATACACGTATACTAAAAAACTATCTACTTTATATTGTGTGTTATCAGTATGTTAGTCAAACAGTACACGCATCTATCTACTTTTTGCTGTATAGTTTGTCTTGATACGATACAGCTTGTGTAACGTATTGGAGCTTAGTATACACGTATACTTGGAAAAAAGCCTGTAAAACCAAGGGTATACCAAGGGGTAGTAGTGTGTATATATAAAGTATCTATATAATATATCTATCTATCTACGTTATTTATACTGTTCTATCGTGCAAAACCCTATTTCGAGTAAACGAGTCACACCCCCACTTTCTAACATAGCGCGTTTAGTTTCGAGTAGATAGATAGATAAGTATATAGTTCCTGCAATATCAAGCACTTGCGCGTCCGCCATCTATCTACATTGAATGATTTCAAGTACTTACAAGTAGATAGCTTCTTGGTACATACTTGGCACACACTTACGAAAAAACTCAACGAAATCAAGGGCTTAACCCCGAACTTGACACGGCTCGCTGCCGGTGCTAGATTGGCTTCGCCGATTGGGTCTGGCAAGCCCAACCGGTAAATATATATAACTTAACACGTAACAAAGGGGGGACCTATGTCCACCACACAAATGTTCTCGTTCCATAACTTGGGACAAACCACACCAACCACACCTAAGTGGACACGACTCACCGAGTACTACGACCCAGACGAGTTCCGTATCCTGTCTATACGTCCTCGTCGACGGACCTACTTACGGCAGTCCGAGGCTGGTTATGACTGGTCTGCTGGTCGTGACTTCATCGTAACGTCCCGTTCTTCCCCCTACTGCGGAACAGTAGTGGCTGTCGACGAGACACGTCACCTCAAGGACATTGGCTACACTCATGTCCATATCCACTACAACGTCGACACCCCACCACTGGAGATCAAACTATGACTGCTTTCACCATCGAGATCGACGACTACAGCCTTGAACAGACTGCCGACGTGTTGTCTGTTATCAACCCCGGTCGATCATCCATCGACCACATCAGGGACATGGTTAGGGCCAACATGTGGGATGGTACTACGTCCCTTGGCACTGGTGGCTGGGAAGCCACTGGTTACTTCCCTGACCCCAAGCACAAGCCCAACACGATGGTCGTTAGGCTGTCTGTGAACGCTTACACCGTCAAGCGTTGGCTTGACCTTACCACCCAGAAGGAGACCAACTGATGAACGAGATTATACTGGACCTCGCCGCGGTCTACACCAACCAGTACCGCACCAAGTGTGAACAGCTTGGTCAGCCTGTAGACAAGGCGCTTCTACGGAAGCACGTCGCCGATAGGTTCGGTGCTACCTACGCTGCGATCTTAGTTCCATGAAGTCGAAACAGACCACCAAGGTGGTCTGTCTGTCGTGGTTGGCTACCACGACACTGACGAGACAAGCCCAAGGAGACCAACTGATGTTCGGAACCAACATAGAACTGCCACACCACCGTATGCTGTCCTACAACACAGCACTACTCAGGTATAACTCCATCAAGCCTATCCGTGGTCGCTATGACCAGAACTCAAGGCCACTGGCCCGTCGTGGCAACGACAACCTGACCATACGACAGGACCCCACCACCAACGACGTTATTGTCCGGCTCTACCACACTGACATCATCCGGTATGAGTACCAGCCCAACGGTGACAACGACCTGTCCCCTATCCACCTCGACCCTTACCCCTCTGTCACGACCAACCGTATCATGTGGTCGATCCTTGGCCCCCATGTGAACACCCACTGGCAAGACCGGAGCTACCATGCCCCCAACTGCATCACCGAAGTGGGTGGTCGGTATTATAACACTCCAGAGTTTGTCACCATCCAGCCAGCAGAGTCCGGCTGGACACTGGTCGGTGGTGCCCAGCCCATCGAGGTACCCTACCTCAACCGCAAGGAAGGAAGGCAGGCTCTCAAGGACGCCAACTACTATACGTTCAAGCTGTGGCTGGAGACACGTATTCGTCTCAACTTGTGTCCACTTGGCACCCGTTTGTCCAGCAGTCCGTTCTCGTGGACACCTAGTGAGGCTGTCAAGTACCTCCGCCAAGGTGAGACTGGCTGGGCCGAGATCGCTGGTCGTATGAGCACCCGTGTCCCACTGGAGGCTGAGCTGCGGTCACTGCGGGAGGCGGTCTACAAGTACGAGACGTGCTACGACACCAAGACGGTGGACTACTCCGAGAGTTACAACGACTTCCAGAACGCCATGAACCAGATGAAGCGGGTGGGGTGATGTCGAAACAGGGGGTTCGCCCCCTGTCTGGCATGGGTGGCTCCCATGTCACTGACGAGACAAGCCAACCAAGGAGACGCAAATGCGTGCTACATTGCTAAAAGACACACTCAAGGCCCTTATCCCCGTCGGTCGATCCGTCGCTATCGAGGGACCTCCGGGGGGTGGCAAGACCACCATCGTCCACGAGATTGCCAGTGAGATGGGGCTGCCTGTCGTGGAGCGGCACATGCCGACCATGCTGGTCGAGGACTTTGGGATACCCTACCCCGACGCTGCCGGCGACAGATTCAGCTACAAGCTGCCCGAATGGTTCCCATTCAAGGGCAAGGCCGGCACCGAGCGCGGTGGTATCCTACTGTTCGACGATCGGAACCAAGCCAACGCCGACCTACAGAAGGTACTGGCCAACATCCAGCAGGCAAGGACGCTACATGGCAAGCCGTTGGCAGATGGGTGGACAGTGGTGTCCACTGGTAACCGCCAGTCAGACCGTGCTGGTGCCAACCGTGTGCTGAGCCACTTGCGTAACCGTGAGACAGTGCTGGAGTTCGAGACACACCTTGACGACAGCACACAGTGGATGATCGACAACAAGGTCCACCCCATGGTCATTGCCTTCACACGGTTCCGTCCAAACCTGCTGCATGACTTCGACGCACAGCGTGATGTCAACCCGACACCTCGTAGCTGGGTCGAGGGTGTCAGCGCGATACTTGGCAAGGTGCCAGCCGAGGCAGAGTACGAGTGCTTCAAGGGTGCCATTGGTGAGGGTGCAGCGGCTGAGTTCGTTGGGTTTGTGCGTATCTACCGCAAGCTGCCCAACCCCGATGCTATCCTCATGAACCCAAGCACGGCAGATGTACCGACTGATCCGGCCACACTCTACGCCCTGTCCGGTGCTCTGGCTGAGCGGGCTACCGAGGGTAACCTTGAACGTGTTGTGACGTACACCAGCCGTATGCCAGCCGAGTTCTCTGTGCTCAGCATCTCCCATGCTGTCCGTAAGACACCCGATCTGGCCAACACGGCAGCCTTTACCAAGTGGGCAGTGGGCCACCAAGATGTCCTCTTTTAAGCCTAAACCTCAGCACCCATCGTTTGTTCACTGGTTGCGTACCAGTGGACAGATCGCTGACGCGGAACTCTACGGCCTCGCCCAGGAGTGGGCCAAGTACCGCAAAGAAGCCGCAATGAATATAGGCTTCACCACTGGCCCCACCTCTTGGGACCAGTTCGTCGCCAGCAAATACCCGCGTAAAGTGCTGACCTACCAAGCGTATCTCCGACTGATCGGGGCTGCGCCAACCTTCAACAAGGACTGACAACATGAAACTTTCTGACCGAGCGATACTCGTACAACTAGGCATCTCCACATGGAGTGCCAACAAGCTGGACAAGGAGATCAGCGCCGAGACCAACGCCTTCAAGGGTACTGTCACTGGTGCTGGCCGCTACCACAAGAGCCTGTTGCCTATGTGTGACCTGCTGGATGACATCAAGAAGAAGGCGACCCTGATCCGTACCAAGTTCTACGACAACACCCTGCCTTGGGGCGTCAAGGGTATCCAGATTCTACCGACCGCCAACTACCTCACCTTTATGACTGAGTTCCGTAAGGAGAAATCCGAGTATGAATACCTTGTGAGGCAGTTTGCACCGGCCTATCCCCAACTGGTGATGGATGCGCAGCGCTTCCTTGGGTCTGCCTATAAAGCCAGTGACTACCCCGATGCCAGCGACATCGCCAGCAAGTTTAAGATGGATATGCAGGTCATGCCTGTCCCCAACGGCGACTTCCGTGTCAACATCGCCGATGAGGAACTGGAGCGTATCCAGCAAGAGGTCACAGCCCGTGTCAAACAGGCCGGACAGCAGGCTATGCAGGACGTATGGCAGCGGCTCTACGACAAGGTCAAACACCTTGCTGACAAGATGAACGACCCCAAGGCTGTGTTCCGTGACTCAACTCTCAACCACTTGGTGGACCTGTGTGAGTTGCTACCACGGCTCAACGTCATGGACGACCCCAACCTTGAGGCCATGCGCCAAGAGGTCGAGGGTAAGCTGGCTGGGTACAACCCTGATGCTCTGCGTGTTGACGTCAACGCCAGACAGACAGCGGGCAAAGAGGCCAACGAAATCGCTGCCAAGATGGCAGCCTTTATGGGAGGATTGAAGTGACACTACCTGACAAGCTGTTCGAGCAGATGGACCGACTGATCGAACTAGAACTTGAGAAGGTCGAACTGCTGCGCAAACTCAAGCGGGCGTACATGCTGGCCAACGTGGTCGGTGTGCACCCCAACCAGATCAAGGGCAAGCTGGCTGTTCGTGTCTACGAGAGCGGCAGGATGGTCGCCCCTTGGCAAGGCACAGATTTCGCTGTCCAGCTGGATGGTGAGGAGGTGGCCCGTAAGAAACTGACCGACGTGCCACTGGACCTGTGGCCCGACGACATACGGGTCAGGTATGAACGACACAAAAAGAGGGAGGGAGCCTGATGACCACCTTTGACAAGGAGTATGTCAAGGCCAGACTGAGGTGGGCAGTGTCCGCTGCCGAGCAGCCACACTACGGCTGCAATGTCACCGAGATCGACAACTTACACGAGGCCATAGACGTAGTGCGTGGACTAATTGAAGAACTGGAGAAAAACTGATGGACCCGATGGAACGACTGAGCAAGGCCAAGACCAG
>Ga0222652_1000596_pt1 | contig 14386 bp, 19 predicted proteins | sample AntAcemetagen371_FD_179803 | JGI IMG/M metagenome (GOLD analysis project Ga0222652, IMG submission 179803) | Saline water microbial communities from Ace Lake, Antarctica - #371 | ecosystem: Environmental > Aquatic > Non-marine Saline and Alkaline > Saline | place: Antarctica: Ace Lake... | reverse complement strand
CTTTCTAACGTCTATACGTAGCAAGGGGTAGGGGGTGTCCGCCACCGACCGGCGGGCAGTTATACCCAACTGTGGATAAAGTTATACACACGTACATCACGTAACGTGGCAAAAACAAAGCGATCCCAGCACCGCAATAACGGCCCGGGATCTGGTAGGAGGCTCGGACGCCGTGGCTGACACTGAATCACACACGCCTCACTGGTCAACAATCCCTGCCACTTGCGGCAGCTGCAAGCGCGTCCGCTCGCCCGGCTGCGGACGCTGTCAGCGGTTGCGCCAGCAGACGACACGTAATGTCGCCCCCACAGCGGCGGGGGACGGCGGCTCACTGACGGTCAGGTGTGGCGGGGTTGCCCGTCGTCTCCCCATCATGCCGAGTGACGAGCCCGTCGGGAACGCTCGCGCCGAAGCCATCGCCGCTGGCGATGGAGGTATTAGTTGGTCAACCGTCGGGGACCGCGACGGTTGGGTCTGCCACCTCTGCGGCGGACACGTCTTACAGGTCGGCGGGACTGCCGACCACCCGCACGGGGCGAACGTTGACCACGTGGAACCGATCGCCGTTGGTGGCGCTCACGTCTGGTCGAATGTTGCCATATCCCACCGGGTCTGCAATATGGCCAAGGGATCAAAACGCATCGGCAGCCTGCCGTCATTGGCGGCCTGATGGCAAACAACACTACGGCCGCAGCCACTAACGATCGCCGCCAAGCTCTGGTCGCTTTACGTACGACGCTTGCCGCTCAGCTCGACGGCACCGAGTCCAACGTCCACGCACAACTCGCCGCACAGTATCGGGCGACGTTGTCTGACATTGCCGACATTGACGCAGCAATCACTGCCGAGGAGGCTGACGCTGATGGCGGAGCTTCTGACACGGCAGACGAAACTTACGCCGCTTGACGATATTGCCCGCCATGTTGTGCGGCCGTCTGGGATCGTCTCGACTGGTTGGCCGGCGGTGCGTGATACGTGCGCGAAGTTCGGTGTCATCTTTGATGATTGGCAGATTGAGGCCACGCGCCTGATCCTCGCCAAGCGCTCTGATGGAACCTACGCCTGCTCTATCGGCGGCGCCGTAATGTCTATCCCGCGTCAAGTCGGAAAAACCTACATGGTCGGCGCGATCGTCTTCGCTCTCTGCCTGAACACTCCGGGCACGACCGTGCTGTGGACTGCACACCGGCTCCGCACTGGCAACGAGACGTTTGCTAAGATGCGGACCTTTGCCGACCGCAAAGCAATCAAGCCCCATGTTGAGCAGATATTCATCGGCTCAGGAACTGGTGAGATCGTCTTTGCGAACGGTTCCCGGATTCTGTTCGGCGCTCGAGAGCGTGGCTTTGGTCGTGGTTTCGACGACGTAGACGTTGAAGTGTTTGATGAGGCCCAAATCCTGACGGATTCCGCCATTGACGACATGGTTCCGGCGTCGAACACTGCGGCTAATCCGTTGCTGTTCTTCATCGGAACGCCACCGAAGCCGAAAGACCCGTCCGAGGTCTTCACGGCCAAACGCAACGAGGCACTGTCGGGCAAGGACGAGGACACCGCCTATATCGAGTTCTCTGCCGACGAAGACGCGAGCCCTGACGATCAGACGCAATGGGCGAAAGCGAACCCGTCACACCCGTTACGGACGCCTGACACGGCGATGAAGCGGATGCGTAAGAACCTGACGCTCGAGTCGTTCATGCGTGAGGCTCTCGGCATCTGGGGTGAGATTGACGCCGACGAAGATCCGAAGTCGATCAGCCTCGCGACGTGGGATGGCCTCGCTATCTCACCGGACTTCGCTACCTACGACTTCGCGACGGCACGTATGGCGGTTGCGGCTTCGGAGGATCGGGGCTGGTGCTCCATCACTGTCGCTGGAATCAACGCTAAAGGCTTCTCGCAGCTCAAGGTTGTTGCGGGCAGGGTCGGCACTGACTGGGTTGCAACTCGAGCCGCAGAACTCCACAAGCAACTTGGGAACCCTGAGGCGGTGTCGATCGTTAAGGGTGACCCGTTGGCCGCTGAACTCAAGCTGGCAGGTGTCCCGGTCTTCGAGGTTGGCCCTGGCGAGCTTGCCACGTTGACACAGAAGATCATTGACGCAACCAAGGGCACCGCGCCCACGATCCGCCATCAAGGGGAGCCTGAATTGCGCAAGTCGATTGAGATTGCATTACTTAAGCCGTTCGGTCAGGCGGGTGTCATTTGGGCGCAGCGTGCCACGGCTGGCGACATCTCGCCGTTGACGGCCTCGACGATGGCGTTTGGTCGGCTCGGTGTTGAGTCTGAGAAGAAGACCGCAACAGCTCACGTGGTGTTTGCGTGAGATTGGCCCTGCACATCGTTCTAGCCCTCGCCGGCTGCGCTGCCGTCGTTGTCGGCGTCGGCCGTATTTATGAGCCCGCAGCGTGGATCGTGGCGGGCTTTGAACTGATTCTGATCGCGTACATGGTGCGCTACTTCGATGTGAGGAGTTCGACCAATGCGGATTCTTGACGCCATCCGATCGCAGCCAGCAAACGCACGGCAGTCCGAGGAGCGTTTCACGACGCTTGACGGCCTCGCCAAGTTCATGTATGACGGTCAGAACTATATTGTTGGCCCGTCCGGTTCGAGCCCTGCCGACGTTGACGAGAACTTCGTCAGCTACATCAACCAGATCCACAACCGGCATGGTGTTGTCGCTGCCGCTGTCACGACTCGCGGGCTGCTGTTGTCGCAGGTCCGGTTCCGTTTCCGTGACGACTCTGGCGCTTTGACTAAGACGCGAGAGTTGACGAAGTTGAACTATCCCGGCTCGCGACCGCGTTCGTCGCTGCTGTCGTTACTTGAGATCGATGCGTCATATTCTGGCACTGGTGTCCTGGTGAAGCGTGGTGATGTCATTCACCGGGCGTCGCCCGACAAGGTGCAGTTCATTCTCGGCTCGGACTCTGATCCGACGTGGGATGGCGACACAATGGTTGCACCGTTCGACGCGGTCACGGTCGGCGTTATCTACAACCCCGGCAAGAACCGTAAGGGTGAATCAAACATCGAGGCTTTCGGGCCTGGAGAGTTCGCGGTATGGGCTCCCGAGCCCGACCCAATTCACCCGTGGCGCGGTACGTCGTGGGTCACTTCGGTGGTCCGTGAGACGTTGCTTGACGGTCAAGTGACCGACCATATGGGCAAGTACTTCGAGAAGGCCACAGTGCCTGGCCTGGTCTTCATCATGGACCCGTCGAAGTCACCCGACGAGACGAGCGAATACGCCAAGGTTGTCAACGAGAACTTCTCGGGCGCCGGCAACCGCTTTAAGAATATGTTTCTTGGCGGCGGCACCGACGTGAAGGTTGTCGGCTCGTCCATCAAGGATCTCGGCCTGAACGAGATCACAGGCGTCTTTGAGAATCGCGTGTCGGTCCGTTCACGCATCCCGGCATCTGTACTCGGCACGAAAGAGGCGCTGTCTGGCTCGTCACTGAACGCCGGCAACTACGGCGCAGCCCGTCGCCTTCTGGCTGACGGCTGGTTTACACCGACCGTAGACGGTCTTTGCGAATCGCTCGAGTCGTTGGTCTTCGTGCCGGACAGCCAAGAGCTTTCGTTCGATCCTGGCCGCGTTCTCTTCTTGCAGGAAGACCAGAAGGACGCCGCCGACATTCTGGCAACGAACGCCGCCGCGGCTCGCCAACTCGTCGACGGCGGATTCGATCCGGCGTCAGTAATCGAAGCTGTCAAAACGGGGGATATGTCGAAGCTGACGCACACAGGAAACGTGTCGGTGCAACTCCAACCGCCAGGAACCGGCGACCCCTCGAAAGGGCCAAGCGAATGATTGAAACTTTGACCGTCCGAGACTCGGCACAGCGTGACAACCTGACCCGTAGCGTCAACTTTCGCGCCGAGCCGTCTGCTGATGGCCTGACGCTCGACGGGTACGGCGCAGTGTTCAACGACTGGACCGAGATCAACGACCGTTCCGGTTCGTTCCAGGAGCGGATCGCGCCCGGTGCGTTCAAGCGGACCATCGGCCAACGTATGCCGGTCCTACAGTTCGACCACGGCGCCCACCCGCTTATCGGTTCGATCCCGCTCGGTCGCATCACGTCGATCGTTGAGGACGATCACGGCCTCCGAGTTCGCGCCAAGTTGTCGGACAACTGGCTTGTCGAACCCGTCCGCGACGCCATCCGCGATGAGGCTGTGACGGGGATGTCGTTCCGCTTCCGTGTCACTGACGCTGGCGACACGTGGGAGATGCGTGACGGCGTCGAATATCGCACGATCACCGAGGTTGAGCTGTACGAAATCGGTCCCGTAGTTTTTCCAGCTTACGACTCGACCAGCGTTTCAGTCCGAAGCCGCCAGACGGCTCTCGCTCTCACAGATTCTGAGGTTCGCCGCGAAGTCGCCGCGCTCCTCGCCATGAGCACCGAAGACATCCGCGCCCTTGCGGACGATTCGACCGCAGATGCTGCCGCCCCGGTCATTGACCACGCGGCAGATGTCGAAGCCCCGGCTACCGGCCACGCCAAGACGCGCACCCGCAACCAACGCAGGGCACTCGCCGCTGCCGTCTTGACCCAGGAGTTCACACCATGAACAAGCTCACAGAAGCACGCGACGCCGTCGCCGCACTCGCCACCGAGATCCGCGAACTCGCAGAACTCGACGACATCACCGCCGAGCAGGACGCTCGCCTCGACGAAGCAGTTGCAGAACTGCCGACTCGCGAAGCGCTGGTCGTCACCCTCGAAGCCCGTCAGGCCGTCATTGATCGTGCAGCCATCGCGCCGGAGCAGGACTCCACTCGTGCTGGCGCCGTTCTCAACGTCCCGAACGTCATCAAGCGCAAGGCTGACATCCACGACATGTCCGACATGCGTTACGGCGCACCCGTTGGTGAAGTCCGCGACCGCGCCCGCGCAGTCATCGACGCCACAACCGGCCTCGACGCACGCCACCAGGAGCAGGCCGAGGCCGTCATGGGCTCCGCCGACAGCAATGGCGAAGTGGCCCGCCACATCGTTGCGACCGGCAACCCTGAGTACCGTGCAGCGTTCACCAAAGCACTCGCTGGCTCGTCCGACACTTGGACGGCTGCCGAGGCACATGCGGTTGAGTCCGTCCGTGCGGCTTCGCTGACCAACGCCAACGGCGGCTTCGCTGTTCCGTTCACGCTCGATCCGACGATCATTGATTCGGGCTCCCACTCGGTCAACCCGTTCCGTCAGGTCAGCCGTGTGGTTCAGATCACGACCGACAGCTGGAATGGCGTCAGCTCTGCTGGCATCTCCGCTGGCTGGCTCGCAGAAGTGGCCGAGTCCAGCGACGACGCTCCGACGCTCGCACAGCCGAGCATCCCGGTTTATCGCGGTTCGGCATTCGTGCCGTTCTCGATGTCGATCGGTCAGGACTGGGCCGCAATGGAGTCCGACATTCGTAACATGATTACGCGAGCCAAGGACGATCTCGAGGGCGCAGCCTTCGCGACCGGCTCCGGCTCAGGTCAGCCGACCGGCGTCATTACGGCACTCGACGGCAGCGCTTCGGAGATCGCCCCGGCGACCCCTGAGACGTTCGCCATTGCTGACGTGTACGCACTCGAGCAGGCTCTTCAGGCCCGCTACCGGAACAACGGATCGTTCATTGCGAACAAGGTGTACTACAACGCCATCCGCCAGTTCGACACCAACGGCGGCGCTGGACTGTGGGAGCGGATCGGCGCAGCAATGCCGTCGCAGCTCCTCGGTTACAACGCCTACGAGTCGTCCGACATGGATGGCGTTCTGCCGAATGCTGCCGCCACGGCCGACAACTTCGCTCTGTTGTTCGGTGACTTCTCGAACTACGTGATTGTTGATCGTGTCGGCCTTTCGGTCGAGCTGGTCCCGCACCTGTTCGCGACCGCCAACAACCGCCCGAACGGTCAGCGTGGATTCTTCGCCAACTGGCGCACGGGTGCCGACTCGGTCAACGACGCCGGCATCAAGGTGCTGTCGATCCCGACCGCAGCCTGATCCCTGAGTGAGTCGAGGGCGGGGCAGCAATGTCCCGCCCTCGGTTGTTCCGGTTCCCGAAAGTGAAGGAGAAACATGCTCACTGTCAAGGATTCGTTCTTTTGGAACGGCCATCTCTACGTCGCTGGGCAAGAGGTCAAGTCATCCGATGCCGTCGTGGCTGGCCGTCGCCACCTATTCAACGGCAACGACATCGAGCAGGCATCCGCAGCGCCGGGCGCGACGCGCTCGGTCAAACGTCCCGCATCGAAGCCCACAAAGCCCACAGCGGCCCGCAAGGAGAAATGATATGGCACTCCAGTCAGCAACACACGCCGCTTCAGCGACGAGATCTTCGATTGCAATTCCGGCCAGCCTTGACGCTGCATCCGGTTGCCATCTTGAGATCACGAACACGAGCGCCATCGCCGTCCGTCTTGGCGGTTCCGATATCACGTTCGCCAGTGGCGGCAAGTTGATCGCGGGGTCCGGTACATGGAAGTCGGTTTACCCGCTCGCCCCGAGCGACGTGCTGTATGTCATCTGCGACACGCTCGGGGCGGCAACCCTCGACCTGTTGTGGGTGAACGTCTAAAATGGCATACGCAACCATCGGGGAACTTGTCGAGCGCATGGCGCTCCCCGATTCGTACTCCACAACCACGGCGCTCGTCGCACGGTTGAACAACAGTCTTGACCAGGCGACCGACATGATCGACAACGACACGGGGCGCAACTTTGCAGCCCGTGCCGGCCTGGTCAAGACGTTCGTTGTCAAGGATCTCGTTGACTTGAAGCTGCCGGATTTCACGGCACTCACGACGCTCAAGCTCGACACCACCGACGACGGCGTGTTCGACACGACGATCGCCAGCACCGGTTACGAGCTCGGCAAGACCAACGACGGCGAGGACGGCTGGCCGTTCAGCTCTGTCCGTCTGCTCGATCGCTACTTTCCGACCGGTGGCAGGCGCGAACGTCGCATCCAAGTCACCGCCGATTTCGGTTGGGCTGCGGTGCCTTCACCGATCAATAAGGCGTGCACGCTCTTAGCGGCCCGTCTGTCTGCCCGTGAGGCTTCGGCAGTCTTCGGGCTCCAGTCCTTCGGCGCTGAGGGTGGCGGTGCTTACATCCGCAACAACGACCCCGACTACACCTCAGCGATCTCGCGCTACAAGAAGCCGCAGGTCGGTTGATGCTGGTTGGTGACTACATCGACGGTATTGCCGCTCGCGTCAACACAATCTCCGGGCTGACGGTTACCACCGACCCCGCGCTGGCTATCGCTCCACCAATGGCCGTGGTGACCGAGTCGGGCATTTCTTACGACGCAGCCTTCGGCCGTGGTCAAGACACCATCGACATCACCGTCATGGTCTACATCTCACGTGGCGATTCGCTGACGGCGCTCGAAGAGTCACGGCTTTACATGTCGGGCCACGGCGGCAAGTCGATCCGCACCGCTCTCGAAACGTCAACCGGTGGCAGCGATGTCATTCCAAACAAGACGCTGCGAGCCGAGTCCGCTTCGACCGATTCCAACACCGATTCGTCGGGCGCCGGTCACGTGATCCTCACCATCCGAGCTACCGGCCTAATTCCAGGCAAGGAGTGACCATGCCCTCACCGATTGAAACTTTCGCCACTGGCGGCAAGACGTACCACAAAGGCGCAACCGTCGCGGCCGACGACCCGGCTGTGATTCGCCTGCCGGATCTATTCAACGGCGTGAAACCTGCCGTCGTTGTTGACGACGCACCGAAGCCGACCCGCAAGGGCGCACCAACGAAAGCGGGTAACTGATGGCTGTTCAGAACTGGATCGGGCTCGGCGTCTATGTCGGCGGCTTCGATGCGTCAGGCAACGCCAAGTCGTTCGACGCTCCGAACGTTACCGCGGCGGTGCTCGACAGCACCAGCTTTAACGACGAGTGGTCGAAGTCCATTGGCGGGCTCAAGTCCGTTGACTGGTCCGGCGACATCATGCAGGACTTCGACGCCAACAAGGTAGACCAGTTGGTCGGCCTCGCCGCCCTCGGCACCGCTAAGCCGCTCTCGTTGCTGCCGGATGGCAAGACTGGCGGCGAGGTCGCTTACGCCTTCAACGCCACCCAGTTGGCTTACACGCCGCTTGAGGCCACCGCCGGGGAGCTCGCGATGGCGAAGGTGTCCGGTAAGGGCACAAGCACCGCGATCCGTGGAACGTTGATGAACGCTCCCGGCACTGCGATCACTTCGACCGGTAACGGAACCACCCGTCAGCTCGGCGCGATACCTGCCGGTTCCAAAATGTACGGCGCACTGCACGTCATCGCGGCGTCAGGCACGACCCCGACGCTCGATGTCGTAGTTCAGTCTGACGACAACGGCGACATGACGAGCGCAACTTCACGCATGGTCTTCGCTCAAGCAACGGGCATTACGTCGGAATGGTTGCCGCTTGCCGGCGCCATCACTGACGACTACTGGCGCCTTGCCGTCACGGTCGGTGGCACTACACCAAGTTTCAACTATGTCGTCGTTCTCGGTATCGCCGCGGACTGACCCAATCCGTGCCCCAGTGGCGCGTCATGCAACACACATCAGCAATCAAGGAGAATAACTATGTCCATTTTCGCAGCCACTGACTTCACGATCTCGGTCAACTCGGTCGACTTCACCGATCACTGCTCGTCCATCACTACGTCTTTCGACGTGGCCGAACTGACCACCACCGCTTTCGGTGACGAGTGGACCACCGTCATTGGTGGACTCAAGTCCGGCTCGCTCGCCATCAACTTGCACCAAGACTTCGGATCGGGCTCGATCGACGCTACGATCTGGGCCGCACTCGGCACAACCGTGCCGGTTGTACTCAAGCCCGTTGACGGTTCGGTGGGGGCAACCAACCCGTCGTATTCGTTCTCGGTCCTCGTCAACAGCACCACACCTATTGCTGCCGGCGTTGGCGATCTCGCAGCGCAGAGCCTGACCTGGCCGGTCACTGGGGCCGCAGTCCGCGCCGTGTCCTGATCGGGGTAGCCAATGGCTGACACGTTCGCCAGTTTCGCCGCCAAGCTCGTCAGGTTTGAGAAAGAGCTTGGCGACGAGGCGCAGCTTCACGCCATCGGAAAGATGGCAAAGGCTGAGGCTAAGTCGGCGGCGTCGGCTGACCTCGGCGGTGATGCAAAGTTCTCCGGTTGGGAACCAACCCTAGATACCGCGTACGACATCGTTGGCCCTGGCAAGCTGCTATTTAAGCCGACCCGACGCGGGGCGGGGCCGTGGACGGTTGCCGAGCAGGGCCGAAACAACGCCAACGCTTCGGGCTTCCAGGGCCCCGGTATCAACGTCAAGACCGGCGTTACGTCGTTCACGAATGCGGGCAGCGTCCGCAAGGTTCGGTCACGCAAGGGCAAGCGCTGGAACGGCACAACGCAGGGCAAGGGCACTGCGTCCGATGCACTCGTCCGCATTGACCGCAAAGTGCCGATCATCGTGAATCAGAGCGTTGGCCGGGCTATTCGCAAAATCTTTTAAGGGGGCCGTCGATGGCAAACAGGATCAGCGTATTAATCGACGTTGTCTCCGAGAAGGCATCGAAGTCTGTCAACAGCTTCAAGATGGCCGTCAACGAGGCTGACGGCGCTCTCGGCAAGTTGAAGGCGGGCGGCGCTTCGGCGTTCGCTTCACTCAAGGCCAACTCGGCTATGGCAAGCGCGGCGCTCGTCGGTGTTCTTGCTGTCGGGTTCAAGAAGTCAATCGACGCCGCAAGCTCTCTAGAAGAGTCAATGAACGCCGTCGATGTCACGTTCGGTGATGCAGCTCGAGGCATTCACAAGCTGGGTGAGACATCGGCTGAATCATTCGGTCTATCTCAGGCAGCGTTTAACGGCGCTGCCGTGTCGTTCTCTGCGTTTGCCGAGCAGGTCGCAGGACCGGGCGGTGACGTTGTCGACGTCATGGGCGACCTGATGACGCGTGCCGTTGACTTCGCTTCGGTGATGGATCTCGACCTGAACGAGGCAATGCAGGTCTTCCAGTCGACGCTGGCTGGTCAGACGGAGCCGATTCGCAAGTACGGCAAAGACGTCTCCGCTGCAGCGGTCACGCAGTACGCGTTAGCTAACAGCCTTGTCGGGTCGAAGTCCGAGATGACTGAGGCGATCAAAGTTCAGGCCCGTTACGGCTTGCTCATGGAGCAGACGGCGGACACCGCCAATGATTTCGCTAACACGTCAGATTCACTCGCCAACCAGCAGCGGATACTTGGCGCCAACATGGAGAACACCGCCGCGACGTTCGGTGAAGTGTTCACTCCAGCCGTAGCAAAGGCCGCCGAGGGCGCCAACTTCCTTGCAAAGTCGATGGAGTTCTTGTTTAAGGACGCTCCGACGCAGTTCGGCAACTTCGTACAAACGATCTTCAACCGTGACGCTCTCGCTGCTCGCCGTGCGTCCGAAGCGTTCCAGGAAGTCGAAGCTTCAGCGGGCGAGTATTACGACTCGGCCACCAAAGGCGCCACGTCGGTCGAAGAGGTTAGGGCGAAAGCCGAGGCGCTCGGCCTCGACTTGCACGCCGTCAACCTCATCACGGTTGAGTGGGCAAGGTCGAACGGCATCGCAACCAGCGCTCTCGACGAGAACGCCGAAGCCACCGAAGGCCTCGGCGGCGCCGTCGTCGATCTTGACCGCAACGTTCAGGCGTTGACGAAGGCGCAGAAAGAGAACACCGAAGCCACTCGCGACGCACGCGAGGAACGCCACCGGACAGCGTCGGCAACACTTGACGCCCGCGACGCCGAAGATGCCTTCTTCGATTCAGTGGAAGCGTCCACGGAGGCGCTTGAGGACGCCGAACTGACCGACCGCGAGAAGGCGGCGTCAGTTCGCGATGTCGTCCGAGCAACTGACGAGATGATTGTCAAGCAGCTCGAAGAGCAAGGCGTGTTGCTTGACACGGAGCGCGGCCAGAAGGCTTACACCGACGCAATGGTCGACACCGCCATGTTCATGGGTGGTCCGATGGGCGCCGAGATCCTGGCGCATGTGGCTCGCGTCAATGGCATACCTGACGAGAAGGTCACAGAGATTCAGGCGCAGATCGACAAAGGTAATATCGCAACCGCTAGACGGATGATTGACGATGAATTGTCGAAGTCCGAGGCGCGGGTGACAGTAACACCGGTCGGGCTAGAAGCAGCCCGAGCCCGCATTGAAGCGATCCTCGGCCGGACAATCACAATCAGCGCCGACACTTACACGCCAGGAGGCGGCAACGGCTTAGAGTGGGAGCAGCTCGGGGAAGACCTTGGCGACGGCGTCGCCCTTGGCATTGAAGGCTCCGTCGGTCGAGTTGCTAGGGCTGCTGACGGACTCGTTACTGCGGCACTCGGTAGCGCCAAGACGGTGGCACGCGTCAAGTCCCCGTCTCGGCTGTTCGCTGAAGAGGTTGGTCAGCCAATCGCTGCCGGCGTCGCTGAAGGTATCGCAGACGAAGCCCATAAGGTTTCCGAAGCTCTCGTCGAGTCGATTGAGGACGCAGAAGAGTCGGCGGTTGCTGCCGCTGACGCACTCACGGAGAACGTGCTGGCGTCGTTTGACGCGCTGGCCGAAGGTGCTGCTGACCGGCTGTCGTCTATCTGGGATGGCATCGACGACGCCCGGTCGCTCGCTGGCATAGAAGAGTCTGTATCTGACGCTGAGGAATCGCTGTCTGACGCCAGCGTCAATGTCGTTGATGCCAACAAGAACATGACTGACGCGCAGTACGCGTTGGCGCTCGCCCAGGCTTCGGGTACAGCTACAGCCGAAGAAATGGCCAAGCTAATTGAGGCTGAACGTAAAGCTGTAGAGGAAGCATCAGACGCCATAGAGGCGAAGAATGACGCTACGACGAGGTTGCAGGACGCCAACCTTCGACTGACTAAGGCGACGATGGACAACATTGTCGGCACCGACGCTCAGCGTGAGGCGTGGCTGTTGGCTGCCGCAGGTGCCGGCTTGACTGCGATACAGGTGAGGGATCTTGAGTCGGCGTACCGCTCAGCGGCCGAAGCGCAGGCTGCGTTGGCGGCTGCCACGATTCTGCAAAACCAATTTGCTGCAGAATCTGTAGCAGCGGTGAACGCTGAAGCTACGGCAGCGAAGGCGACAAACGATCTTTTTAACCAACTCGGCCAGCAGGGTCTACTCCAGGGGGACGACTTCACGCGGGTTGCGGCGTTGTCGTCAAGCCCTGCTCAACAGCTTGCGCTGATGACGCAGATCATCGCCCGCGTTGAACGGTTCTTTGCGGCGATACAGCCTCAAGGTAGGGCTGCGTCTCCCGCCGTAGACACATCCGCCATCGCTGCCGCTGTGTCGGCAGGCATGGTTCAAGGCTTTAAGGGCATCCGCCAGAACGAGAGGGCCCAGTGACCATCCTTACTTTGACCGATACGATCATCGCGCCGATTGCGGATCTGTCTGACACGCTTATCATCGGCCAGTACGCCGAGTCTGAGTCTGTGTCGGATCAGACGTCTGTGCGGACATATTCGGGCGGTGTGCGGCGCATCGTGTCCACGCCCGGCCGTGAGTCCGGTTTGAGTGTGTCGTACCGGTACTTGTCGCGCGCTGACTACGTGGCGCTTCTCGCGTTGATCTCGGTGCCGATCCTGTTCCGCGATCAGCGTTCCCGAGCCGTCTACGGCGTCATCACTGGACTGACGGCCACAGAGTTCTCGGTATCTGATCTCGTTGAGGACGTTTCATTCACGGTGCAGAACATCACGTACTCGGAAATCGTATGACGGTTCTGCTCTGGTCGTCGCTGACGCCAGCTGAGCAGGTCACGCTCATCGAGGGGCGCCAAGTCTTTTACGACGCCGGCTGCGACCTGCTCGACTCCGATGACGTTTTGATCGAATCGCTCGGCTCCGACTTTCTGGCGGCGGGGTCGAGTGTTGACCGTGGCATCTACCGGACGTTGCACGGATCGTGTCGGCTGAACCTTGCCCGCGAGGTGGCGTGGGGTTCGCAGCGGCTCCGTCCGTACATGCTGGTGTCGTCCGACGGTGCGACGTGGTATCGGCTGAACCTGGGTGTGTTCTTGCCGTCTACACCGGAGCGCCGTATCGGTGAAATCCCACCGACCTGGCAGGTCGAAGGTTTCGACAAGCTCGACGTGTTGAACACGCCGCACGGCGTCACTTATTCGCTGGCGTCGGGTAGTGCGATCATCGCTGCCGTCGAGGCGTTGATCACCGGGGCGGGTGAGGCGAAGGTCAGCATCGACCAGACGGCGGCCGCTACAACGTCGGCTGCTGCTCGGGTGTTCCCGTTGGCCGACGAGACAACGACGCTGCAAATCGTCAACGACCTCCTCGAGTCGATCGGCTACCGGGCGTTGCGTGTTGACCGTGACGGATGGTACCGGTCGGTCCCGTATCTGTCGCCCACCGATCTGCCGACGGTCTGGACGTACAGCGCCGATTCGGTGTCTACGACGGTGAGCGAATCCCGCACCAGCATTTCGGACTATTACCAGGCGGCTAACGAGATCATCGGTGTCAATGATGATGCGACGGCGGCGGCGGCACCGGTCGCCGGTACCGGGCTTTACACGCTAACGAATCAGTCTGACGGTTTGACTTCAATCGACGGTCGTGGCGGGCGAACGATCCGCCGTATTATTCGCGGCACGTACGCCTCACAGGATGCGTTGGAGACTGCGGTGTTGCGGGTCATGGATGCGGAGTCTCGTGTTGCCCGGCTGTTCGAGCTGTCGGTGTCACCGAATCCGATTCACGGCCATTCCGGCGTCGTCGATTTCGTTGATAGTTCCGTTCCGGTCGATGGCCGGTTTCTGGTCACAGCATGGTCTTTGCCGCTCGACGGCAGCGATATGAAACTCAGTTTAAGGGGAGTGTGAAATGTTGGTAACTGGTGGGCGAACCCAAGAGATTACTTGGGGTGAGGTGGCGGCTACGTCGCCGTTGACAGTGTTATTCGCGGGGGATGCTACGGCATCTCCGGTCGCGTTGAAGGATGCGTCGTTGACGTTGTCGGTTGCCGACAAAGTGATGCTCGCGAAGGTCGGCAAGCCTGACGGCTGGGCCGTCGTGTTGAAGCTGGGAGCGACCTGATGGGCACATATCTTTCAATTGCCCACCAAACATCCCCGTTCGTAACCACGTATAAACGGGCGGGCGACGTACTCACTAAACTCTCCAACCCTGCCACCCTGCCGACGGGTGTTGGCTACGGCGCTTCATGGTCGCCTGACGGTACATATCTTTCAATTGGTCACACCACATCTCCGTTCGTTACGACGTATAAACGGACCGGTGACACCCTAGTCAAACTCTCCGACCCCGCCACCCTCCCGACGGGTCTTGGCCTCGGCGCTTCATGGTCGCCTGACGGTACATATCTTTCAATT
>Ga0222652_1000594_pt1 | contig 14422 bp, 13 predicted proteins | sample AntAcemetagen371_FD_179803 | JGI IMG/M metagenome (GOLD analysis project Ga0222652, IMG submission 179803) | Saline water microbial communities from Ace Lake, Antarctica - #371 | ecosystem: Environmental > Aquatic > Non-marine Saline and Alkaline > Saline | place: Antarctica: Ace Lake... | reverse complement strand
ACGCTCAACGAACATGGCTATCTGGTGGACATCGTCGAGATCGAAGCAGCGCTGGACAAACAGTTCAGCTATTTTCGCGACTGCATGCTGAACGACAAGCCTGAGTTCGAGGGTCTGAACCCGAGCATCGAGCATTTCAGCCGGATTCTGAACAACAAACTCATGGCCGGTATCACCCCACCAGGCAACGGTGAGTTAACCGTCAAACTCTGGGAAAACGACAGCTGCTGGGCGGCTTATCGCCAGTCATTCGGCTGAAGCCGGCTTGCTGTGAAATCTGGGGCTGTGAAAGCTCCAGAGACAGCCAAGGCCAATCAGCAGCACCAGTGCATCGCGCAACCGAATCAGGGCGATCAGCCCAACGGCCGCGCTAACAGGCAGCCCAAGAAACTGGAACGACCAGAGTAACGATGCCTCAACGGTACCAATTCCCCCCGGCACCGGCAGTAACATCGCCAGTCGCATGCCCACCATGATCACAATAATGTCGGAGGGTGACACAGTCAGTCCGAGAAAACCGAGCAATAACGCGAGTTCGACCAGCAAGGCACCCCAACCCGCCAGCGACAGCAGCACCGCGACCCAGAGCCATGGCTGATGTGAAGACAGCGCTTCGCGCAGTGAGCCAACAAGCGGTTGCCAGCCCGTGAGTTCAGCTTTGCCGCCTGGCTCGGTCTGAGTACCGGTATCGCTCCTGCGAACACTTTTTACCAGGGGGCGAAAGCGGTTTGCCAGCCATTCCGGGTGGCGCAGCACCAGCGCCGCGAGAAACAGCATCAGACACAGTACGCCAGCCAGAATGGCAGAGACCTGGAGCCACTCGCTGACCGGCAAGATGGTGGTGCCCAGCAGTATCAGCACACCCGCCAACAACACGGCAATGTTAGTGCCCGTCTCCATGAACCGGTCCAGCCCCAGCATACCGACTGCGCGGTGCAGGGGCACATCAAAATGACGGTAAAGCCAGTACAGTTGCAGCGGTTCGCCCCCGAAATGCGGACCGGGGGTCAGGAAACTCACGGCGCTGCCGGCCTGGCGTATGCGAAACAGTCGGGGCAGAGACAGCGGCGCCTGCAGTGCCTGCCCCAGCAGTTGCCAGCGCTTTACGGCAACGTACAAGATGGCGATATTGACCAGCGACCAGAGCAGCCAGTCTGCCAACGACAGCAACCCCAGCTGGGCTGCAATGTCGTTCAGTGGCAATCGGGTGAGTATCCAGCCAGCCAGGGACAGAGCCAGCATCCAGAGCAACAACGTCAGCCAGTTCCAGCGGTTCATGCGCTGCGCTCCCGCCCCGTACCGAGTCGCCCGCTGACGTGCAGCCAGTCCCGACAAAAGCCCACCAGCAACGGGATCATCAGGGCGATGCCGAACCCCACCGATAAACCAGCGGGTACAAACGGCCAGAGCGCAATGGACACCAGCGCCATCTGGGTACCCGCAAGGTAACGCCGCAGCCGGCTGGGCGGCAGCGGAAAGACGTGCCGGCCTTGCCGCTGACGCCAGCTAATGCCCCACTGAAACAGGTAATAGGCAACGCTGACCAGTAGGTAACTGATGTGGAGCTTGCCAGCCAGAACGGCCAACAGGGGTGCCATCAGCAGGCCAAAGGCATCCAATACCGTATCGAGCTCCATGCCCAGTTGGGTTGTCTGCTGCTGTCGTCGCGCCATGTAGCCATCCAGCCAGTCACCGGCGGCGGCCAGGGTGTAAAACGCCGCAGGCACGTAAAACAACCCGGGTGGCATGTCGCCAAAGGCAACTTCTACAAAGCCAACGCCTCCGAAACCAGTTATCAGAAAACCCGCCGTCGCAGCGATAAGCCAGCCCCTAAACAACGTGACACGGTTGCCATGACCCAGCCTCGGGTAATACGCACCCGTGTCCCCCCGGCGGTTCAGGTGGAGTCGCCGGTAGCATTGCCACAACACGAAACCCCAACATGCCAAAGCGATTAGCAACCACCCCATAGCCATGCCCGGCCCCAAAGCAATTATCAGCGCGATACTCAAGGCAACGAAGACACCAACACCTACCACCGCGATCAGTCGCGCTTCGCCCTTCAGCGTTACGGCTACGTCACCCGGCAGCAACCCACTGGCCAGTTCAGGCGAATTGGCCATAATCAAACCATTCGATGTTAAGTTGACGGGCATCCAGCATGCGGAAGTTATTCTCATTAACGTGTCACCGGTTTATACGAACCGTATCCGGGCTAGGACCAATGACGTAAAGTGCCCCTGATCCACAGATAGCAATCCTTCGTACACTATCATGACTGGAATAACGACTCCCGAACCGCGATTGTCGGACAGGAAGGACAACATGCTTTATAGAAGATGCTGGCACCACCTGGCTTGTGTTGTAGCACTGATACTGGTTTGTCTGCCGTTTAGCCAGCTGCTCCTCGCAGAGCCAGAATTTGAAGCGGACCCCCGCCCGTTCAGTCAGAACTGGCTGGTGGAGCATGCCCGTGAACTGTCCACGCAAGCCTACACACCCGAAACAATGGCCGAAAACAACCCGCTGCGATCACTGAGCTATGACGACTACAGGCGCATCGTCTTCGAGCCTGGCGCCGCCATCTGGTCCAACAGCGCCTTGCCTTTTCAGCTACAGCTGTTTCACCCGGGATTCCTGCACACCAATCCGGTCGGGTTGCATCTGGTCAGCGATGGCATAGCTCGCCGCCTGGCGTTCAGTACAGACCTGTTCAATTACCACGACAGCCCGGTCGATGTCAGTCAGGTAGAAGCTAATGACTATGCCGGATTCCGGGTTCACCATCCGATCAACGCGGCCGAGCGCCATGAAGAATTCCTGGTTTTTCTCGGCGCCAGTTACTTCCGGGCCGTTGGTAAGGATCAGTTCTATGGCCTATCCGCCCGCGGGCTGGCCGTTAACACCGTCGGCGAGGGTGACGAAGAATTCCCCCGTTTTACCGACTTCTGGATTGAACAACCTGATGCCCGTTCAGACGAAGTCGTCATCCATGCCCTGCTGGACAGCCAGTCTGTCAGCGGTGCCTATCAGTTCACCGTCCTGCCTGGCGACCAGACTCGCATCGAGGTTGACGCGCATCTGTTTCCACGCCGGGACAGACCCCGTGTCGGTATTGCTCCGCTTACGTCCATGTTTATGTTCGACGCAACCAACCGCGCCCGGATAGACGATTTTCGCAATGCGGTGCATGACTCGGACGGGTTATCCATCATCAACGAGAATGGCGAGCAACTGTGGCGACCGCTGGCCAACCCGGCCCGAGTTGAAGTGTCCTCCTTTGGTACTACTGCCACGCAACCCAAAAGCTTTGGTCTGCTTCAGCGCCGTCAGGCGTTCGAACAGTTCAACGACAATGAAGCTCGCTACGACAAACGCCCTTCGTTGTGGATAGAACCTCTGGGTGACTGGGGTGCCGGGCACATTGAGCTACTGGAGATCCCGACCGCTGTGGAGTATCAGGACAACATCGTCGCTTATTGGCAACCGGCCGATGGCCTGCAAGCGGACGAAGAATACCACTACCGGTACCGCATGCACTGGGGCGATACATCCCCCTTTGGCCCGACACAGGGCCGCATAATTGATACGGCCGCGGGCAGCGCCGTGGGCAGCGATGAACGTACTTTTGTCATCGACTACAGTGACGGCCGGAGCATTGTGAGTCCGGTTCGGGATGCCGTGCGCATCCGCGCCACCACCAGCGCTGGAAAAATCACCAGCGTCAGCGGCACGCTGGTAGAGGCTACCGGCCATTACCGCGTCTATGTAAAGCTGGACCCTAGCCAGACTAACCTGGCCGAACTGCGGGTGACACTGGAAGTCGACAGCGAGCAATGGGGTGAAACCTGGCTTTACCGGTGGACTCAATGACGGTCAGGCTATCCCTCACTCCGCCGGTGTCGCCGCTGGCAATGCCCACTCAGGTCTTGTCGGAGCGTCCGGACATACGTCAGGTCGGCAGTGAACCCTCCACTTGGATGGCTCGCCTGCTCACCTTTGGTGGCAGCCTGGCCCTCACTCTTGTGGCGGGTCGACAACTGCATCAGATCATACCGTTTCAAGAGGTCGCGACGGCCTCATCGCCTGACGCCTCCTGGCTGACGGCACTGCTGTGGTCGCTGTTGTGCCTCTTTACCATTACCTTCGCCTGGATTTCCCTGTCGGCTACGGCCGCTGTCGCGGGCCTGTTGTCGGGCCGCATCTGGAAGACCGAAAACAGGGAGTGGCGCCGCGCCAGCCCGAATGCCCCGTTACACGGCAAGACCGTGCTGATCATGCCCATCTACAATGAAGATGCCGCCAGCGCCTGCGCGGCCCTCGCTGCCATGGGAGAAGATCTCACCAGCCTGGGGTTACAGGAGCAGTTTGAAATCTTTGTCCTGTCCGACACCAATACGCCCGGGATCATTCCGCAAGAGATAGCCGCGGTGGAATACCTGCAGGAATATCTGAGCGGAACCATGCCGGTCTGGTATTGCCGACGCGAGCAGAATACCGACAGAAAAGCCGGCAATATCCGCGACTTCATCAGGCGCTGGGGCCAGGGATACGACTACATGGTGGTGCTGGATGCCGACAGCCTGATCGCCGGTGAAACGCTGGCCACGCTGGTCCGGGAAATGGATGCCGACCCATCAACGGGCATTCTGCAAACCCTGCCACGTCTCTATGGTGGTGAAACGGTGTTTGCCCGGCTCCAGCAGTTTGCGGGCGTCACCTACGGGACGATTTTTGCCCGGGGTCTCAGTGCCTGGCAGGGCCATGGTGGTAATTACTGGGGGCATAACGCCATTATTCGCATCAAGGCGTTCGCCGAATCGGCGGGTCTGCCTTCACTGCCTGGGCCTCGCCCGTTTGGCGGCGAAATACGCTCTCACGATTTCGTCGAGGCTGCGCTGATCCGCCGTGCGGGCTGGTCAGTCAGGATGCTCCCCGAGCTCTCCGGATCCTGGGAAGAGTGCCCGCCTACCCTGCTGGATGCGGCCATCCGCGACCGGCGCTGGGCACAGGGTAATGTCCAGCACCTCGCCGTAGTGCCTGCCCGGGGTTTGCGCTGGCCAAGCCGGGTCCACATGCTGATGGGCGTTATGAACTACCTGACGTCCCTGCTCTGGCTGGCGATGGTGACGGTTGGCCTGGTCCTGAGTGTACAGTTCGCACAACCCCGGATGCAGATTCTGGCCTCGGACACGCTGCCAGCGTTCGACACCGAGCGCATGATCAGTTTGTTTGTTTTCACCATGACCCTGCTATTACTGCCGAAAATGCTGGGCATAACCGGCGGCCTGATCAGCCGGAAACTGCGTGGGGGGTCCGGACGGTTTCGGTTTGTCATCAGTGCACTGCTGGAATTGCTGTTCTCAATCCTGCATGCCCCCATCTTCATGCTGATTCACAGCCGGCACCTGCTGGAAATTGCTCTGGGTCAGGACTCGGGCTGGACGGCCCAGCAACGCCAGAGCAGTGGCGTGCAATGGCGCCATTTACTGGCGAGGCACGGCGTACATACCCTGCTGGGGCTGCTGGTGACGGGGCTGCTGCTGTGGGTATCCGTCTCTCTACTGTACTGGATGTTGCCCATGGTCATCGGGCTGATTCTGGCCGTACCACTCTCGGCCCTAAGCGGTAGCAAAGCGGCAGGCCGATGGCTGGAACGCCAGAAACTGCTGGGCATACCGGAAGAGTTGACGCTGCCAGATATCATGAAACGGCGTCAGCAGTTTCTGGCAACCTGCGCAGAGGCAATCACAGCCAAGCGTGGTGATGCATCAGCAATTACAGCATCCGGCGAAAAATACCGTCTTTACTCACCATATGACGCATAGCAGCCGCGATATGCCCGACGATCAGCACCCCCAGAGTGATGGCGAGTATTCCGTGTATGGCAAACAGGCGCTCAGATAACTCACTGTCTTCGGGAACAAACGGCATTGCGGGTAAATGATAACCGCCCAGCGTAACCAGTGCAGGAAACGCGGTGACACCGGCCCATCCAAACAAAGGGGTTAGCACCAGCAACACATACAGTAAGTGGTGCACGTTCTTGGCGGCTAGCTGCAATTTGCGCGGTAGGCTGTCCGGGCAGGGAGGGCCTTTCAACACAACCTTCATCCCGATTCGAAGGATCATCAATAACAACACGCTGAAGCCGATGGCCTTATGCCAGCTGTACAGACTGTTCGTTAGCTCACCCCAGATGTTGGCTTCCGCGCGAGAAGCCATCCAGAGCCCGATCGGTAATGTTACCAGTACCATCAGCGCCATTATCCAGTGCAGCACCCTCCATCCTGCCGGGTACTTTTGAATCTGTGTCATCTCCTCGCTCCTTTCCGTAAAGCCCGCTTGTTTGAACGGAGCGCCTGCCCGGTGCCAGTCCTCATGGTAAACCACAATAGTCGATTCGTGTGCATCTGCCTCTTTGATCGCCGGGCGCACCCGTTTCGCCTGCCAGACAGATCCCGCCCGACCATCACCCAGAGGGCACAAAAGTGACAAAGCCGGTTTAGTTGCTTACACGGACCATCGAAACCACATTGGACAAACATGTCCACCAAACCCCCTTATTTATAAGGATTTTTTGGACGGTATTGGATTTTAAAAAACGTTGAAATGGTGCCCGGGACCGGAATCGAACCGGTACGGAGGTTACCCCCCGAGGGATTTTCTTACCAGCTACAGTTTTCGCTGCTCTGACCAGGTGGTCAGATTTGTGGTCTGGACTTTCTCTTTGCCATATCCCGGAGTTTACACTCAAGGACACAGGCAGGAGCCGTCAAGTCTCTACACTTTCCTGGAAAGCGAATCACTAGCCAGGCTTAGCTCGGGATTGCCACCACCCAAAGGTGCTGAGGTTTCCCCGAATTTGACTCCATTCACGCCAGTGGTTTCCCGACTGGGTGCTCAAATTATCTAAGTCCCTTGCGTCTACCAATTTCGCCACCCGGGCATGGGAGGATCTTTTTTAGAGTTGGGAATTGGCTCCCAACTGGCTGGCAAAAACTGCCAGATAAAAATGGAGGCGCGGGTCGGAATCGAACCGGCGTACACTGAGTTGCAGTCAGCTGCATAACCACTCTGCCACCGCGCCATATTTTTCAAACTGTTGCGGGAATCTTCCGCCGGTTCGTAACCGGACTCTTTATCCGCCGCAGGCGCTCTGAGTTGACAGAAAACTGCATAACCACTCTGCCACCGCGCCATATTTTTCAAACTGTTGCGGGAATCTTCCGCCGGTTCGTAACCGGACTCTTTATCCGCCGCAGGCGCTCTGAGTTGCAGTCAGCTGCATAACCACTCTGCCACCGCGCCATATTTTTTAAACTGTTGCGGGAATCTTCCGCCGGTTCGTAACCGGACTCTACTTATCCGCCGCAGGCGCTCTGAGTTGACAGAAAACTGCTCCTGCATTTTCTGCACTCCCACCATCCATGGTGGTCGCACTCACTGCATAATCACTCTGCCACCGCGCCATTTCCCTGAAATCGACCTGCAAGGGTCGTTACAAGGCCGCGCATTTTACTGACTGAACGATAAAAGTTACAGGGTTAATTCTTTTTGTTAAAACATAAGAACAAAGAAATAGTGGGTTGATCAACAGCCGGGGCAATTCATGCGAAAATATGCACAGATTATTTTCCAGAATTTGCAACCAGGAGCCTTTGATGGATCTGAGAAAACTCACTGACGATATAAGCGTCGCCCCACAAATATCCCGGGATGAAATGGCCAAAGCGGCTGAAATGGGCTTTAAGACGGTGATTTGTAATCGCCCTGACGGGGAAGATCCCAACCAACCGGTGGCAGAGGATATGGCGGATGCGGCGGGAGATTGTGGAATGACGTTTGTCCATCAGCCGGTAATTTCCGGCCATGTCGCCATGGAAGATGTAGAACAGTTCGACAAGCTGATGGAAGACATGCCCAAGCCGATCCTGGCTTACTGCCGTTCGGGGACACGCTGTTCAACGCTTTGGGCGCTGGCGGAAGCGACCAGCCGCGATATAGACGAGATCATTCGGATCTGCGCCGATGCGGGCTATGACTACAGTGGCTTGAGGCCGACCCTGGAGGCTTTGGCCAAGGGCTAAAGCAAATAGGCAAATTTGGGGGCAGAGTAGAAATTTACTCTGACTCCGATTTTACGATTTCATGGCCTTAAGGGCGGCATTGATGTAAATCACCATGGACCAAAGGGTCAGGGCGGCAGCGACATAGAGGAAGAACTGGGCGAGGTAGAACCCCCAGAGGCCGTAGGCCAGACCGGCAAATTCAAAGGCCGGATTGAACAGGCAAAGCATAATAATGGCAGTTATCTGCATGCCGGTTTTCCATTTGCCGATATCGGATACTGCCACTACTTTGCGCATACCCTGCCCGGCCATCCATTCCCTCAGTGCGGTAATAATAATTTCCCGGCAGATGATCAAAAGCCCTGCCAGGGTAATGCCTATCGTGGGATATTTGGTGATCAGCAGAACCATGGCGACGACGACAATCAGTTTGTCAGCCACCGGGTCGATAAATGCCCCAAACTCGGTTTCTTCGCCCCATTTCCGCGCCAGATAACCATCAAGCCAGTCGGTGATGGCGGCAAGACTGAACAAAATCGCACTAACCGGATAAGTCCAGTCCTGCGGCATGTACAGAAACACGCCGAAGAAAGGAATAAAGGCAATACGGCTGAGAGATAGATAGTTCGAAGCAGTCATAATCAGTTCATTTACTACAAGCGCGCGATTGTAACGGTTCCCCGAAAAAATTTGGGGTCAGAGTTAAAATTTTACGTAAGTTTATAGCCATTCCCCGCAGAAGATAAATTGCAGCAAGAGGGAACAGCCTGTGCGGGGCGGGAGTCAAGGGTGGGTTTGTCTGCATGGATCCCCGCCTTCGCGGGGATGACATGGTGGTTTGGGGATGGCTTGGTTTGGGGATGGCGATCCAATCGCTGGGCCTGCTTTAAGCCTGAATCATTTAGGTTAGTGGAAATAATCATAAATGTTTTGCGCCAGTTCCCGGCTGATACCATCAACCTTGGCGAGATCGGTGACGCTGGCATCTTCGATGCCTTTGTAACCGCCAAAATAATCCACCAATTTTTTTCTGCGTTTGTCACCGACTCCGGGGATTTGTTGCAGGGGCGATTCGACAAACTTTTTGCCACGACGGTTTTTGTGGCCGGTAATGGCGAAACGGTGCGCTTCATCGCGAATGTGTTGCAGCAAATGGAAGCCGGGCGAGCTGGAGTCCAGTACGACTTCGCGTGAATCCTCTCCCAGATAAAATCGTTCCCAACCGGATTTGCGGGCGGCGCCCTTGGCGACGCCGAGCAATTCTACCCCGCTGACGCCCAGGTCTTGCATCACTTCGCGCGCTATGCCGAGCTGCCCCTTGCCACCGTCGATGACAACGATGTCCGGCATACGGCCTTCACCTTTTTGTAATCGGGTAAAACGCCGTCGCAACACTTGCTCCATGGCGGCGTAATCATCTCCGCCGGTAATGCCTTCGATATTAAACCGGCGGTAGTCTTTTTTGCTCGGTCCCTGTTCATCAAAAACAACACAGGAGCCGACGGTTTCGTTACCCTGAGTATGGCTAATATCGTAGCACTCCAAGCGCTGAATCGCTGTTTCCAGCCCAAGCGCTTCGGAAAGGTTTATTAGCCGGCGTTCGTAGCTTTGCTTGCTGGCCTTGCGTCCGATCAGGTTCTGCTCGGCGGTCTGTCCAGCTATGCGCAGCCAGTCAATGCCACGGCCACGGGAAGGCTTGCGAACAGTTATTTTGCGGTCACAGTGTTCTTTAAGTGCCTGTTCCAGTGTTGTTGAGTCTTCCGGCATTTCGCTAACCAGGATTTCAGCCGGCACTCTTGCCTCCGGGCCGGTTAAATAATGCTGAGCGAGGAAGGCGTCCATAAATTCTGGGACAGATGCTTTCAGCTGCATGGACGGGAAAAAACTGCGGCTGCCAACAATGCGCCCCTGGCGAATATAGAGTATATGCACACAAACTTCGTCACCATCGACCGCAGCGCTCACCACATCCAGATTTCCGCTGCCTTTTTCTATGGACTGTTCCGCCTGAATATGACGAATCATATTAATCTGATCGCGATATCGGGCGGCGCTCTCATAATCGAAGTTTTCTGACGCCAGGTTCATGGCATCGATTAACTCTGAAGAAAGTTTTTCATCGCGGCCTTTGAGCAGGTCTACCGAGTGTTTTATGTCCTGCTGATAGGTCTCGCTATCAACCAGTCCCACGCAGGGAGCTGTACAGCGTTCAATTTGATGCTGCAGACAGGGGCGCGATCGATTGCGGAAGAAGCTGTCTTCGCATTGGCGCACACGAAACACTTTCTGCAGCATGGAAAGGGTTTCCCGGGTCGCCTGGGCATTGGGAAAGGGCCCGAAATACTGACCTTTGGCTTTTTTTGTCCCACGGTGAAATGCCAGCCGCGGCCATTCCTGATCGGAAACAAAAATATACGGGTAGGATTTATCGTCGCGAAGCAGGACGTTATAGGTCGGCCGCTGCTGTTTGATGAGGTTTTGTTCGAGGATTAACGCCGCAGATTCCGTCGGCGTCACCGTTACCTCAATACTGGCGATTCGCGATACCAGCACCTGGGTCTTGGGTGTTTGCGGCCTTGAACTGAAGTAGCTGGTGACCCGTTTCTTGAGATTTTTGGCCTTGCCGACATAGAGAATCTTTCCGTCGTCGTCGTACATTTGGTAGACGCCGGGAAGATCGGTCAGATTTTTCAGGAAGGGTTTGTAATCGAAAGCCAAAACAGTGGGAACTCTAATTAATACAGAGTGCTATTTTAGCGGTTTAATGCCAGCAATATGTAAACCGGGGGTCAGAGTATTTTTTACTCTGACCCCAAGTTTTCACAAATTCGGGATGTGTTATTCGGCCTTTTCGACGATCTGTGCCTGAATGAAATTCTGGATGCCCATTTTCTCGATCAGTCCAAGCTGGGTCTCCAGCCAGTCAACATGCTCTTCTTCATCTTCGAGAATGGCATCAAAAATATCGCGGCTAACGTAATCACGAACTTCTTCACAGTACTTGATCGCGTCTTTCAGGTCAGGGATTGCGTCCAGCTCAAGCGCGAGGTCGCACTCAAGCATTTCCTTAACGTTTTCACCAATGCGGAGTTTGCCGAGATCCTGAAGGTTGGGCATGCCTTCCAGAAACAAAATGCGCTCAATCAGGTTGTCAGCGTGCTTCATCTCGTCTATGGACTCATGATATTCATGATCTGCAAGATTTTTTAACCCCCAGTCCTTGTAAATGCGCGCATGCAAAAAATACTGGTTAATGGCTACCAGTTCATTCCCCAGGGTTTTGTTCAGGTATTCAATAACCTTGGCGTCACCTTTCATCTTTATTTCTCGCTTTTAATACTCGGGATGTGTTCGACAGTATGCGCTCTTAACCGAATAATTTCAATCTAAGTTATTGATTTAAAAAGAAATGAGAACGATTATTCAACAGAAAACGAGAAACATTCACAGCGGAGAGGAGGCACAAAAAAAGCCCGAATTATCGGGCTTTCGAGGTATGAAATCACAACTGAATATTTATCTAACCCAAGTTAGGCAGTAGCTGCAGCATTATAGTAGTTACACTGGTTATCGTCACTGTGATCAGTTACCAGTGCATTCACCATAAACTGACATTTACCGCAGCAGCTGGCAGCACCTGTGGCTTCACGTACCTGATCAACAGAGCGCGCCCCGCCTTTAACGGCCTCGACTATCTGCGATGTTTTAACGTTGCGACAAAGACAAACAACCATGGAATTAGACTCATCAATACTTTTGATAGCGATAATGATAATGCTTTTCACTTACACTGGCAATGAGATTGACTCTTATTTTGTATAAATTCTCATTTAAATTATTTATCAGATAACCCTTGGCTCTATCTCCAAATCTATTTCAAAAGCTTGCCGAATATCTGACTGGATGTTTCTTGCTACTTGAAGAACCTGCTCCCCTGCCCTGTGACCCGGATTAATCAATACCAGCGCCTGACTCTGATGTATTCCTACGCCATCAAACATCTTGCCCTTCCAGTTTCTTCTGTCGATCAGCCAGGCCGCAGGAATTTTGACTGCTCCGCTGTCTTGTGAATATCCAGGGCAGTCTGGCGCTATAGACTGGATTTTTGCAAAGTGCTCTTCTGTCACTATCGGATTTTTAAAAAAGCTTCCGACATTAGGAATTTTCCGTATATCGGGCAATTTGCTTCGCCGGGTCGAGCAGACGGCATCAAATACATTTTCTGGCGTTGAGGACAAACCATTTTGATCCAGGTAATCACGAATGGCTGGATAAGTGATATTCACACCCGGCTGCCTGGATAACTTCAAATGCACATGGGTTATAACCGCACGGTTTTGCAACTCATGCTTGAAGCGACTCTCACGATAACCAAATTCACACTCAGTACTGGTGAGTGATACCTGCTCGAGTGTCTTGAGATTAACGTATTCAACCCGCTCGACAAACTGATTAAGTTCGACGCCGTAGGCACCAATGTTTTGTACCGGCGCCGCACCACAGCTTCCTGGAATCAGTGCCAGGTTCTCCAGCCCGAAGAACCCCTGCGACAGGCTCCAGCAGACCAGTTCGTGCCAGTTTTCCCCTGCACCGACCCGAATCACGACCTCATCTTCGAGCGTTTGGACAATTTCAGTCCCTAAAAACAATGGGCGGATAACCAGATTGTCTGTATCCCGGGCAAAAACCACATTGGTTCCTTCACCCAAAACCAGAACGGATTGCCCAGATGATCTGGCTGTATTCAGTACATTTTTGAGCTGTGCAATATCACCAACCTCAATGTAATCTGCACAAACTGCCGGAATACCAAGACTGTTTTTATTGAGCAGGGAATAGCCGTTAGGGTCTTGGGAGGGCATGGTTGAGATCAGCCGAATTGTTGTATTTAGACAACGGAGTGAAGATGTTTGGTTTTGATATTTTCCAGCAGATTATCGCAAGCCTGTTCCACCATATCGACCACCAACTCAAAACCCTGGGCTCCGCCATAGTATGGATCGGGCACTTCCTGACCTTCCCCGTCATCAAGAAAATCCAGAAACAGGGACACATGCCCCTGATAGCCTGCAGGTTGCATCGCACGGATGTTCGCCAGATTCTGGTTATCCATCGCCAGCATGTAGTCAAACAATTCGAAATCAGAAAGGTCTATCTGGCGGGCACACAGGTGGGAAAGGTCGTAACCCCGGTTTTGGGCGAAGATCTGCGCTCTCGAATCCGGTTTTTTGCCTATATGCCAGTCACCGGTTCCGGCAGAGTCGACCAAAATCTGGTCTTGCAAATTATGATCCCGGAGACGCTTTTCAAAAATACCATGGGCCGTGGGCGAACGACAGATGTTACCCAGACAGACGAAGAGGACAGAAACCTTGTGTGACATAATTTTTCCGAGTTACCTTGAGAAATTATTCAAACAGGCGACAGATACGCGCCAGATCTTCCGGCGTGTCCACGCCAGCGGGAACCTCAGCGCAGGCCATATCCACATGGATCGATTGCCCCCGGGCCAAAATACGCAGCTGTTCAAGTGATTCAGCCAGTTCCAGTGCCGTCGCTGGCCAGTCCGTAAACTGCCTGAGCAATCCGGCGCGGTAGGCGTAAATCCCAATATGCCTGTGAGCGGCAACGCCTTCAAGACTAACATCATGATTCTGTTTAAGAAGCTCGACCATAAAGTCGCGAGGATAAGGAATAGGTGCGCGGCTAAAGTACAACGCCTTTCCGTCATCAGCGTAAACCACCTTGACTGCTGCCGGGTTCAAAAAATCACCCAGGGTGGTAATTGATTCCGCCAGGGTTGCGCAGGCACATTCAGCATTGGCTGACAGGTTGCGGGCAACCTGGTCAATGACCAGAGGCGGTATAAGTGGCTCGTCACCCTGCACATTGACCAAAATATCTTCATCCCGCGCTGAAATCTGATCGGCTACTTCGGCAAGACGATCTGTTCCGGAAAGATGATCAGAACGGGTCATGATCGCTTCGCCACCAAAAGATTGAACGCGGTCATAAACATCCGGATGGTCTGTCGCCACCAATACCCTGTCGGCGGCAGACTGACAGGCCTGTTCCCAGGTGCGCTGAATCATGGGCTTGCCGGCAATCTCCGCCAGAGGCTTGCCTGGTAATCGCGTCGAGGCGAAACGGGCTGGAATAACAACAGTAAAATTCATATTTTCAACGATTCAGGTTTTGGGAAATCTCCACTCTCGGAAAATCTCCGCTTTCGAAAAATCATAGCCCCAATTTCTCTTCGATGGCATCCAGAATACGCTCTTGTAACACAGGTGCCATCTGCACAGCCACCTCGAGAACCCAGACATTATTCCAGGCGTTTTGGCGGATTA
>Ga0222652_1000590_pt1 | contig 14490 bp, 9 predicted proteins | sample AntAcemetagen371_FD_179803 | JGI IMG/M metagenome (GOLD analysis project Ga0222652, IMG submission 179803) | Saline water microbial communities from Ace Lake, Antarctica - #371 | ecosystem: Environmental > Aquatic > Non-marine Saline and Alkaline > Saline | place: Antarctica: Ace Lake | collected... | reverse complement strand
CAATATGCCATCCAGTCCCCCCAGACGTTCCTCGATAATAATCGACATTTGCTCATAGTCAGTTTCTTCAGCACCGGCTAAATCGATGGGATAAATCGTTGGCTCGGCGTCGATTTTCAGTGCTTTTTGTGCTTCCACAATAAGATCGTAGGTATTCTCAAGCTTGGGGACTGTTCTGCCTGCCAAAATTACCCGCGCCCCACAACGGCCATAGGCCAGTGACGCCGCACGACCAATGCCGTCCCCGGCCCCTGTTACCAGCACAACACGCCCGGCGAGTAAATCCCTGGGGAATTCGAGTGACTGAATTTCTTTATGACTGAGCGGCTGTCTGGATTCAATAGGCATGATGTTTAATTGGTAAAGGCATTGAGAATAATGTCGGGAAGCTGGTTGGGGGTTTGGATCAAGTAATCTGCGCCCCAGCTTTCCGGGCTTGTTTCAGTATCGATATAACCCCATTCAACGGCAACGGTTTTCATGTTGGCACCTTTGCCAGCCTGTATATCACGTTCGTGATCGCCGACATAAATGCAGACTTCGGGGCGGGCATTGAGTTGCCTTGCTGCAATTAACAGGCCTTCGGGGTCTGGCTTGGTCTGCTGAACATGGTCCGGGCAGATCAGTGCTGCACAGTCTGGTGTCAGCAAATCAATGATTGGCTGGGCAAATTTAACCGGCTTGTTGGTTACCACACCCCAGGGGATGGTTTTTTCGCGCAGAAGCTCGATGGTTTGCTCCAGACCGCTAAAAACGCGGGTTTTTTCTGTCAGGCAATTGACATAGTGCCCCAGTAATGCCTGCCTCAAGCGTGAAAAATCGGGGTGCTCTTGCTCAATACCAAAGGCTGACTGGATAATCCCTACGGAGCCATTAGTTACCCAGCCACGCAGTGTTTCGATGTCCAAAAGAGCCTGTTGCTCTGCCTCAAGCACCCGGTTAACAGCCGTATGGAAATCCGGTGCGGTGTCGAGAAGCGTGCCATCGAGATCAAAAAATACAGCTTGGGGCAAGGTCATATCTAGACGGGCTTTTGGGCGTGGATAATATAGTTTACGTCGACATCATTGCTGCTCAGACGAAATTTTCCATTAAAAGGGTTGTAGAGCATGCCTGTCACCTCGACGACTTCCAGTCCGGCATTGCGAATGCATTGGCTGAGTTCGGAGGGGCGAATAAATTTTTTGTATTCGTGCGTACCTTTGGGTAGTAATCCGGCAATGTATTCCGCGCCAACAATGGCCAGCAAAAATGCTTTTGGATTGCGGTTAATCGTGGAAAAGTAGAGGTTGCCACCGGGTCTGACAAGTCTGGCGCAAGCATTGATGACAGATTGAGGCTCGGGCACATGCTCAAGCATTTCAAGGCAACTGACGATGTCATAGCTTTCGGGTTGTTCCTGAGCGAGGTCTTCCGCAGTAGCATGGCGATAGTCGACATTAACGCCGGATTCCAGCGCGTGCAGCCTGGCTACTGATAGCGGTGCTTGGCCCATATCGATACCGGTAACTTCGGCGCCGCGTCTGGCAATATCTTCGGTGAGTATGCCGCCGCCACAACCTATATCCACGTACTTTTTGCCTGCGACTGCCGATCTTGTCTCAATATAGTCCGCGCGCACCGGATTCATCTGATGCAGTGGTTTGAATTCGCCGTCAGGATCCCACCAGCGGGATGCCAGGGCTTCAAACTTGGCAATTTCAGCCTGATCGATATTGGGTCTGTTTGTTTCTGTCATAACTAATGTCTGTTTTTACCAGGTTTTTACGCTCGGCCAGCTATTTGGTTTGCCCATTCGCGACTTTTTGCAAGCAGTTCCTGTTCGTGAATAGTACAGAGCTTACCGTTTTCCAGCAGTTGACGTCCGCTGACCCAGCTATTTGCCACCTGGTTGGCCTCACTTGCGTACACTAGCTGTGAGGCGACCTGATAAAGGGGATGAGTGTGGATCGAGTCCAGAGTAACACTAATCATATCGGCTTGTTTGCCCACTTCCAGACTGCCTGTTTTGTTGTCAATTCCCATCACCCTGGCACCGTCAAGGGTTGCCATTTTAAGGCTGTCAAACGCATTGAGGGCAGTAGGGTTGAGGCTGCTCACTTTCGCCAGCAGGCTGGCGGCATTTAATTCAGAAAACATATCCAGCCGGTTGTTGCTGGCAGCCCCATCGGTTCCCAGGGCCATTTGGATACCGGTTTCACGCAAATGTTGTACCGGGCAAATGCCGCTGGCCAGTTTCATGTTGGACTTTGGGCAATGGACAACAGAACTGTTGTAGCGGGCAAGCAGTTCAATATCGGAATCTACCAGTTGGGTCATATGTACCGTTTCGGTTCTTGGCCCGAGAATGCCTAGCCTTTCCATGCGTTCTATCGGTCGAACCCGGTGAAACTTAAGGGAGTCCTCAATTTCCTGCGCCGTCTCATGCAGGTGCAGGTGTATATGTGCATCCAGTTCTTCCGAGAGCATGGCAATCCGTTCGAAGGTTTTATCTTCGACGGTATAAGGCGCGTGGGGCGCAAAAGCGATGTCGATTAATTCATGCCCCTTGTAGTCGTCCCTAAGTGTCAGCCCCTTGTGAATATACTCGTCCGGGTTTTGTCCCCAGGCCGTGGGAAGTTCAAATACGGGGAAAGCTGCGCGCATTCGTATGCCCGCGTTAACGGCAACTTCTACGGCCACTTCAGGAAAGAAGTAGGTATCGGAAAAACAGGTTGTTCCGGAGCGGATCATCTCGGCTATGGCATGACGTGTGCCATCGCGAACAAAGTTTTCACTGACCCAGTGACTTTCTGCAGGCCAGATGTAATTTTTCAGCCAGTCGTTTAGTTCCAGATCATCTGCATATCCGCGGAGCAGGCTCATGGCCGCGTGTCCGTGGGCGTTAACCAGACCGGGCATCACCACCTGATTCGGTAATTTGATGGTTTTGTCCGGTTGATAGCGACGATCTGCCTCAGCAGTGGGCAGCAAGGCCTTGATCAGTCCCTGATGAATAACCAGCGCGCAGTCTTCATAGACTTGTCCAGCGGGAACAATGGGAAGTATCCATTGTGGCTGAAGAATGAGGTCTACTTGTTCTTGCATTGATTACTGGTTCGAATGTCTTGGTTTGGAGTGCATGGGTTATAAAAACCCTGACATGCCGGGATATGCGCCATTCTAGCAACAAAATCAGCTGTCGTTGGCTTCCTTGTCCTGACGTTTGATCAGTTTGTGTTCGTCCTCGCTAACGCCATTTTTCCAGTAACTGCTGGCGTAGACCTCAAAACGGTCAACATTTTTTTCCTGACGAAAATAATGGCGCAACGCGCGCATGCTCGAGAACTCACAGGCGGCCCAAATCGAAGGGCGACCATCCAGGAATTCCAGCTCGCGGACCCTGTTTAGCAGAATGTGGTTTTCCTCTCCGGGATGTGGATTGATAACCCAGTGCATCTCAATGTCATCCGGCTTTGCCAGATCCTGAATATCAGACTCATCGATGATTTCCATTACAAAGTAACCTCTGGCGTTATCGGGCAGTGTTTCCAGGTTTGCTGACAATGCAGGAAGCGCGGTCATATCGCCGATCAAAAAAAACCAGTCGGCAGAGGCATCTATCATTCTTCCAGCTCCGGGGCCGGAAATCGTGATCTGATCTCCCTGTTGGGCATGCATGGCCCAGCGGGAGGCCGGGCCCTCATCGCCGTGAATCACAAAATCAATGTCCAGCTCCAGTGTTCCCGGACTATGGTTGTGAATGGTATAGGTGCGCATCATGGGTCCATTTCCTGGCCCGCGGGCGCCGTCATCGGATGGCATGTTGAAATCAGTTTCACCCGGCCAGGGAAACCAGAGTTTAATGTATGAACCTTCTGTTCCCTCGGGGAAGTCTTTTAGCTCTTCACCACCCAGGGTAATACGTTTCATGTTGGGCGTAAGCTGACGTGTACGAACAACATTCAGTTTGCGCGGGATTAGTTTGGATTTGCTGGGCATAAAACTCCTGAATACTGAATAAATAGTCGTTTTTGGGTGGATGCTGTAACAGTTAACCGCTTCTATTATCAGATAAAACAGGCAACCAGACAGCTTCGAGTTGAGAGATTAAATCTGGTAACTGATATTGACTATATAAGCCAGAACAGAACCGCCGGGCGTACTGTAGCTCACCTCGTCATCAACCCTTTTGCCAAGCGCCGCTTTGGCCAGCGGGGAATCAACACTGATCCAGTTTTGTTTGGCGTCGATTTCATCGTATCCGACAATACGAACGGTAAATTCTTCCGCATCCTCGATTTCCAGGGTAACCCAGGCACCAAAAAACACTTTGCCTTGATCTTTCGGCAAGCGATCAACCACATTGAGCACATCCAGCCTTTTGGACAGATAGCGTATGCGGCGGTCGAGTTCGCGCAGACGCATTTTGCCGTAAATATAATCACCATTTTCTGAACGGTCGCCATTGGCAGCAGCGGCTTTTACCGTTGCTGTAACCTCTGGGCGGTCAACTTTCCACAATTGTTTGAGTTCCTCCTGCAAGCGATGGGCACCCTCGGCGGTAATGTAGGGTGATGTCTTGGGTGGGGCAGGTCGCCATCGAGCCATATGGGGTCTTGATCCAGATTATCCTGATTGGTTGTTTGTTGTGTCGATATTGGCAATTTCCAGATCCTGAACAGTTGAATCTGTTTTTATTGCAAAAACTGCACCGTAAAAAGCCAGTTCAGCATTGAGCGAATGTTCGATATTTTTTGCCTTGCGAAAGCCGTGTGCCTCGTCGTCGTAGGTAACCAGGCTGACGGCAAAACCGGCTTTTTTTAGGGCGTCTACCATGCTCCGGGACTGCTCAGGAGGCACCACCCGGTCTTCCATGCCCTGAAAGAAAATCGTTGGGCAACTGAAATTTTCAATATGCTTGATCGGTGAACGCTCGTCGTAAATCCGGGTTTCAGAAGGGGGCGCGACCAGCGTATCGGTGTAGCGGGATTCAAACTTGTGGGTATCGGCAGCCAATGCGTGCAGATCGCCAATGCCATACAGGCTACATCCGGCGGAAAAAGTCTGACGGAAGCACAGGGCGCTCAGTACGGTATAGCCTCCGGCACTGCTGCCGCGAATAATCAGTTTGTCCCGGTCCACCCAGCCTTGCTCCACGCAGTATTCCGCGGCGGCACAGGCGTCATCCACATCGTATACCCCCCAGTTTTCATTGAGGCTTAGCCGGTATTCGCGGCCATAGCCGGTGCTGCCCCGATAATTGATATCGGCTACCGCAAAACCGCGACTGGTCCAGAACTGGATTTTGAAATTCAGCGAGGGGTTGGTTGAACCCGTCGGCCCACCATGACAAAAGACGATCAGCGGCGGCTTTTCTCCAGCGGGACCACTGTAATCCGCATTCTGTGGCGGATAGTAAAACCCGTGGGCGTGCTGGGATCCGGTGGTTTCAAATGTGATTGGGAGGGCCGTTGAAATGGATCCCAGAGGCAACTGGATTTCGCCATCCGAATAGAGGGGTTCTATTTGATCCTTGTTTTCAATTTCGCAGAGACGGTCAAAGCTTTGACCATCTGCCGCTATAACCAGGGCACGGCCATTATGGGCATTGGTTGCCAAATGGGAGAAATGGTTGAACCGGGATTTGAGTGCTCTGGTACGACCGCTCTTCAGAGAGTGTCGGTAAAGGCGCCATATTCCGTTTTCGACATAGGCAGCGAGTATCTCGTCGTCACCCAGAAAGCCCCAGGTCGACATGCCAAACTGCCACAGCGGCAGCCCGCACTCGCGCTCGCAAGGTGCGATGGCCTGATCTTTCCCCGGCTTGATGTTTTTGTACAGATTCCACCAATTGGACCGATCGCTGACAAAGTAAACTTCCCCCTCGGGCGACCACCGGGGCTGAAAGACAGATTCCTGCTCGCCAGCAAGCTTTACCCTGGTCCCTTCAATATCGTTGATGGAGGCCGACCAGAGTTCGTTTTCCGTCCAGGGCATATTTGGGTGAAACCACTGCAACCACAGGAGTTTTTTGCTATCGGGGGATAGACGCGGGTTGGAGTAAAAATCTGCTCCGCTGATCAGGGTTTGCTCATTACCCTGTCCCACACAACAAATTTTTGCGATGGATGCCTTTGGTTCTGAATAGGCTGGATCATGATCTTCCACCACGGCCAGAAGACTATTACTGCTCTCCATATACTGCAGATCGGCATAACGCCTGGTGGAGGCCTTGACCAGCGGTCTGGCACTGCTGTGGTTTTTCAGGTCAAGAGTATAGATGCGCTGGTCTTTCTGGTTGACAAAAAACAGTTTGCCGCCACCAATTGTCCAGGCGCCTCCGCCATATTCATGAACCCCTGTGCGGACACTGAACTCAACCGGCACCATGCTTGTCGGATTGCCATGGTTATAGGCAATCACGGTGCAGCGGCCGCTTTCCATGGGACGGTATTCCAGCCAGTAGATTTCGCTGTCTGTGATCAGCGGTTCGGATAACCCGACGGCTTTGGACGTTAGCAGACTGGCTGAAACAGGTGATGACCAGCTGCCAAAATCGGCCAGCGTTTTGCCTTTGCGTACTGCCGACATGGTTAACCTCCTGACAATTTGACCTGGAAGCCCATGTCTGCCAGTAAAGTGCGAATTTTTTCTCTATGATCGCCCTGGATTTCCACGCACCCGTTTTTGCTGGCACCGCCAGTAGCGCAGGCAGACTTCAAAGCCTTGTTAACCCCCTTGAGTTGATCAGCGGGCAAGCCCTCAACAACGCAAACAACCTTGCCGCCTCGCCCCTTGGACTCGCGGCGAATACGGACAATACCATCAGTTTCTGTGCTGGCCGTCTGCGTCTCTGTTTGTTTGATACGTCCGACGTCAGTGGAATACACAAGTCGAGAATTCTTTTTCATAGCCTGTCAGATTATAAACAGGCGCGGATTATACCTTTCAATACTGTTTCAGCCAGGATGGCTGTTTTGAGAAGCACGAGGATTTAACCATCGAGGCTTGAAAAATGGTTAACCATTTTTCATAATCTGTGCGGCCAACAGCAGGGACAAGGGACAAGGGACAAGGGAGAAAGGGATTTGAATTCCGCAAAATTTTTGCTGTATTTATTGATAGGTGTGAATGCAGCGACGCTTACTTTTTTTATTTCTCATGGAGTCAAGGCGGACACGCTCAATCTTGCGCCGGATTGTGATAGTGCTTACGCCATCCCAGGCGATCTTTGGCCTCCAAATCATAGTCTGAAACAAATCGCTATTTCGGGGGTAACGGATCCTGATGGTGATTCTGTAAGCCTGGTTGCTCAGTGTATTGTTCAGGACGAACCCCTGAATGGTTCAGGCGATGGTTCCAATGAGCCCGATGCAACCGGCCTGGGGTCCAATTCTCCGAGCGTCAGGGCTGAACGTTCCGGAAACGGAGATGGTCGTGTATATCATTTGGTGTTTAAAGCGAGTGACACTTCAGGGGCAAGCTGTGTTGGACAGGTTTCCGTTGAGGTTCCCCACATTAGAAAAAGCCTGGCCCTGGATAGCGGATTACGCATTAAATCTGTTCCAGGTGGGGTGAATTGCAATGCGCAGCCCTTTAATAATCGACCTGTTATTTACTCAGATCCAGTAACTGAGGGGGCAGAGGCCTCTGTCTACAGGTATCAGGTCCTGGGGCATGATCCCGGTCAGGATGTGTTGGGCTACTCGCTGGAAGCGGCTCCCGAAGGCATGCAAATGGATGCGCAATCCGGCCTGATTACCTGGACACCCAATTATGAGCAGGCCGGCAGTTATGAGCTTGTTGTCCGGGTCTCTGATCGAGAACTTGGTGCTTCGCAGAGGTTTACGTTAAAGATTGCCAACACTAATCGTGCCCCTTATGGCGAAAATCAGACTCTCTCACTCCTGGAAGATACCTCCATTAATATTGTGCTGGCAGGTGCAGATGAGGACGGAGACCCGGTTACCGGGGAAATACAGGCAGTAACAGCCAAAGGTAAGTTGACCGGCGATTTCCCGAATTACACCTATACCCCCAACCCCAATTTCTTTGGTGAAGACAGTTTTCACTATCAGCTAACTGACGGTATAGATGTCTCAGAGATCTATGAGATAGCTTTGGTTATTGAGCCGGTGAACGATGCACCGGTGATTACCAGTACCCCCAACCTGGAGGTCGATCCGGGTCAGGATTTTCAGTATCAGGTGATTGCTGAAGATGTTGACGATCCGGTATTGGGTTATGTGCTGATTCAGGGCCCAGCCGGAATGGAGGTTAGTGCTGATGGCCTGTTGACCTGGTCTGTTGACGAATTTGTTGATGGCACTCACTTGGTTGAATTGAAAGTTCAGGATGCGGCTGGAGCCATAGCGTCCCAGTCTTTTGAACTTGAACTTCTACTAAACCAGAAACCAGTTATTTTGTCTTCACCTGTAACTCAAGCGATTACGAATACTTTTTATCGATATCAGGTTGTAGCTGAAGACCCTGATGGCGATTCACTTGGTTATTCCCTTCTTTCCGGGCCGACTGGTATGCAGATTGATACTGAAACAGGCCTGATTAACTGGATAGCCTCTGCTGATTCTGTTGGTCAGTATTTGGTAGAGGTTAAGGTTTCTGATAGTTCAGGCCAGTCTTCGACCCAGTCTTTTGATGTATTTGTAACCCAGCCGGAGTCCGTGCCAGACAATACCGGGACGGACTTCTGGATTACCCGAATGCTTCAATTCATAGGCGGAACAGATACCGTGCAAAAAATCTATATCAGCTCCCAACATAATACTAATGGCAAGCTGGAATTTTTTGATAGGACTGAACCTGAGTTCTTTACCGTTGAAGCTGGACAAGTTACAGAAATAGAAGTTGTTGTAGAAACTGGCACTATTCGGCAGAGAAATGTGACTCAAAATTTTGGGATGCACCTGACAGCAGAGGATGATATCTCTGTATATAGCTCGCTGGAGGGAATAGCCACTTCAGATGCTTATAGTGTTTTGCCCGTTACTGCTTTGGGAACTGAGTACAGGGTGATGGCCTATGAGAATACATATTCTGGCAGTCAGTTTGATGTTCTGGCAATTGAGAATGACACAGTGCTTACTATCAGGCTCCCTGAGGCCATGGATAACGTCGGGATTCCCCAGTCCGATGTGGAGCTTGGGGAGAGCTACCAAATCACTTTGCAAGAGGGGCAAAATTACCATCTTAAATTGATAGGTAACCCATTAAATTACGATTTGACTGGGGCTTTAATCGAATCAAATAAACCCGTAGCAGTCACAAGTGGACATGCATTGGTAAGAATCCCTCTGGGATATGTAGCCGCTGATCAGATATATGAGCAACTTCTTCCGACAAGCCAGTGGGGCAATAAATATTTTGTATCTCCTTTGCTTACCAGAATGCGGGGAGACACCCTACGGATTCTGGCTGCAAAAGATAACACCCAAATTACAATAAACGGACAGATAGCGGCGCGACTTGATGCAGGCGAATTTCATGAACGGATAGTCTCTGTTAATAGCGAAATAAAGGCGGATAAGCCGATCCTTGTTGCACAGTTTTCCAACAGTGATTCTTTTGATCTAACGTTAAGGGAACAACAACCCGGATACTATTTTGAGTCAGGAATCTTGGCTGATTCGGATGATTATCAAACCCAATATAACGTTGAAATAGGTCAACCGCCTGCAATTAATTATGTGATGGTCGTATTGCCGGTTAATGCGCTGGACCAACTTATGCTGAATGGAGAGAGCGTATCGGCTGACATTTTTACAGAAAGCCAGGTTGTTACCGGCTTTGCCATTGCCCAACTGGTTCTAGCTCCGGGAACACATAACCTGGAATCTACTGTTCCATTTGGCATTTATAAAAATATTGATGCAATGGAAGCTTCATCAGATCCATTTATGGCGATTTTACCTGCGCCACAACAGTTTCTTTCCAACTATGTTTTTATATCCCCTCCAGGTGCATTCAGACGCCACTTTTTGAATATCAGTGTCCCCACCTATGCTGCCAGTAGTGTTGTTCTGGATGGAAGACCAATTGCCCGGGAGCTATTTACTCCAGTCTCTACAAGTGGCTATTCAGCAGCGCGCATTGCGGTAAATGCAGGTGAACATCAAATCAGTGCCGATGCTCCTTTCGGAATATTGGTTTATGGCTATGATTGGTATAACTCATACGGATATCTGGGAGGCTTTGGCACAGAATCACAAGCAGAAGTGGCCGATATTCAGCTTCAGGTTAATAATCAGCAGTTTGTTTTAGAACAAGAATTTTGCGCTATCGTAACCGCTGTGGATATCGACGATCAGCCAATAATACGTGCTGTTGTCGACGTTTCGGTACAGGGAGTGAATGATAGAGAAGACAGGCTGTTTACTGATAAAAATGGCCAGGCAGCCTATTGTTACACAGGCATTTTGACAGGTATGGATGCGTTGTCATTTACCAGTAAAAATATGACTAAATCAATCAGTGTAGATTGGCTGTTGCCATCGGGCGAAAATGTTGCTCCCTATATCTCTTCCACTCCTGAATTGGTTGCAGAACGCGGAGCACCCTATACCTATCAGGTTATTGCTGCTGATTTGAATGAAGATGCACTTGAGTACTCGCTCGTGCAGCCCCCTCTGGGTATGACTCTTGATGCCTCTTCGGGATTATTACATTGGCCGCTAGCTGTAGGCGATGATGTCCCTGTAACACTTCAGGTTTCAGATGGAAATACATCGACGACACAATCTTTTAACTTAAGTGTTAATGCCTTTCCCAGGGTAACGACAGAACCAGCAAAAGTTTGGGAAGAAGGTGTTTTTCGCAATACCCGAATTTTTGCTAGTGATGAGGATGGGGAGCAAGTTGTGTTCACTCTGGAAGAAGCTCCTCCGGGAATGACACTGGAGCTTGTTGGCGGAAGGATAAACTATGCCAATGTACCCGCAGGAACGTATCCGGTGGACATTTTATTGTCGGACCGGCGCGGTGGCACATTCCTTTATGCATATACCCTGGAAATCGTTCCACGCAATTTGCCACCGCAATTCACACAGGACAGTTATAGCATTAGTACATATGCGCGGGAGCTTATGGAATTTGATCTCGGGGTTGTTGATCTTGAAGGCGATGAATTTACATACAGTGCTTCACTTCAACCAGGTATGAGCCTCGACCAGGAGGAGGGGATACTCAAGTGGATACCCGCAGATTCTCAAACGGGCTTTAAGCCGGTCACAGTCAAGGTGGTTGACGAAAGAGGGAAATCAAATTCCAGGGTTGTTCGTATTACGGTTCTTCAACCCCGGGCGCCATTAATTGCGTTAACTCCAGATCAAACAGGCTACGAAAATGGGAGTTTTTCCTACTCCGTAGAAGTATCAGATACGGATAGCCCAAATTTAACTTACGCATTGATCGACCCTCCGGCAGGAATGACGATTAGCGATCAGGGATTGGTTGAATGGAATCCCAATATTGGCGATCAGGGGAATTATGCGATTCACATAGTCGTTACAGATGAAAACGGTTACGCGGCACATTCTGTTTTTTTATCTGACAATTGACCCGCCATTGCCTGCCCCTCCATCTCTTTTGGGGGATCCTCCTGTAGATGCCTACCCTGGAGTTGAATATTTTTATTCACCACGAGCCCTGGATGCTTTTGGCGAGCTTGCGAATGTAGTCTTTGTATCGGGCCCGGATGGGATGACTTTCGATGAGTCGTCGGGGGAAATTCGCTGGATTCCGCTGGAAGGCGACTGCATCGAAGAGCTGGTATTGGAGATCACAGACCAGTTTGGCCAGTCAGTGGAAGTCCGCTTCGATATTGTGGTGCATGCGGCACCGAAAAAACTGAATCGCTTCCAGTGCTCACTGGATGACGCCAGCTGTGCAGCGCCGTAGGGAGATGGTAATGAACAACATGCAACCGAACCACCACAGCAACATCGTTACCTATAGCACCCAAAGCGTATCGACCATGACCTTTGGCCGCCAGGTTATCCGCGGTATCAGCTTCACGCTCGTCTTGCTCTGTAGCTTTGTCTGGTACACGCCGGCGGTGTATGCCGCTGTACACGAGTGGGAAGAAGCACCCAGCTATGGTCTGGCATCGTTCAACCCGCTGGCGGCCAAGGCGCGTGATATCCGTGATCAATTGCGACAGATTCAGGATGGTTCCCCATTAGGGCTGTTCGAATCCACCCAACTGCGCTGGAAACTCTGGCGCAACCTGAAAGCGCTGCAAGACCTGAATGCTGAATATCAAGCACAGCGCCAACAGCAAGCGCTTGGAGTAGAACAACTGGGCGATAAGCAATTAATTGAGCGTATTAACCAATCAATTACTGCCTATAAGGAACAATCCGCCCAGTTGTTGCAGTCACTCGAGGACTTCCTGGGCGGGCAATGGGAGCAGGGCGCCCAGGCCAATGCCTATCAAGAGGCTCTCCAGCTGCTCACCCCCTTTATCGAGCGCCCCTACCAGAGCTACGGCAACGATCTCGACTTCGTCGAACCGCCGCCACGTCCTCTGCGCACCAGCCAGTCCGCCATTGAGACTTTGGTCGGCCACTCCGGTGATCCTGATCTCGCCGATATTGACTATCTGGAGACTGATGAGGCTACCGCCTCCAGCCAGCTCATTCAGGATTTGGTCAACCAGATCGGCACGGACCCTGTGACCCTCTACAACTGGGTGTATGACAATATTCACTGGCTGCCGCAATACGGCCTGATGCAATCGGCGGATTACAGCCTTCAGGCAGAGCAGGGCAACGCCTTTGACATCAGCAGCCTGCTGATTGCCCTGATGCGCGAGGCCGGGTATCCCGCGCGCTACGTCTACGGTGCGGTGGCGGTTGATCCCGCAGACCTGCGCAACTGGGTGGGCGATGTCATCAACAATGACGCTGCCATAAACCTGCTCAGCCAGGGGGGTGTGCCCCAACAGGTGGGCACCCTCGGCGGTGCCGACGTTGAAATGCAGCTCGAGCATGTCTGGGCTCAGGTCAAAATCAATGGCCAGTGGGTCGATATGGACGCCAGCCTTAAAGACGTCAGTTACTCGGAGGGAGTCGATCTTCAGAACGAAGTGCCTTTTGATGCCGAAGGACTGGTCCAACAGCTCGAAGCCTCCAGCACCAGCAATGACACCGAAGGCTGGGTCCGGGGTGTCGACACCAGCCTCATCGAATCCAGTTTGAGCGACTACCAAACCGAGCTGGAAACCTACATTGACACCAACATGCCCAATGCCACTCTGGGTGATGTATTGGGGTTGTCCGAAATCATCCCCAGCACCGCCTTATTGCCGGAAGATATCCAGACTCGGTTTACCCGCACCTTTGCACAACAACCGCTGCAACACCTGCCCGGTAATCTGACATACCAGTTCCAACTGCAAATTGGCGACACCACCGGGGGCGATTTTGGCACCCCTGTGCAATGGGCAAATGAGTTGGCTGAACTCTCGGAAAGCACCTCATTCTTACTTGGCCAAAACATCGCCATCTCCTTTACTCCTGCAACAGAAGCCGATGCCCAGCTGCTGGAAAGCTATCTTCCCGACGTCATCACGAGTGTCGACGACCTGCCCGACAGCCTGCCTGCCGGTGATGTTTATATGGTGGGTGAGATCACCCTGGACGGCGAGGTGGTTGCCACCACGCCCGCCCGGCCCCTGGGTGGCATTCTTATGACCCGCCTGGGCTTTATTGGCCCGGCGGCCAATAGCGCCTCCGGCGAGAACTGGCGCTATACCGAAAACAACCTCGTTGTCGGGCAGTATCAGGCCGTAGGGATCGACATGCAGGGCCTGAGCCCCGCGCAACTGGAAAGCCTGCAAACCCGCCTGGAAACCACCCAGCAACAACTTGAAGCCGAAGACTACACGGACCTCACCAAACATGAAGTCACCGGCGACCTGCTGCAAGCGGGTATACAGGGGCATTTGGCAACAAGTTATGCCATGGACAAGATTGCTGCCCAGGCGGCCGAAATCGTCTATCTCAGAAAACCCAGCTACGGCACCTTCTCCACGCAGATGAACATCTCGTATCTGTTTGGTATTCCCCAGAGTGTGCAGTTTGCGGGGCTGGTAATGGACATGGACCGGGTGGTGATGAACACCGAGCACCGGTACAACTGCTACGACGACTGGATTGCCTTTAACCGCTCGGCCGGTATGCGTCACTCGGCACTGGAACACCAGATCCCCGAACAACTATTCTCTACCGAAACAGAACCCGCTGAAGGTGTCTCCACCGCCAAGGCCTTTGCCATAGCGACAGCAGAAGGGCAAAGAATTTACACGCTCACACAAACCAACGCCGATCAACTTAATAACATCCAGATCGACGAAGGAGCACGCAACCAAATCCAGCAAGCCCTAAACGCAGGCCTTGAAGTCACAGTGCATGAATCCCCGATCACCATAAGCGGCTGGGCCGGTTCTGGTTACACCATGCTTGATCCAGACCATGGCGTGGGCGGGTA
>Ga0222652_1000588_pt1 | contig 14502 bp, 22 predicted proteins | sample AntAcemetagen371_FD_179803 | JGI IMG/M metagenome (GOLD analysis project Ga0222652, IMG submission 179803) | Saline water microbial communities from Ace Lake, Antarctica - #371 | ecosystem: Environmental > Aquatic > Non-marine Saline and Alkaline > Saline | place: Antarctica: Ace Lake... | reverse complement strand
GTTGGTGTTTTCATCCTTTCAGTTGGTTTAAATCTCGTACAAATATCGAGCATAGTGTTCTTAATGTGGCTGATTCACTTCGCACTTCGGCGGTTAAACGTTCGGAACGCGAGGCTTGTCTGTACGAAACAACTTCGCACTCCCATTTTTCGATTAGTTCGTCGATGTGTGATAGTTGCTGAGGCGGTTCTTCAACCATCTCAGGAATTTCGAATGTGATTTCTTCTACTTCTCCCGTTTCTTCAGACCATAAAAAGTATTTAATATGCGTGAACTTCATTTGGTCAACGTCGAAAATAACGTGATCAGAGACGGGGTATTCTAGCGCGCCACAATCTTCAATCTGAAAAGGTATTTCTACTTTTCCCGTGCTGTTTTTACTCATCAATTCGCCAACAATGTGCGGAAGCATTACTACTTCTCGCGCCTTGGCTAGTATTGTTTCTTCTAGTGGTGTCATGGGGTTGGGTGTTGGCTTCGACAACTCATCGTAAAGGTTATTCCAATATTCAAACCTCTCTGGGCTATCCGTCCAGCTAAATCCTCCCGATAAAGCCTCGGCTAGACTGCCTGCCTCATTGCAATAACTAAAGTGTTTATCATAGTTGTGGATTGCCAGTATCCGATAGGGCTGGTTAAGTTCTTCGTACCATTCTAGTATTGTTTTCATGGGGTGGGGTTATTTTAAAGCTAAACGAATCATCAAATCGCTCATTATTTTAGTCTTCAATCCTGTCTTGATGTCTGAAGAATTAACACCGTTCTTTACTTGTGATTGGATGTCTTGCAATGTGTTGTCGAAATTTGTCATGGGGTGTAAATTAAAGCCCCGAAGGGCGTTGGGTTATTTCGTTAATCAATTCCTGTCTGGATTCTTCTTGGGTAGTGTAGTAGCCTTCCTCGAAATCTCCAAAGGCAGCGTCGATTGCCATTGAATTGTTTGTGACTGTGGAACGCTCAACCCCGTTAACCTCTGCTGATATTAGCCATTTCCCTTTGGATAGGCTTTCTTTTCTTAGTGTGTTCATGGTTATCTCATTGAAGATGGAAGGTTAGACATTGCATTCTGCAAGTTCTTTTGAGCCAACCAATCAGAAGCGGATAGTTTTGACTCGTCTACAAAAATGTCAATTGTTTGTGGTTGTGCGTAGTTTTTAGCGTTTACTAGTCTCACTTTTTGTATTCCTGTTGCGAAAAACATTGTGAAGTTTTCAGGGTTTTTACATTGAACACCTAGAAAAGCAGCCATACCTTGCTTCAAAGTCATTCTTGTTTTTGATTCTGAAATCACACCTTTGATAGCGTTTATGATTTCAAGGCGGTTTGAAGATGCTACTTGTAGCTTTCTTTCTTTTTGGGTTAGTGTGCTCATCGTGTTGTGTTTTTGTTTCTTTGTTGACACAAATATATAATAATTATTATACATATTACATGATTGGCGAATTTATTTTTACTGATTGAAAATTATTCCTTTCATACTCAGCACAACGCCACGCGATTGGTGGCCATGCCCGAAGTAACAAGGCTCGCGCTTTGTAGCACCCTCTAAGCGGCTTAACACTTTCGCGTGGGATTTCGCCCAAGGTGTATTGATTAACGCGGTTTTTACCCCCTCAGCGGTGTTACTGATGGTGAACGTCTTACCCTCGATAATAATTCCAAAACGCGCCAGCCTGTCAATGCTGTTCTGCTCGTCCAGTTGCCCGCCAGTGGTGTTGTACATCAGCTCACCAATTGTGCGCTCAACAACTTTCGCAAATTCTCCAATCTCAACGCGGACAGGGTGTTGCAAAATTTTATCTAAGCACAAAGATTCATCACTAACTTCCTCGCTGTGCTTCTCATCCTCCCAATCATGCGCAGATAGCCACCTCTCAGCGTCCTTTTGTGTAATAACCTTATCACTGTGCAATGACCACGCCGCCGCCGCTAACGGTGCCACCTGATCGCGTGCCCTGCTCGATTGCAATATCACACGCCCCGCTTTTTCAAACACCTTGATATTCTCAATTATCACAGGAAGCAAAGACAAAGTTCTGGCACGAAAGCCCTTTACCCATGTTTCGGTTAACTCATCAGCTACGATGTCCTGAAGTTCAATGAAATTATCCTGCTGCTTTGCGCTCTTATCTTCCTGAACGGTAAGCAAAGTAATTCGCGAAAGGTCGGCAGCACGTGCCGCTTGGTAAACGATAGACAAAAAACAAAAGCAACTACGTATATTAAATGACCTCGACTGGTGCGCCGTTGTACCCTTGTAAACCTTCGCCCCGCTTTCGCTTGATGCTATTCTCATCAGCGTCATTATCTGTTCTATCCGGTCGTTATCTTTTTTGCTGTCGCTGTCAATCTCATCGAACACAACGGGTAGCGCGTCACTGCTCAACGTCTGACGTAGGCCCGCCTCAGTTGTTTCTCCGATAGCGTTTACAATTGCCTCGCCTAAAATCCTGTCAATAATCTCGCGCTTTATCCAAGTTTTTCCCGCGCCCTTTGGACCCGTTACCCATACGTGTGGTCTCCAATCCAGAAGCCCGCCAATGGGAGCTAGAACAAGCCACCCCGCCAGAAGGTAAGCGTTCACAGGTCTTTGCCATGACACCAGCTTCAGCGCGTCGATTAGTCTTTTGCTATCGCGTGATAATAATGGCGAGCCAACTTCGAATCCCGTCGGGTGATCAATTTGGTAGATGAATTTCGATTCTAGCTCATCAGTGTTAACCGTCTTACCATCAACGATTAGGTGCGACCCCGCGTGTATCACGATGCGCTTCTGGTCCATCCATGCGCCACGCCCGCGAATCTTGTCATTATTGTACAACCCCTGGCGAAAGGATGCATCAGTAAAACTATCCGCCGCCGCGTTCCAATCAACGCCGTTCTTGTTTGGGTAGCGGTCCTCCCAATAGTTGAGCGGGGCAATTTGAAGGAAGTAATTTTGCGACATCTTCGACGGCGAAAACACGTGTACCTTCTTCGCCCTGTGGTCATAAATAAAATGCTCGGCGTTGCCTGACATGTTCATACCGTAGCCGAGGTGCTGGAAATGCTTGTGTGTTTTTTTCGGTTCTGGTTTGGGCGTTGGGGCGGGTAGTGTTGGTTTGGTTACGGGTGCTGGTGGCCTTGGGTAGATGCTCACCCTGTCACCATTCAAACGCAACGCGCCCGCCTTACCTTTCACCTCGAAATGCATGGCCCTATCAGCGTCTTTTACCCACTCTTCGGGTTTGGTCCAGCTATTAAAAAGGTTCTTGTTCGCTAGTATAAACGCTTTCGTTTCTACGGCATCCCAATCAACATCGGCGAAATCCCAATGCAGGGCGGCGGCTTTCGGTGCGCCAATCCATTTGCTGTCGCCTCCGACAATATCAAATATCTGGTGCATGGCCGCGTGTCCTTGCCAATCATGGTCTGGCCAGTAGATAATTTTACGCCCAATTAAAATATCAAAATCACAATTGGAAACACCATTCGCGCCGCCGACCCATGTCGTGACAATGAAAGACGGCATAACCTCTTGTAAAGCGTCGGCGGTCTTCTCACCCTCAACAACTATCACCGATTTTGTAGGCTCGGATTTTAAGCGGTCTAGGTTGTAAAGCGGTCGCGGCTTCGGGCATCCTTTCCAACGCCATTCAACGCGGTCGTGTAGCTTGTTAAGTGTGAAGGGTAGAACGTCTTTCCCTTTGTCGTGGTCAAAGCGCACCGTATAGAACGTGTCCGTGTAACGCCATATGTTCGATGGCTTGCCGTATTTGTAGTGTTCAAATAACGGCGGCGCGATGTCTGCCGGCAAGGTGTGAACGTGTTCCCAATCGGCTATTTGAACTTTCGGCGCGTGCTTCTGTATATCGGGCGAAAGGTCGTCGCCCTCGCTTAGTATCTTCGCCGCGTCAAAGCTGGAAACATTGTTGTACTGCATGACAAAATCGATAGCAGATGTTCCGGCACTGCACGCGGGGCAATTCCAAAGCTGCTTATTAGGCACTACTTCGAGGCTTGGTTTGTCGTCTTGGTGGAAAGGGCATAGACCTTTGTAAATGGACCCGCGCTTGGTGAGCTTTACGTGGCGGCCTATTAATTCAACGAGGTCGGCACTTTCGTTGATAGCTTTAAAATCAATTTTCATCGGTTCGGGGTTGGTTAAAACATCTGTATCTGTCGAGTGTGTTTCTCTATTCTCTTTGCTGTAGCCTCAAAATAGTCGGGGTCTAACTCATACGCTGTAAGGTTAAAGTTTAAATTCCAACAAGCAATCGCATGGCTTCCACTTCCTAAATGCGTGTCGAGTATCTTATCACCCTCCTTTGCGTAGTTCATTAATAACCATTCGTAAAGTTTGACGGGCTTCTGGGTTGGGTGGTGCCTTTTTTCACCACTATTTATAGTTCCAAATCCATTCCACCAAATATCAATCATTCTTGTTCTACCACAACTTACAAAAGCCACCTCACCCTCATTAAATTTATCATCTTTGCTTTTACCTTTTTTATGCCAGTAGATAAAGTTCTTTAAATGTGGTAATTCCTTTATAAAGTAATTAGCACCCCAAATGATTTGATTTTTAGATACTCTTTGCACCTCAAAAAAATATTCACTTGTCGGTATTTCATTATCCCAATTCTTTTTAGTGTACTTTTTTTTATCAAATGTAAATCCTTTAGTTTTTTTGGTTGCAAATCCTTGCGTTCCATCCGCACCAATCCCATAAGGCGGGTCTACAATAGCCAAATCAAAAGCGTTATCCTCCATGTCTTTCATTGCTTCTAGGCAATCCATCTGGTGAATGGCAATGTTACTTCTTCCTTTCCAGTTTTCTGTTTTCATCGGTTCTGATTTACAAATCCAATACATACTTCAGCTCAGGGCATAAAGTAACATCTAGGGGGTACAATTTACGCGTTTGTTTATTAAAAGCGTTAATGTTTACCGCACTTTTTATATCGAACACCTGAGCGCGGTGTGTGTTAACGATTTGAGGGTGGACTTCGCAAGCCCCGTACACATTCGCTTGCATCATATTGTCAAGCCCGCTGACTTGCCTCGGATCCCATAGGCAATGCGTTTTTTCTACCAGCCCACGGCTTATCATTCGACCCGCGCCGAACGTTCCGGACGTTCTGAATTGCTTCATTTCCCTTGTCACACTACACACAAACCAAATTTGTACGAAGCCAAAGAACGGGCAACCCGCCAAAGCATAGGAGCAAAGGGCAAGCACTCCCGAATCAGTTATCAAATCGTCACTGCCAATCTGCATCATGTAATCCCAATCAAGCCCGTCAGCTTCAAGCATCGCGCGGTTCATGCGCTCACCTAGTGGCATATCGTTACTTATAACGGTGTGCAAGATGTTCCAGTCAGTTTCTGTCATCGCATGGACGTGCTGTATATTAGCCTCGTCGGTGGGGTCGAGAATAAAAAGCACTTGCGTTTCAATACCTAGGCTATCCATCAGCCCGCGCATACGCTGAAGCCCTGTAGTCATTATTTGGAAGATTTCAGGCCGCTTCCATACGGCGCACGTTATCAGTATTTTCATGGTCTGTTTGTTACAACCGCCGCCGCTTCGTCCGCATCTCTTGCTATTCCAGCAAAGCCGCCGTCGTTGGTTAGTTTATCAATAAAATTCTTTTGCTCTTTACTTGCCCGCCCCGTTGCTGTCTTCACCTCAACCGCGCAGAACACCGCTATCTTCGTTCCTACCATTTCGGGCGTTACGGTCATGGTCTTCCAACCGATGAGGTCGCTACTACCAACACAAAGCCCAAATTTCACAGGGTAAGCGTTCTCAATTACCCTCTTGCCGTCTTTGGTGGCATACGACTTTCCCGCCCATGCTTGCCCTACGTTGTTACGGAAAATGCGAACATTAAGTTTCGAAAGCGCAAACATTATTTGAGTTTGTATGTTTTTTTCTTTCATCGCACGCGCCTTCCAAGTGTATCAAACCCGCTTATGGTCACTCCATTTTCGCGCGTGTATCGTGGTATTCCTAAGTCCAAAAGCCCGAACGTGCCTATCATAAGTTCATAACAGCCATGTACTTCGTGTTGAACTACTCCCGCCCCTACGTTTCCAATATGGAAGTAGAAGATTCCTTCAGGTAATTGGATTCCTAGCGTCCAATCTTGACTTGGTGAACTGTCTCCTATTACATAAACCAAAGGGCTAGTAGGGCAAGAGCCTGTTGTACCCCAAAGCATTTCGCCTTGGCAACCATCTGTTATAAATGCGTGCGCCCATACTTCGCAGTCAGGACAGGAGTAGTATTCGAGTTCTGAATCGATAACGAATATCACTGCATCAATTCCGTTGCTGTAGAACTCGTATACATAGCACCCTCCATTGTACCATGCTGGACAATCAACGTCGTATAAATCAGTCACCTGTAGCGAGTCTTCAAAGCATTGACTATACATTGCCTGCGGAAACGGAACGATATCTGTAATACATTGAGCGTTGCAAGCCATGAACACCCCTAGCATTAGAAGGGATGCAATTAGCCATGATAAAATCTGTCTTGTTACGTCTGGTCTGTTCATTTTCTTAGTTGGTTGTTGGGTGTTCTGTAGTCTATCTCTGCCAAGTTTCAATGAAATACTTCAACGCTGTTTTGATTTCTTCAACTACATCTCCGTTAGTTCTGTAAGGGGCTTCTTGCCAAAAACTTTCCTTTTCGTCTTGTCCTTCTGCCCACCATTGCTCCAAACAGTCATCTGTAGGTAGGGATTTTCTAACAACAGGTGTGCTTAATGCTTTAACTTTACTTTCTAAGTGGTCAATGTATTTATCTTGCATTTTGCTGTAATTTGCAACTGGCACATCTCTCATACCTTGTCGCCTGCACTCCTTGTCTGTTCGTTCTGGTCTGTTCATTTTCTTAGTTGTTTGTTGGGGGTGATTCCAAATATCGTGTGGAGTATGCGAACATATCCTTTCACGCGGTCAAATTCTGATGTTTTCATTTTCTTATCGTCCAATGATTTATGCAAGGCTCGTAAATTTTATCAAAGATTTCACAAGCCTTCGCTATTGTGATGCCTTTCTTTTTCGCATAGGTGATCAAATGCGAAGAGGTGATGCGGGGGTTAGGCATCGTAGTATATTGGGTAACGCGTGTTTATCTCCTTTAAAAATTCTCTTGCCTCTTTAAGGCTGTGAAAATTAGCCATTTTGGAGTAGTGGTCGCGTAGTTGAATTGAGTAGTAACCGTTATTCTCCCACCATCTCTTGTCCCTAAACGGCTCAAAAGAATCCCCATTCCTATCTACTGAAAACCATCTTTCATGCCCCATAACAACATCTAATGCTTCGAGGTTGCATTGAATTTGAAACCAATGCTCTCTATTTTGTTTGATTCTGTACTTCATCTCAAATATTTTTAAGTTTCATCATTTGGTAAACCCATCCTTTCTTGTAACCGCGCTCAGACGCTATACGCACAAGGTCTTCTTTTGTTCGTGCCCTACCAACCTCCATGCGTGCCGCCTTCTTTACGATAGCCGAAACCTCTACCAACTCGCCACCAACCTCTTCCGGTGCTTTGCGTGCCGTTTCCTTAATTATCTCACCACACTCAGGGCATACGGGGGCGGGGCTAAATACAGCGAAGCAATTGTCACACTGAGCAATGCCAATGTTAACCTCTTCGCGCTCGCTTCGCTTCTTTTTCTTGCGCCCTTTTAAGCTCCACTCCCTATCCTGCGTTGGCATTCCGTGGCGTTTCGTATTGCCGACGTGGTCCAAAATAACCGCGTAATCTTTGCCGTCACACACACGAAGCGCACGCCCTACTTGTTGCAAATAAAGCCCCTCGCTCATTGTAGGGCGTAATAAGATAGCCGCCGCAATTTTAGGTATGTCAGTGCCCTCGCTGATAATATCACACGAACACACTATTTGCACGGTTCCGTTATCAAGCCCGCCCAAAATACGCACGCGCTCTTCATCACTCATTGATCCGTCAACCGACTCAGCAAGATAACCAGCACCCCGAAACTGCTCGGCAACGTGGTGAGCGTGCGCAACACTAACGCAGAACGCCACAGCGGGCGCACCGTCGCACAACTTACGATAGTGAGCCACAGCGTCGCCCGTTATGGTTGGGCGGTCTACAGCCTCGTTGGCGTCGTCCTTCTTAAAGTCACCCATTTGCGTGCGCATCGACGCGAAGTCAATGTCATTCGGAGGGGCGTAGACTTTTGGCTGTGCTAAATATCCCAATTCTATCAAGTCCATAATGCTCGGGCCCATTACCAGGTCATCAAAACACGAATCTAACCCTTTGCCGTCGGTCCTGATAGGTGTCGCCGTTACTCCGAGCGTCTTTGCATCCGGGAAATAGTCCAATATCTTATTCCATTGCCCTGCAGTTGCGTGGTGCGCCTCATCAATAATAATCAAATCAGGTGTTGGAATCTTATCCAACCTTCGCACAAGCGTTTGAACGCTGGCAACTTGTACAGTCTCGTAATATTTCGGCGTGTACTTCGGGTTGATCAATCCATGAGGCACGTTGTATTCGGTCAGCTTCTCGGACGTTTGGCGTAGAAGTTCTATTCTATGCACTAAAATCAGCACCGATTTACCGCGTTTGCTTGCTTCGTTGGTGATGTAGGAAAAGATAATTGTCTTGCCTCCACCCGTTGGGTAAACCAATAGCGGGCTACGGTTGCCGTTAAGGTATGAAACGCGAATATCTTCAACGCTTGCCGATTGGTTTGGTCTAAGCGCGTACATTATTACGGGCGAGCTTCTAGTGAGTTCTGAAAGTTGCCTTTGAATGGTGAGTTAGGAGTTGATAGGTTAACTAAAAAACCCTGTGAACCATCTAAATCTTCATGCTGATTTACCCAACAAGAACCCCCAAGAAATTTAGGCTCTAACTCCCAACGTTCTTGCCCGCCGTACCCGTCCGTACACATAAACTTCACCTCTTCAGGCTCGTTGCTCCAATCGTAGATGGTTGGCTTTACTTTAACCTCGTGAAGGCAATTAACCACCTCGCTAAAATCTACACCCGCAATCGTGTTGGGGCTATTCTTAGCCTCATATCTTTCAATGATGCCTTTAAGCACCTTGTATTCTTTTTTCGTGATTTTCATCGTTTCGTTTATTTCGTTTTACCATCTTCAACCCGCGCCTGAGTCATAAACACATCCAACATAAGCTCCATGTTTTCGTACGTCTTTGGCGTTTTCTTCATCCAAGTGCGGTATGTTAAATAATTCATTCCAATGCTTTTGCAAGCAGCGTGGCAGCTAATGCCTGAAATCTTAGCGCATAGAAGCATCTTCTCGTGAAGCTCTAGCCCCTCCATTAGCTTAATATCGTTTATGCGCTCTTCGCGTGTCTTTTGGTTCATTTCCTATTCTTTTTGTATGACGGCCTTAACTCTGGCCTTTGTTCTTTTGTGTACTCCCACGACATTTGATAAGTTCGCGTTCTTTTGATATGGCTACCAACGCCCCGCCAAAATCCAAGGGTGAAATTAATCAATGGCTCTTCCTTATGCCACCACCATGTTTTGTTGCGCGCCATCACGAGCCAATTAGCCCACTTCGGCGCGTCCTTCCATTGAGGCTTGTAACTATCGAAGCTCATACGAAGGTGGATAAACGGGTGCGGTACTCATTTCGCGCTTCCTCTGTTGGTGCTACCACAATCAACTCGTTAAGGGCTTTTATAAGCTCAGCGTGTAAGGTAGCCCCGTGGTGTTGCGCTAAAGATAGCTTACCTTCTAAATGTGCTATCGGTGACGGCTCAATAATGTCTTTCATTTTCATCGTTTATAATTTTGATATGATGCAAATATATAATAATTTTGATACATGAAACAACTAAACAAAGAAAATTATCATTCGGACACCTCGCACATTTCCAAATCAGGAATGGACGTTATCGAGCAATCAGCCCTCCACTACTATACGCGGTACATTACAGAAGGAAACGAGCAGTCAGCACAGAAACGCCACTTTGCAATTGGTACGGCAGCGCATACCTTCGTGCTTGAGCCCGATTTAATCGATACCGACCTCGCGATTATCCCAGAATATGCGCCTAAACGTCCGACAGTATCACAGCTCAACGCCTCAAAGCCGTCCGCTATAGCCCAGAAGTCAATAGAATTCTGGGAGTGGTTTGAAAATGAGAATAAACACCGCACGCATATCTCAGCGCAGGACCTTGAAGACGTTAAACGAATGGCAGATGCGGTACACCGTTCGCCAATGTGTGCGCGTATATTATCCAACGGCGTTGCAGAACGCATACACACATGGACAGACCCGAAAAGTGGCGCGCCAGTGAAATGCCGTGCAGATTGGGATAATGATAAAATGGGTATAATTGCCGACCTGAAGACAACAGACGACGCCAGCCCAAAAATGTTCGCCCGATCATGCAGGAAATGGAACTACGACAAACAAGCGGCGGTGTATAGTGATGGAATGGAGCGCGACAACTTCGTGTTCATGGCGGTAGAAAAGAAGCCGCCCTATGCCGTGGGAGTGTATTTTGCTGGATCCGACATGATAGAATCAGGACGCGCAAAACGTGATAAGAATCTCAACACCTACATTGAGGCATTGTCAACTGGGATTTGGAAAGGATATTCGGAAGACGTTGTGCCAGTGGAGTGGTAAATTAAGAGGTTTTACTAATAGCTTCTTTGATAACCGATGTTTGACGGTCAATAACAGGTTCAATCTTTTCTAAATTGCTTTTAGGGAGCTCATCAATTCGACGGTGCAGCTCCCTTTGCATATGTAGAATGTTTTCGCTAACCTTGCTCGATACGTCGTCCGGTAAACTTGACATTTTGCCAATGATTTTGCCGTAGCTGGTAAGTTGCTCCCTTAGCATGGCAACGAAATTCAATTGCTCGTCTTTCAGGTTGACGCGGTATTCATCAATTTCTTCATCTCTTCGAGCCATTTGCTTATTATGATATTTCCACATAGCCCAAATAACAACTACTAAAACTCCCTCTATCCCGTGCCCGATTATTTCACCAATCAGACTAACATCTACCTGTGCCAACATATTTGCGTAATTTAGCGCAAGATACAAAAATCAGACATGAACATGCATCAAATATTTATCCCAATTTTATGCTTGAGTCTTACAGCTTGCGGAATATCCAGAACTACGACAAAAGAAACGATCAACCGCGTAACAATAGAAAGGATCGACACCACAATAACAATTGCCCCGTGGTCATCAAAAGCAACGTTCGACAGCGTGACGACGAAACCACAGACGAGAGAAGTTCCAGGAGGTAGCGTATCAATTAAAAAAACGGTGACGGGTAAAATTGAAGTGATATGCCAAACAGATACTATTTTCGTGCCCGTTCAAATGAAGCGCGAAACGGTTGAAGAGATAACCAAAAAGGACACCATCACAAAAAGTAAGGGTGTCCGTTGGCGTTGGTTTATATTCGGTGTTATCGCGGCTCTTGTTGGGCGTTTGGTGCTGCGGCAGCTTCTGATTTAAACCATATCCATTTCTTATTAACGTGGTCCAATTCTACACCGTCGAAATTTTGCAACGTCTTAACAGGGAACGGAACGCCGTTGTAATGGTAGCCCATTTGAGTTAAAATATGGCTACACGTGTCAAGCCTGAAAAGGTGGTTGAACGGTAGGTATGAGGTCTGGGAGTAGGTCATTGGTTCTGATTTTCAGCGGTTAATTCATCCAAGCTATCGGCATACGTAATAAGCCCAGCGAGGTCTAATTTTGACACGAACGCGCAAACACGGTCAATAGCACTCCAAACCTCCTCGGTGGTCTTCACGTTCGCCTCATCGTGCCATAAGGCGGGTTTGATTCTCTTATACTGTTTGTCTGAGGCTTTCAACAGCTCGCCAGCAAAATATCGAACGTTCTGGCTGTAGAACTCTGTGCCCTTTAGCGCGTCCTGATCGTCTTGCATGATATGGCTAAACAGCACTGTGCGAACAACGGTTTCTTTTTCGGTCATGGGTAACGCTTTAACTTCATTGTGACATTATCGCCTTCCATTGAAAATATGAAATCACCTTCAAAAACACAGTGTTCGTGAAAAGCTGTTTCATTGATAGCTTCCAATAAACGCTTGTTATGCTCCAAATCTTTACCGTTTAAAAAATGGTGTTGAATAACAACCTCGTTGTAGCCAGCTAACTGGTCTATTGCCCATTCAACTTGCCTCCTGAAGTTATCGTATACAGATTCGTTTTTAACGTACGTGCAATCGAGTGTGTTTACTTTCATGGGATATATTTATAGCATTGAATTTCTAAATGGTCGGGGTGTATCATAACGCAATCAATTTCAGTCCAACCCATTTTCATTGGAATGTGGGCATTGTAAAACGCTTCAAGGTTTACACTCATTTCCTTTGTAGGAATGTACGGCAGTTCAAAAAAGGTATTCAAAAACCAATACGTGACAAACAAAGAATCTTCAATATCTTCTTTTGTGCAACCTATTTCATTCTCTATGGTTACTTTAAATTTTACTTTCATCTGTTTCGTTTTAGGTAAGTGAAAGGATTACAAAGCCGTTTTTGAGCCCGTACTTTTCAGCGTCTTCTATATTAAATGAATGGTTCATAGTTGATCCCGTTCTTTAAGGTACTTTTCTACTACTTCTTTTGGTGTGTCCATGAGTTCAAATATATCCTCAATATTATCTGGCATCCACTCTAAAAATTCTAATATTATTTCTTTCATTTTTTCTTAACTCAAATGATTTTTTCATGTCCCACACTTCTTTCAAGTATTGTGGTAATATTTTAAGTTCGTGTTGCATCTGTTTTGTTTTAAACTAATTCTGCGCCCGTATTTCATGCGCTCACTTTCGCTTCTTATGTAACGCGCCCAATCGTTGAACGAAAGGCCGTTAGTTGGTAGGGTTGTTTTCATCTTACATTTGGTTATGGCACCATGCACACCATAAACCATCATAAGTATTGACTGGATCCGGACATCCGCAATTAGTGCAACTTATTGTTTCTTCTTTCATCGTCTTGGGTTTTGGTAGGGTTGTTTTCATCTCTTCGGGTTTAAGTAGGGTTGTTTTCATGGTTTCAGTTTTACGTTTGTTATGAAACAAAGTTGCGTTAACTCAAGTAAAGTTGCTTCACCTGCATTTCTGCATTTCATAAATTGCGTAATAGATAACCTCGATAAATCCTTAATTTTTATGATTGAAGTATTAAGACCTAAAGACTCAGCGTTGTTTCTTAAAATATTTAAACAGCGCACAGATAGATTCGTTTCCATTAAAGAGCTGTTTTTGTTCACAGCGGGAAACAATAAAGGGTTTTTACTTTCAACCTTGCAAGCCTCTTCCTTAATCTGCTTATTGAAGGAATCAATAATTTTTAAATCCTTTTTGATTTTTTCGTTATAAAGCTGGACTCTGTTTGCAGCGTCTAAATACTGTTTTCCTGTTATCATCGGGTTTATCATTTCGTTTCAACAAATGTACGCCTTTCTATTTAACCTATGCAAATATTTATACATTTATATTCTAACCACCTCATTTCTAGCACTATCCATTTTACATACGGTTAATACGTTGATTATCAGTACTATCGAAACTTTCGTAAGTTTTGTATGCGATTTCGTACACTCTACAGCCCTACAGCCGCGCCGTTCTTCGACGAACAACAATCAGAATCAGCCGTTTTTGGAAAACCACTCTCACATGCATGCATGCGCGTCATGTGTGCATGCCTGAGCGCGTGCCTGTAGTAGTAGTATGTTTCTTAAAATAGATATAAAACGATTGTTGCTCGTCGAAAGCCCAGTCATAGCGCGGCTCTCCCAACAATCAGAATCGCATACAGAAATTATCACGCTGTATGTTAACGCCAGCCAGCCCTACATAGGCGCGTGTTACGTAACAATCAGAATTTAAACGTTTCGATAGTATTGAATATCAGTACATTACGAACAGCGTCCCTCTACAGCCCCCTGATAGCAACACATACAGCACACCACCATGTACGAATGTAGCCTTTTAGCCTTCGACGAATGTACATATATCATCGACGGTGCTATATTACATAGGCTATCGTACCTTAGCAGCACACACCACACTACATAGCCATGGCATACATACCACGCACATCAGGCAAGTACTCATACCGTACACCTAAGCAAGGCCGAGCGTTCGCACGTAACCAAGACCCACGATATAATAGCCGTGCATGGCGTGCGCTGTCTAAACATCAACGAGCAATGGAGCCACTGTGTGCCGGCTACCAGTGCGCCCGCCTAGCTCAGGTCTGTGATCACATCACACCAGTGAATGACGGCGGTGACTTCTGGCATGGTCCATTCCAATCACTATGCCACACGTGTCACAACAAGAAGTCAGCACATGAGATGCACGCACGTAAAGAATAAAACCTCAATACATGATGCCTCCTGCCCCTACGCTGGGAGGAAAAATAAAACAAAAGGGGATAGGGGTCTGTTTTACATACGGCCTTTATACTGTACGT
>Ga0222652_1000582_pt1 | contig 14628 bp, 18 predicted proteins | sample AntAcemetagen371_FD_179803 | JGI IMG/M metagenome (GOLD analysis project Ga0222652, IMG submission 179803) | Saline water microbial communities from Ace Lake, Antarctica - #371 | ecosystem: Environmental > Aquatic > Non-marine Saline and Alkaline > Saline | place: Antarctica: Ace Lake... | reverse complement strand
AAAAAGTTTTTTCACAGTCATGATGGCACCGTCATCTGTCAAAATTCGTATGATGGGCCAGACTAGTCGGCGACTGCATCATTCAATCTTGTGGGAGAACACAGTGCCGAAAATTATTAGCGAGAAACACCGGAAGAAATAATGTCACCCGCGGGAAGACCAGCGAAACCCATCGAACAGAAACGTCGCCTCGGCAATCCAGGGCACCGACCGTTGCCAACCGAAGGGACTCTTGTGCCACTCGAACCTATCGACGGAGTTCCAGAGCCACCCCGACCGTTGCTCCAGGCCGGCACAGAATTATGGGAACGTGTTTGGTCGGCAGGCGCAACCTGGATCAGCCCAAAGACAGACCTCGAACTCTTACTGATGACCTGTGAAATGGTTGACGAACGATGGAATTTGCGAATCAAGGTCATGCAGTCAAACAATATGCAGATGGCCAGACGGCTAGACAACCTGACAAGGCTCATCGTCTCGAACCTGTCCCTGCTTGGTTTCACCCCGTCCGACCGGTCACGTCTAGGCGTTGCCGAGGTCAGAGCAAAATCCGCTCTCGAGGAATTGATGGAACGTCGTGCCAACCGGGATTGAGAGCTGGCCACCACGCTGGCTGACACCTATCCCAGAGACCGCAATCGAGCGTGGGAAGGATAAGGAACCTGTCGTCAATTTTGTTGAAGCCTTCGGCCAGATTACAAAAGATTCTGTCGCGGGGAAGGCTGGCAGCCCACTGATATTGCGCCCGTGGCAGAAAAGCCTTGTCGAACATTTGTTCGCATGGGACGACGACGGCCTACGCAACAGGGTCAGTCTTGTGGGCATGCCGAGGAAATCAGGAAAATCGGCGCTCGGTTCCATGATTGGTTTGTATTCACTCATTCTGGGCCCAAAGGGTGCCGAGGTGTATTCCGTAGCAGCCGAGAAAGATCAGGCCCGCATTGTGTTCCAGGATGCGAAACGGGTTGTTGAAGCATCCCCTGAATTGTCTGCGATCACAAAACTGTATCGAGATGCCATTGAGTTGCCAGCCCTGAACTCCGTCTACCGTGTCCTGTCAGCGGAGTCAGTAACCAAAGAGGGTTTGTCGCCCACCGCCGTTATTTTTGATGAGCTACATGCTCAGCCAGACCGCGAACTGTTTGACGTCTTCTCGCTCGCCATGGGTGCCCGCGGGAAACTGTCAACCCTCATTGCCATCACGACAGCAGGCGTCCGGTCAGATCGTCACGGCAAAGACTCCATTGCGTACACCCTGTACCAGTACGGCCAGAAACTAGCCCGAGGTGAAGACGTCGACGACACGTTCTTCATGGCCTGGTGGGAATCGGAAGGCGACCACAGGTTGCCAGAGACTTGGCGGGAAGCTAACCCTGGCTTTGGAGATCTCAATGCCGAATCCGATTTTGAGTCAGCGCTACGGCGCACCCCCGAAGCCGAGTTCAGAATCAAACGGTGTAACCAGTGGGTGTCATCGGTAGAGACTTGGCTGCCCGCAGGGGCGTGGGATGACTGCGCCACAGAGTTCACTATCAACCCTGACGACGAAATCATTCTCGGCTTCGACGGTTCCTACAACGGTGACGCTTCAGTTATCGTGGGCGCGGTCGTCCCAGAAACAGCCGAAGACCCGATCAAAGTTTTTATGGTGAAAGCGTGGGAGAAGGATCTCGAACGCGATCCAGTTGACTGGCGTGTCGATATTGGCGAGGTCGAACAAACAATTTTGGATTTTTGTCAAAACCATCGCGTTCGAGAAATAGCTTGCGACCCGTACCGCTGGGCCAGGTCGATGGAGGTACTCGAGAACAAAGGTTTGCCTGTCGTCGCATTCCCACAGTCTCCGCAACGCATGATCAGGGCGTGCGCGATATTCTTTGACGCAGTCGCAGAAAGACGTTTGCAACACGACGACAACCCTGTCCTGACCAGGCATATCGGCAACACAGCGACAAAGCTCACACCTGCCGGCCCGCATATCAAGAAAGAAAACCCAAACAGTCCGAGGAAGATTGACGCAGCCGTTGCAGCCATCCTTGCGGTTGACCGCGCGTCAGGCGGTAGGATAGACGTAGTTGTTCCCGAGTTTTTTGGATAGAGGAAAAATGTCGACCATTATTCAAGTCGCAGGCATGATAGCGATTACAGTCGGGGCCGCAATGATTTCAATTATAGCCGGACTGATTGTCGGGGGCGTGTTCCTCATTCTCACCGGCCTCGCACTGGGGAGAAGCTAGATGGTATTGAACCGATTGTTTGAGCAACGCTCGACGAGTTATCAGTCAATTTTTGCGGCAGGCGACGATGTTGTTTTTGGCACACTTGCCGACACCGCTATTGACTCGAAGACTGCGTTTGAGGTGAACGCTGTTTACAGCGCCGTCGCCCTAATTGCTAACTCGATATCGACACTTCCACTCGAAGCCTTTGTTCGTGAAGCTGGGCAACGTCAACCGTACATGCCACGACCCGAATGGGTTTCAAAACCCGACGTCGCATTGCCTCGCACAGCGTTCTACAATTCCGTAATCGTTTCGCTTTTGATTGACGGGAACGTTTTCGTTCGTGTCTTCACTGATACTCGCGGAAGAGTTTTGAACCTAGTTGTTTTGAACCCGCGATCTGTTATCGTCACCCGTAACGCTAAGGGGCTGTTGAACTTCCAGGTTGAAGGCGAATCAAAACCCCTGACCAGTTCCGACGTTTTGTTCATTCCCGATGTTGTCCGTCCCGGTCAAGTCCGTGGCGTTTCTCGAGTTGAAGCTCTGAAAGAAAACTTTGGTCTTGCCCTTGCCCTCGAAAAGTTCGCAGCCCAATTTCTGGGAAACGGCACAAACCTTGCCGGTGTTATTGAGTTCCCCGGAACACTCACACAAGAGCAGGCCGAAAACTTGCGAGAAAACTTTGACGCCAAACATCGTGGATGGCGAAGAGGCCATCGCACAGGGATCCTGTCCGGTGGCGCATCGTTCAAAACGACACAAGTAGACCCACAGGCATCCCAGAATTTGGAAGCCCGCAGAATGGCTGTGGAAGATGTTGCCCGTGCGTTCAACATTCCAGGGCACCTGCTCAACATTGCCGGAACAATGTCCTACGCCAGTGTCGAAGCGAACGGTCTTCAGTTCCTACAGCTCACAATTCTGCCTATTGTTCAGAAACTCGAAGAGGTATTTTCGACACTGATGACTCGATACCCGAACGGGGAAAACGCTTTCGTCAAGTTCAACCTGACCGGCCTTGTCCGTTCTGATATTCAAACCCGCACCGCAGCATATTCGACAATGGTTCAGATGGGCGCGATCTCCCTGAACGAGGTTCGCCGGCTTGAAGACCTACCCGACATTGATGACCCAGCCGCAAACAATGTGCGGGTGCCGTTAGCTAACGTAAACATTGAAGCCGCAGACCTCATTGCTGAAGAGAAAAAAATCAAGATGGCAACGACCCTCGTGCTTGCAGGATATGATCCTGCCGAGTCACTCAGCGCGGTCGGTATCGAGCCAATCGGCCACACCGGAGTCCCGTCGGTTCAACTACAGGGTGTCGCCCAGATAGACCCCGCAAACCCCAAAGACGTTTACGAGGTTGACTGATGGCACTGAGCGACCTTGAAGAGATTCTTGAGGACGCCCCAGGCGGTGGGTTGCCTGACGCCTACCGTCCCGCAAGCTCCGAAGATGTTCCAGAGGGTCGCGCGTGTGGTAACTGTATTTTTTTCAATGAGGAAAGAGTCAACGAAGACGGCGAAGCCTGGTGCGAGTGGTGGGAAGATTACGTCGCAGCAGGTTTTTACTGCAACGCCTGGCGGGGTGAAGACGACCTTGATACCGAACCATACGATGAGGAAGAACGCGCACCCGCTCCGAAGAAAGATCAGATTGTCGGATCTGATAAGAATAAGCCTGGCAGTGCCTCCGGTGCTGGAGGCGACATTGAGCTTAGCGAGGCAGCCGAAACCGGTCTCCGAAACAAAGTCAAAGAGCATAACGACCAGATGGAAGAGGCTGGAAAACCGTCTTACACTCGCGCGACCATCGGGCAACTTCGAGCTGTTTATCGTCGAGGGGCGGGAGCGTTTTCAGTTTCCCACCGACCAGGGATGACTCGTGGCGGTTGGGCGATGGCCCGTGTCAACGCTTACCTGTATTTGCTTGCCAACGGGAAACCCAAACGTGAACAATACGTTCAAGACAACGACCTGTTGCCCAAGGATCACCCAAAGTCGACCCGCAGTCTTCAACCTGAGCAACGCGACGTCAACCTGACACCGCCCAGCTATATGAGGGCATCCGCCCGCCGTGGCCTTGAGTGGCATCGGGAAGGCCTTAGCGGGGACGGTCTTGTCGACCGGACTTTGCAGGAAGCACGGGCAATGGCTGAAGGAAACATGACAGCCGACAAGTGGGTTCGCACCGCAGCCTGGATTGCCCGACACCTTGTCGACATGGATGCGCCACAGAATATGCCAGGCGACGAAAACTATCCAGGCCCAGGAGCTGTCGCAATGGCGCTTTGGGGCGGAGGCGGTTCAACACGAAGCGCACGGCGAGCATTACAATATGCCGAAGGCGTTGTTGATACAATCGAACGAGAAAACGAGGGGCGTAACGTGACCGGTGAAGCGAAAGCAAAGTTGGAAATTCGGCAGTTTGAGGCTGGCGGGTTTGAGGTTCGAGAAGACGGCGACGGTTTCCGCATCGAAGGATACGCAGCCCTGTTCGAATCCAGGTCAGAAAACCTCGGCGGATTCACTGAAACGATTCGCCGTGGCGCTTTCCGTCAGTCACTCCGCGCCCGGAATAACATTATGTTCTACTACAACCACGACTCGAACCAGGTACTTGCTTCGACTCGTGCCGGCACACTCCGCCTCGAGGAAGATGAGCGCGGTCTGAAGGTCTCAGCATCCATCGCCCCGACCAGCTACGGGCGTGACGCCAAGATCCTTGTCGAACGTGGCGACGTCACCGGTTTCTCGTTTAGTTTCTCCATGCCTGCTCGTGGTGGGGATGAATGGAACTCAGAGGGAACAGAGAGAGTTTTGAAATCGGTCAGACTGTTTGAGGTTTCCCTTGTTGGCAGCCCAGCCTATACAGGCACCAACGGCACTGCTGTCATGCGTGGCCTTGACAAGATAGCGCACAGGGCAGACGTTGACGCTGACGCTCTAGCTGACGCCCTACTCAAAATCGAGAACAGTGAAGATATTACCACCGACGACCGACAGCTCATCGACAAAGTTCTCGACCAGCTCGCACCCGAAGCACAGATTCAAGAAACCGTTGACACCTTGTCGCACGACATGTTGGCGTTGAAAAAGAAAAAGCTACAACTATTGATGGGAATATAATGGCCACTTACGCTGAAATTAGAAAAGCAATTTTGGACACGGCAGGGAAACCTGTGTCTGGGGTAATCGTTGACATGGCTGACGACTTCGCTCGAGCCATTCTTGCCCTCGACAAACCAAAACCTGTGGAAACCCGAGTGCAAAAGGCTGACGAGAAACGCGATAGCGTCGACCACGTAGGCTAAACACCTGCAATTCAGTTCCACCTGTACTGTACGATTGAACTACCGGTTACGAGTTAGCTCTGCCGGTAGCGGTTCAGCGTCAACGCGACTGTGTCCCATATTCGTACAAACAGAGAGAAAAACTGATGACTGATTCATTCATTCGCCGTCAGCAGGAACTCAAGGGCAACCTGACCATGCAGATCCGTTCCGTCATTGACGGTGCCGAGTCTCACGGTCGTGGCCTTGACGCTGCTGAGGTCGACCAGATCAACCGTATTGAAGCCGACATTGAAAGCGCTCAGCGTTCCATTGAGGTTGCCCAGCAGAGCGAAGCCCGCGCGGTCGAGTTCGCAGAGGTAGCCCGCAACGTGGAAACTGTTGACGAGACCCCAGGAAGCTCCGCAGAGATTTTCCGCTCACTTGCAGAAGGATCTTTGCGTCGCCACACATTTGAGAACCGTGCCGCACTCGTGCCATCGGCTAACACTGTTGGCACCGATTTCCTCGACATGGTCATGATGAAGGCTCGCCTTGTTGGACCATTCCTTGAGCTTGCCGAGGTATTCCAGAGGTCGTCCGGCAATGATCTTCGCATCCCAGTCTTGACTGGGTACAGCGCAGCCACTGAAAAGGCTGCCGGTGCAGCACTTGCCGAGTCGAACCCCGTATTTGGCAGCATCAACTTGCAGCCAGCGAAGCAGGGTTTCTTGGTGCCTGTCGCCAACGAACTGTTGACCGATGCTTCATTCCCACTGGAAAGCACCATTGCTGACCAGGCTGGAAACGCAATCGGTACTCGCGCCGACACGATCATCCACACCGCAGTCGCGGCTGTGGCTGGAACCGGTGTGACTGCAGCCAGCGCAACCGTCTTCACAGCCGACGAACTCATTGACTTGGTGTTCTCTGTGGATGGCGCTGTGCGTAACTTGCCCGGAACCGGGTTTGTTGTCAGCACTGGCACCCTGTCCCAGATTCGGAAGCTCAAGGATGGTGACAACCGCTACCTGCTCGATTACGTTGCTGGCGGGCCGTCGACCGTGCTTGGTTTCCCAATATTCGAGTCGCCATCGATGCCTGTTGTTGAGGCAAGCAGCGAACCAGTGTTCTTCGGACACTTCCCCTCGATCAAGGTTGCGACCACTGGTCTGGATGTTGCTGTGTCGCCTGACTACGCATTCAACCAAGACGTTACGACCTACCGGTTCCTGTACCGTATTGCTGCAGCTGTGGCAAACGGTGCCGACCACGTCAAGTCGCTGACAATGGCAGCCGCCTAACAGCACCCCACTGAAACCCCTCGGCGCGTTGTGAATTCGCGCCGGGGGTTTCGCCCTTCCCACCCTGGTTGGTACACTTGAACACGGAGGAAGACAATGACAATCGTGAACGGTTATGCAACGCTGGCAGACGTCAAACTGGCAGCCAGGATCACCGACACCATCGACGATGCGCTGCTTGAGCTGTCTATCGAATCAGCCTCGAGGGATATTGATTCGTACACCGAACGTGTGTTCTTCCCCTCTGAGTCCACGACCCGAATATATATCCCACGGGGTAGCACGGTTTGCGAAACCGATGACATTATCTCTGTCACGACCTTGAAGATCAGCACCGACGCTGATGGGGTGTTCGACCAAACCCTTGCCGAATCAGATTTTCAACTTGAGCCACTGAACGGGATCTCTGGCGGAATTGTGACGCCGTTCACCCAGGTTCGTGCTGTTGGTGACTATTTCTTCCCCGTCTACCAGCCCCGCGATATTCCATCCGGTAGGGCAACTGTTGAGATTACCGGGGTGTTTGGTTTTGCCACCATCCCGACAGCGATCAAACAGGCCACAGTGCTTGCCTCGCTCAGAGCGTACAAGCGTTATGAATCTCCGACCGGGGTGCTTGGTTTCTCAGACATGGGCGCAGTGCGTATCGGCAGGACAGACCCGGACGTTGCCCGACTGATTGACCCGTACCGTCGTCTGAGGATGGCATGAGCATCACCGCGATCCGCACAGGGATAGCCACAAACATTGGCGCAATTTCTGGCCTTCGCACATACGCCGACATCCCAGACAACCCCGCCATGCCGTGTGCCGTAGTTCAACTAGAAGGAGTCACCTACGACCGGGCATTCCAAAGAGGGCTGACAGAGTACACGCTTGTCGTTACAGTTATTTTTGGTCGTATAGCAACCGCTCAGGCGCAACGCTCACTCGACCAGATCATCAGCACGGGCGACAGATCCTTGAAGGCTGCCGTCGAGTCTGATAAGACTTTAGGGGGCGCAGCATTCGACACACACCTGAGTGCGATGACAAGCGTGTCATCCGTTACAATAGGTGACATGACATATTTGTCGGCGGACTTCGCCGTCACCGTGTACGCAAACTAGGAGAAAAAAATGGCAAAATTTGTCGCACTCGATTACGATATTGAGCTGGGTGGCACCGACTTCACAAGTAGCATTGCTGCGGTGACTTTCGAACTGTCGGCAGCCGAGCAAGAAACCACCGCTTTCGGTGACACTTTCGTCCAGAGGATCAGCGGTTTGAAAGACGCCAGCGTTTCCCTTGACTTCCACCAGGATTTTGGTGCCGCCGGTATTGACTCCGTTTTGTTCCCGCTCATCGGTGACACGATTACAGTCAAGGTTCGCCCAAACTCTGGAGCGGTCAGCGCCACAAACCCCTCGTATGAAGGCACTTTTTTGGTCACAGAATACAGCCCGTTTGGAAGCTCAGTCGGCGATTTGGCCACGTTCTCGATTTCGTTCCCGCTCGCCTCGGGCACCATCGAACGCGTTGTCACGTAGACCATGAATTTCAACCTACAAGTTAAGTTTGAAGACGGAACGACCCACGAGGTTGTTGGCAAGGCTGTCGACATTGTCGCCTTTGAACAGAATTACAACATGAGCATGGCAGCCCTGCAGAAAGACACCCGCATGGAACACTTGTTCTGGTTGGCCTGGCACGTTGAGAAGCGTACCGGTGCCACCACGAACGAGTTCCTCAAGTGGCTTGAAACTGTTGAGATTGTCCAGGCATCCGACCCAAAAGCATCCAAGGCTTAGGCGACTCGTCACTTCACTGGTTGATTGCGGGTATCGCTTGCGAAACCGGAATCGGCCCCACAGAGTTGATGAACCTGGAGCCTCGTATGCTTTGGACTTTGAACCGATACCTTGTCCACCGAAAGCAAACTGAACAGCGCTCACAGCGCAAGCGGTAGAATGGTCGGGACGTAGGAGAATCGAATGACACAAGACGAGCTTGTCCTTGACATTAAGATTCCGCCAGCAGAAATTGCCAAGATTCAGGGAATGCTCAAGGTACTGGAGCCGAAACTTCGTCGGAGTTTGTCCCGCGATCTGAACAAGTCTTTGAAGCCGGTTGCTGCTCAGATTGTGGCAGACTTCCCCTCCGCGCCTTTGTCCGGTCTAGCATCGCGTTGGGGCAGGATCAGCGCTGCCGTTCGTGTCGACGTCAACGGGCCACCGAACAAAGCTCTGGCCCGTTTCATTATCAAAGCTGACCCGCCAGAGTTTGCTCGACTTTTGTCCATCACTGAGCGGGCCGGTTCAAGATCTGAAGGGTTGACACCACAGGGTCGAAACCTGATTAGCAATTCTAAGGGTGGCCTGCAAGAGCGGAAACCCTTGGTCGGTGCCGGTGGTCGTTTTGCCTTCAAGTCGTACTTTGACCAACGTAACGATGTAAGCCGAAAAGTGATTGACGCGCTTGCCACGTTTATTGACAAGTTCAACAGGGACTCGTAATGGTCAAACCGATTACCATTCCGATCAGTTATCGGTCGGACCCAAAAGGATTACGGCAGGCAGAAAAAGACCTGAAGGGGTTTGCCTCCGGTATCGGTAAGACTGTCCTTGGTGCAACTGCTGCCGTAGCCGGTATCGGCATTGCTTCAATCAAAGCCTTTGCCGATTTTGACGCGGCCATGAATCAGTCCATTGCGATCATGGGGAATGTTTCTGACACTCTCCGTGGCGACATGTCCGACGCAGCCCGTGAGGTTGCCAAGACGACAACGTTCTCCGCCGAGCAAGCAGCCGAATCGTATTTCTTCCTCGCCTCTGCCGGCCTCGATGCCGAACAGTCAATCGCTGCTCTGCCTGTGGTGGCAAGATTTGCCCAGGCCGGAATGTTCGACATGGCCACAGCGACCGACCTGCTCACTGACGCCCAGTCAGCCCTCGGCCTCACTTCAGATGACACTGCAGAAAATCTTGAAAACATGGCGGGCCTCGGGGACGTTCTTGTCAAAGCGAACACTTTGGCCAATGCGTCCGTATCCCAATTTTCTGAGGCGCTCACAAACAAGGCCGGCGCGTCGATGCGGTCACTCAATATCGACATGGAAGAGGGCGTTGCTGTCCTCGCAGTTTTTGCTGACCAAGGCATCAAGGGGTCGGAAGCTGGTACAACGTTCAACGCAACGATTCGCGGTTTGACTCAGGGCGTCGCAAAGAACGCTGAAGAATTTGCCGAAATGGGTATTGAGGTATTCAACGCCCAGGGCGAGATGAATAACATGGCCGACATTGTCGGGGACATGGAAGGTGCCCTTGCCGGCATGTCGGTCGAGGAACAACGTGCCACCCTAGCTTCGCTCGGTTTCACTGAAGAAACCCTTGCCGGTGCCCTCGCCCTCATCGGTAACAGTGAGAAGCTCAGAGAGTACGAAGGTGCATTGCGGGATGCTGGTGGCACAGCGGAAGAGGTTGCCGACAAACAGTTGCAAACGTTCAGCGCCCAGCTCGGGATCCTCGGCGATTTTGTTACCGACGTTGGAATATCCATCGGGCAAGAGCTTGGCCCAGTCATGGAAGATCTCGTTGAGCAACTGAAACCGGTCATCGAGGAAATTGGTGCCGCCCTCATTCCAGCGTTCAAAGCCTTGACACCTAGCATCGGTTTGCTTGTCGGCGCTCTCCCCGGACTGATCACCGCGCTGATTCCTATCCTGCCAGTGATGGTTGACATTGCTGCTGTCGTTCTCGAACTCGGTCTTCAACTGCTCCCAATTTTCCTTGAGGTCATCAACCTACTATTGCCGGGGCTAAGCCAGCTAACCGCGTTCATGGTTGAGAATTCGTCAGCCGTTGCCACTGCTGCCCTTGTCATCGGTGGTCTGGTCATCGCTTTCCAAGCGTTCAACACTATTGCCCGTATAAGCCAGCTGGCGACGTTAGCATTCTCCGCAGCCAAAGGTATTGCCACGGTGGCTGTGAAGCTGTTCAACCTGGCTCTGAAGGCGAATCCGATAGGGATTGTCATCACCCTCATCGCAGCACTCATTGCTGGGCTTGTCTACTTTTTCACACAGACTGAATTCGGGCAGAAAATTTGGGAAATCTTTTCGGAGTTTTTTCTTTCGACCGTTCAAGCTATTGGAGATTTGTTCTCGTATATCTTCACCGAATGGTTGCCAGGCATCTGGCAGGGGTTCGTCGATTATCTTGGCTCGGCGTGGGAAGGATTCAAAGAAGGATTCTTCACTGTACTTGGAGCTGTGGGGGATTTCTTCAAAAACGCGATCAACGGCTACATTGGCATGTTTGAGAGCTTCGTCAATTTCTTTCTGAGCGGTATCAATCTGATTATTCGCGGGCTGAATAAGATCAAAGTGAATCTGCCGGGGACACCGTTCACACCACCGTTAACCATTGGCGTGAATATCCCAGAGATTCCGAAGATCTCAATCCCTCGTCTTGCTGAGGGTGGAATTGTTTCAGCCAGGCCTGGGGGGATTCTCGCAAACATTGGCGAGGGTCGTTTCGACGAAGCCGTTGTTCCACTTGACGGAAAGAATCGTTTTGGTTTGACCGTCAACATTACGGTGAACGCCGGGATGGGGACGAACGGGCAGCAGGTCGGGGAACAGATTGTGAACGCGATCCGTCGATACGAGCGCAGCTCCGGCCCGGTCTTTGCGAGAGCGTAATGGCAACCGTTGTCGAACTCGGGGCCGTGGTCGGTTTCATCCTCGACGACCCCGTAGCTGGTGTCCTAGACAACGAGGTGTATACCCTAGGCGGGACAGTGTTCTATGACATAACCAACCGGATGATTTCTGCCAGTGTGTCAAGAGGGAAAAACCGTGAGCTTGACCGCTTCAACGCAGGCACGTTACAAGTTACCCTGAATAACAACGACCGAGCATTTGACCCGACCTATTCGCTGTCACCCTTTGCCGGTTCAATCATCCCCCGCCGTGAGGTTCGTGTCACCGTTGACGGTGAACGTGTCATCGAAACCACAATCGACGATTGGAATTTCAGTTACGAACCTGGGGGGATCTCTCGGGCTGAGATTCAAGCGACCGACAACTTCACCCTGCTTGCCCGAGAGGTACTCGAGCCTGTCACGGCGACACCCCAGTTGACCGGCGCTCGCTTCAACGCAGTTTTGGACCAGGATGACATTGCCTGGCCTGTTGAGAAAAGGAACATTGACACCGGCGTCAGTTTCCTCGGTGCCGACACCATCGAGGGCAACGCCCTCACCTACCTGCAACTTGTTGCCGAAAGCGGGCAGGGCCTATTTTTTATTGCGAAGAATGGCGACCTTGTTTTCCGGGATAGGTTAGACGCCACCCCGACCAGCACCTCGGTGACAACATTCAACGATCTCGGCACTGCGATCCCGTTCACCCTGACCGCAGTAAACTACGGTTCCGAACTACTTTTCAATCAGGCTATTGTCACAAGCGCTGCCGGGACAGCGACCGCGCTCAATGAACGCTCGCAGGCCACCTACGGCACAGCATCCTACGAGCTTGACACTCTGCTCTCGACTGAAACTCAGTTACAAAATCTTGCCGATTTCATTGTCCAGAAATACGGTGACCCAGAATATCGTTTCGAAACAATACAAGTGAACCTTAACACCGTCAACGAAACGCACAAAGCGTCCTGCCTTGCCCTCGAAATCGGTGACATTATTTCGATTACGTTCACCCCGAACGACATTGGCGACCCGATTGAACAGTTCGGCCAGATCATCCGAATCGCCCACAACATTCAGACAACCCGTCACGATGTGTCATTCAGTGTCGCTTCGCTCGACTGGACTTTCCTAGTGCTAGACGACGAGGTATTTGGTACACTGAACGAGAATAACGCTTTAGCATTCTAGGAGAATAATGGCTGGCGCACCTGCAGGATACCGGACCTTCACAGCCGGTGAGGTGTTGACAGCTGGCAACGTTCAAACCTTTTTGCAGGATCAAGTCATTCCGGTGTACTCAAACTCGGCGGCAGCCGATACTGCTTTGCCGTCACCCGCCGAAGGCCAGTTCCGTTTCCTCCGCGACACGGATGCGTTTGAATATTACACTGGCTCGGCATGGATTGCTGCTGGTGGGGCAAGCGTAGGTTTCGAAACTAACTTTCTACTCATGGGAGCATAACAAATGGCAACATCATACAAATCACTTGGTCAGTTGGATTTGACTACGACTTCGCTAACTACTCTTTACACCTGCCCTTCTGGTACTGAGACGGTTATCAGCACGGTTATCATCGCTAACCGTAACGCGAGCGCTGACACTTTCCGTCTGGCTATCCGTGTGGATGGGGATGCGATTTCGAACCAGCATTACATTGCTTATGATGTGCCGGTCGCGGCGAATGATTCGACCACGCTGACTTTGGGTATCACTTTGAAGGCTACTGATGTGGTGTCTGCTCAGGCGGGTACTGCTGACCGGTTGAGCGTCAATGCTTTCGGTGCTGAAGTAACAGTTTAGGGAGGCTTGTTATGGCTGTAACGAGCATGGCAAACAGTTCGATTTTGAACTTTGATAAGCGGAACACGATGCGTACAGCGTTCCCTTTGTCTTATCTTGTCATCGCTGGTGGTGGTGGTGGTGGGGTTTTCAGTTCGGGTGCTGGTGGCTCTGGTGCTGGTGCTGGTGGGTATCGGTCAAATTTTGCGGGGGATGATTCTGGTGGGGGCGCTTCCGCTGAGGCCGCGTTGATTGCGGGCGCTGTTTATACGGTGACTGTTGGTGCTGGCGGGGCAGGCGCGACAACGAACAATACTGCTGGCGCTAAGGGGTCGGATAGCGTTTTTGGCGCAGTGACGTGTGAGGGTGGCGGTTTCGGTGCGGGTGGTGCAACTGCACCGGGGTCGGGTGGCTCGGGTGGTGGCGGTTTCCGTGATAGCACTACGGGTGCGTCTGGGACAGTTAATCAAGGTTTCGCGGGCGGTAACGGTAACGCCGGGCATACGGGGGCGGCTGGTGGTGGGGGTGCTGGCGCGGTTGGCGTAAACTCTACTGGCACTGCCGGAACCGCTGGGGGTGCCGGGGTTTCCTGTTCTATTACGGGTTCAGCGGTAACGCGGGCTGGTGGTGGCGGTGGCGCTGGTCAGAATACTTCTGGCGGTGCTGGCGGCGCGGGTGGGGGAGGTGCTGGCGGGGTCGATTCGATTAGTGGTGGCAACGGAACCCCAAACACAGGCTCAGGTGGGGGTGGTGCTGAGACAGCCCCCGCGGTGGGAGGCAACGGTGGTTCCGGTGTTGTGATTCTGCGGGTATCGTCGAGCACGACACTCAAGTTTTCTTCCGGTGTCGCATATTCTGTTATTACGACAGGCGCGGATATGGTTTACACGGTCACCGCTACTTCCACAGATTCAGAAACGGTGACAATAGGATGAGCCACTTCGCAAAACTAGACGAAAACAACCTGGTTACTTTCGTTACTGTGGGCAGGCAGGAAGATGACGGGCTTGAGGAAGAACTGAACGCCCGCACGGGTGATGTGTACCGGCAGACTTCCTACAACACTTACGGCGGTATCCACTACACGGACGGCGAGCCAAGCGCTGACCAGTCCAAAGCGCTCCGATACAACTATGCCGGTATCGGTTTCACATACGATGAAAATCGCGATGCTTTCATCCCTCCAACCCCATACGCTTCATGGGTACTCGATGAGGACACTTGCCTCTGGGTGGCACCTATCGCCTACCCTGCTGAGGGTGACCATGTTTGGGATGAGCAAGCTGGTGACTGGGTAGAGGTCACTGATGAAACTGTCTAACCTCGGGACTGGCAGAAAAGACCGGCACCTAAACCTCGGAT
>Ga0222652_1000578_pt1 | contig 14697 bp, 20 predicted proteins | sample AntAcemetagen371_FD_179803 | JGI IMG/M metagenome (GOLD analysis project Ga0222652, IMG submission 179803) | Saline water microbial communities from Ace Lake, Antarctica - #371 | ecosystem: Environmental > Aquatic > Non-marine Saline and Alkaline > Saline | place: Antarctica: Ace Lake... | reverse complement strand
ATAATTACCAATTTACATTATCTATTTGTTGATGTAATAGTAGCGCTTGTTTTGGGCGGTTAGCTCAGTTGGTAGAGCATCTCGTTTACACCGAGGGGGTCAAAGGTTCGAGTCCTTTACTAATGCTACTCTTTTCACATACTCCAGTTTCTTTTGACACACTAGTGACACACTAGGAGGTCTAAATGGCTACAATACGGAAAAGAAAAAACAATTGGCAAGTTATCATTAGAGTTAAAGGATACCCTGCAATTTATAAAACATTTTCAATCAGACAAGATGCAAACACTTGGGCTTTGGAAAATGAACTTAGATTAAGAAGAGATGAGGCAGGGATAGCTAAAATAGAATATCCAAGCTTTAAAGATATTGGATTGAAATACATAGAAGAAGTTTCAATTATTAAAAAGAGCTATCGTGATGAGAGATATACCATTTTATCCTTATGCAGAGAACCTTGGTCGATATATCCGTTAAATAGAATTACTCCACTTGTCATAGCCAAATATAGAGACAATCAAATAAAGTTAGTCAGTGGTAGCACCATTAATAGAAGGTTGGATGTGGTATCTAATATCTTCACTGTCTGCATGAAAGAGTGGGGTTATCCAGTTAAAAACCCAGTGCTTTCTATTCGTAGACCTAAAAAAGGAGAGCCTAGGAGTAGGGTGCTTAATCAACAAGAGGTGTTAAAATTACTTTCAGATAACACTCTATCAATAGAGATGAGACAGATAATCATTGTGGCTCTTGAAACAGGAATGAGAAAATCTGAGATACTTTCAATAAGAAGAGAGCATATCAAAGACAATCTTCTTTATATACCTGTTGCAAAAACTAAAAGCAGAACCATTCCACTATCTAAACTAGCTCAAAAGACTCTATTAGAGACTCATATCCCCTTCAGGATTAACGTTTCAACACTTAGGCATACTTGGGCTAGGCTAATGAAAAAACATGGTCTAAAAGATGTTTGCTTTCATGACTTAAGACATACGGCACTTACCAATTTGTTTTTAAGAAAATCTCTTTCAGTTCCAGAAGTGATGTTAATTTCTGGTCATTCAGACCCAAGGATACTCTTAAAAACCTACACCAATTTAAAGGCTGAAGATTTGGTAGAAAAGATAGGATAATAAACACTTCTTAATAAGTGACACTTTAGGAGCAACTAAGTATGAATTTAAATTTATGTGCGTGTGTCTCATTATCTGTTTTTAAGTTTGTAAGCGTTTCGGGTATTGGGTAGAGAGAAGGAGAGGAAGAACTCCTGTGGGCTAAACTATATTAGCTTTGATTTAGCCAGTTTTTCCATGAAAATAGATAATTGTAGTAAATTGAGCTTTTTTTACCTGACATAATACTGAAGTTTTCTTTAGATAGTTTATCTGTTTTTTTTAACCTTTTATCTAGTGACTCATAAAAATCTAATCGCCATTTTGGTTCTGAAATATCGTATTTAGGAAGTTGATTTAAAACTTTGTTGTAAGACACTTCCATTTGTTTTGTTAAAACTGATAAGTATTTTCTAGCTACTATAAAACTATCATGAATAGGCAGAACTATAATATCCTTTTTGAACATATTTAATAATATATCTTGGGTTATTTTTGAGTCATAATTCATAAGTTTTAATCCTATATTGGACCTTAGGTATTTCTTTACAGGTGGATGATATTTTAAGATTAGAGCTATTAATTCTTTATGTGAAACTTTGAGTAACTTATAATTTTCATCTGAAAGTCTGTACCTTCCTTCTTCATCATTAATAATAGCATAAGTGAATTTTTTAATTATTTTTCTTTGTTCTTTGTTGGGTTTTAAACCTAAATCAAAAGCATCTCCTGCACTTGTTATTTCTTTTTTTTCAAGTGCATATACCATTCTTAATGCTAAGGTTGAATAATCAACTTCTACTGTCTGTCTTCCATCTATTGTTATATGCTGTCTAAATCTCTCAGGTAATGATTGCCACCAACCACCATAAAATCTACCATGTAAAGTAAGTTCTTTATTAGAGAATATTCTTCTAAGTTTAAAGTTAGAATAGTTTATTGAATAAGGTATATTTTCTTTCCAATAGTCAGAATGTTTATACTTTCGATTATGTTTTTTAATTTCATTTTCTAACAATAAATAAGCATCATCATCAATATCTAATGTTAGACAATGTTTGGAAAGATTATTATTTATATAATCTAAATTACTCTGAAGTTTTATAGATTTATAATTATCAGGTGTTGTAACAATCTTTTTTTTCTTTGTTTCTTTATTTTTAATCCTTACTAATAGAATATTATCATTAGGGTTAAATTCATATTTTCTCCAAATAAAACCTATCTTCTTAAATGTTATAATAAGTTTTGTAGATGGATAGATTCTTGTAATTTTTGAGGTTAACTTAGAACCTTTGTAATAGAGAATATATCTATTTGTAATTAAACAATGATAGATTCTTTTAATTGACCTGTAGCTAAACTCTGTTCCACTATAATGTTGTGCTGTTAATGATAAAGCAACTTTTGTTTTTGGAATAGAATAGTATGACTGATAAAGGGCATTTAAAATTCTCCTCAATATATATTTATCTTTATCAAGATATGCACTATTAACTTTTTTTTTAGTTTCTCTAAATGAATTTAAGAGTGGTATAATTTCTTTAATTAATTCATCTAAATGATTGTCATTAGAATTTAGAGAATATTTTAAAAATTCACTTTGCATTAGTTGTTACAGAGGTGTGACAGAGTTTTGTGAATAAATTAATTAATATTTTTTTGTTTACTTCCGGTTTCTTTATTAATTTTTCTACCATATTCTTTTATTAACATTCTCTCCAATACTTCAGATTGTTGTTTGTTTTGTTTTCTTATCCACTCCTCTTTTAGTAGCTCTATTTTGTTCAATGTGGTGAGTTATTTTTTTAACTATTTCATCTAAGATTATGTCATTAGCAGTTGGAAGATTATCTAATTTTTTATCAAATAATATAGTCATCTTTAGAAATGATTATATTAAATGATAACAGCAAGGTTTTAAATCATTGTTTTACTATAGGTACCCTTATTAGAAGAATAGAGATTATTTTATTTATATACGTGTGTCTGCTTGACTGTTTTTTTAAAAATTACCATCAACCAATAAATTTACCTTTAGAAAATTGACCTTTTTGTATTTTTCCTTCTGGAAACACATATTCCCCCTTACCATGATAAGTGCCTGCCTCCCACTCTCCGTCATAAACCGCACCATCAGGAAATTTCAAAACACCTTTTCCATCAAATAGATTGTTTTTGTATTCACCTTTATAATGAGAACCATCAACGTATACAAAAGTACCTTTGCCATCAAACAACTCATCTTTAAAACTACCAGTATACTCATCTCCATTAGCAGACGTTAGTGTGCCAGTTCCATTTTTCATATCATTCTTAAATTCACCTATGAATTTTTTTCCATCTGCATGTATATAAATACCTTTTCCATGTTTCTGGTTATCCTTCATTTCACCATCATACTTGGCACCATCAGCAAATGTAATCGTGCCTTTGCCCTCCATGAAACCATTTACCCAATCACCTTCGTAATTATTGCCATTAGCAAATTTTTTTGTACCTTTACCATGTGGTACATCATTTCTTAAATCACCTTTATAATCATCGTTGTCACCACCAAATATTTTACTAAATAATCCCATATTCAATTTTTCTAAAACTTATTTTCTGAATGTTTTTTTGTTGAAAATATTAGACCTACTAAAAAACCAATCGTTACCCATAAAGGACCAGAAAATGAAACGTCCCACATAGTAATCCAGTAACCTGTGTAATTAATCCAAAATAAACTAATTGTTAAAAAAACTAATCCAGCAATTAATCCTGTTATTTTTTCTTTTTTATTACCAACATTAAATGAACCTCTTAAACCAGAACCACCAAACCATGCAATTAGTGGGGCAATAATTCCTGAAATACTAGTTGAGATAGTCGTGTCACCAAATGAAGCGACCCCAGCAAAGATGGCTATAAACGCATAAGCCATATGAAAGTATACAAATATATTAGACATAATTATTTATTTTTTCTTAATAACTTTCTTTGTTTTGGTAATTTTCTTAATTGTTTTTGGTGTAGTTTCTTTGGGTGTTACGTCTTTTGGTTCTTCTTGATAATTATAATTTGTTTGAGGATTAACTTTAGAATTACCTTTAAATATTGACAACAAACCTACTAAAGCCATGCCAATTGCCCCTGGTACCATAAATAGTAATCCAGGAAGAGTTATTAACAACGCTCCATACCAAGGCCATCCAAATACATCTAATGCACCAAAAAAAGTTCCGATTGTTAACGGTAGAGTAAAACGAAATACAAAAGCTAGAACTAAAACTCCAATAGCCCAACCACTTCCAAAATGATACTCAATTCCAAGAAAGCCAATTGCTCCTTGTACAATTACAAAGCCTAGGAAAAAAACTACTCCTATACCACCAGCTAAAAAGGAAAGGATATTTTTCATAATTCAAGCCTACTAAATACTAAATCAGGTGTCTAGAACTTGGTATCAATGAAATTACAACTAAAACAGTAAGCTAACAAATTTTATTCTATAGTGGTTAGTTTAACATCACACTTATAATGCTCTAAGAACCTATCATTTTTATAATCATATTTAGACATTGTCATAGTGGGCTCTGCATCTCCCTCAAATACGACCATTTGAAAACCTAATTCATAATCTGCAAATCTTGCTGTTACATGGTCTTCACCAATATCTAATTTATTAGCTTCAATCATAATAAATTCACCTTTCTCTTTATCAAAGTATTGAAGTCCTACAGCTTGCATTGTAAAATTTAAAGGGTCATGCTTTCTTCCAATGATTACATCTTTCATATTAAGGCATGAGATTTTTAAACCTTGGTCAGCGTAAGACGTTGTTGGTAATAATAATAAGATAAATAGAATAATTCTTAACATTATCTAACTATCTACATGCTCAATGGTTTTACAAAGTTCACGTGCTTCTAAAAGTGAGGGTACAAGTTTATCTAGTTTCCAATTATTATTAGGTATGTCAAAGTATTTAGCTGCTTTAAAGCCAACCCCATCAATTATTTCAATTTCAAATCTCTTTTCATCATTATAAAAATCACTTAATTTATGTATGTATTTTTTTAAATCAAAGGTGCCTATAGAAAACAACACTCTATAACCCATTAAAAAAGGCGTTACCGCCTCAACTTCTGCAGTTTCTTCTTGGTTGTTAATTCTTATTGGTATGTGCTTACCTAATAGTTGTTTGATGTCACCTGGTTTTTCATAGGTGTAAAATGTAAAGGTATTCCAAACTCGGTCACAATCATCATCTATGTGGATGAAAAAGTTAAGCGAGTCGCCGTGTGTAACTTCACCTGAAACCCTTGCATAAACTAACTTTTCAAATTTATTAATATTCCATTCCTCCTCATCTGCTTGGGCTTGATAGGCAATGACTAATAGAAATAATAATAAGTGAGCTGAAACAAAAATAAGGAACCGCTTCATGATTTAAGCTCCACATTTATTCCATTTTTTTTGAGGGTTGTTATTATTTTGTCCCAAATAATACTATTATGGGTACTAGGACTTAGTGCAAATTTAAAGGTTTGTTTGTAAACTGGGCTGCAGTTATCGTAAGCTATATAAGCACTTACATGACAGTATTTATTAATACGGTCTATTTCCATATATTAAAACTCCTATTATTGGTTGTATTTTTTAAGGTAAGTAATTTATAGTTAGTAATGGTTTCACTCCTTCTTCTATCAAGAGGTCTACGTAAAGAGGGTAATAATGAAAAGAAACGTAAACGCAAAAAAAGGAATGAAATCCAATGCATGATTCTACTAGATCATTACCGTTTGTTTAAAACTTGCTCTAATGATGTTTAATTTATGAATTAAAAATAATTTATTTATTTTTGAATAAAATATGACTTCAAACGTTAATTAAACATGAGCACAAACAAACAATTAAACAAAGGAAATACAATGAAAAAAATAGCAATGGTAATCGGAATACTTTCAGTTTTAGCAACAAGTGCAAATGCTGGATATTGGACACATACTCCATCATGGGGTGGAAGTTCAACAAGTACTTACACACCTACTTATAATCTTTATACTGGAACATTTAATTAGACTTTAGTTATAAATTAATAAAAAAATTAAAAGCCCCTTTTCTCCTAAGGGGCTTTTTTTTGAATAAAATTTCACTTCAAACGTTAATATTTTAAGGAGGTATTATGAAAGTAAAAGCAATAATAATGACATTATTTGTTCTCCTGCCAAATATTAGTATGGCAGATATCAAATATAATCCTTTTAATGGTCAGTGGGAAAATGCTCCAAGCGACTCTAGCTTGAAGTACAACCCTTTTGATGGAGATTGGTCTCATGAAAGATCAGACTCTAATCTTGAGTACAATCCATTTACCAATAAATGGGATTATGAGAAATAAATAATCACCTAGAAAGGGTAGTTTTTACTGCCCTTTTTAAACTTAAAAATAATTCATTTAATTTTGAATAAAATCTGAGTTCAAACGTTAATTAGACATGAACACAAACAAACAACTTAACAAAGGAAACACAATGAAAAAAATAGTAATGATGATTGGTTTAATTTCAGTAATAGGCTTAAATTTAAACACAGCAGCTAATGCTCTAGTATTGGTTAATGGATACTTCAAAAGTAATGGCTCTTATGTAGGTTCACACTACAGAACAAACCCTGATGGAGTTTGTTACAATAATTTCAGTGGATGTTAATTAGTCTCTATTTATAAGAAAAAGCCCCCGACGGAAGGGGCTTTTTTTTGAATAAAATCTGACTTCAAACGTTAATTAAACATGAACACAAACAAACAACTTAACAAAGGAAATAAAATGAAAAAAGCAATGGTAATAAGAGAAGAAGAAAAAACATCAGTTACACAAATTATAGGTGGTTTAATGATTGGCTTTGCAGCTATTGATTTTATAGCATCTTTTGCAGGTGTTAATTTAACTCCATTTTTAGGTTCAGCATCAAGATTTTCACCAATCGTTTTTGGTTTAATTGGAAGTGCATTACTTAACTCTAACTCTAAATAATTAAATGAAAAAAATATTTTTAATTATTGGGATAGTTTCAGTTTTAACCAATGCCTCTCAAGCTAGCGAATGGAACATAATTTCTAGTGAGTTAACTGGTTATAATTTTTATACTAACAAAATAATTAAAGGTGGAAACTTTTAATGAAGCCTCAATTTATAATAATAGCTATTCTAATTACACTAAAAGTAATTGGAGTAGCTAGTCATGCAAGAGCTGATTCTTCATACAAAGATTATTTTGATTCACCAGCATTTAAAGAACAGTTGGAAAAAAAATATAGAGAAAGAGAAAAACAGTGGAAATATATTAATAGTCATGAAGCAAAAAAGCAGCGGAAAGAAAGACAGTTGCTTGAAGATGCTAAGACTATTACTAATATAGATGATTATTCCTACACTGCTGAGTATTTAAATGGCAAAAAAGAATATTGCATAAGAAATAATTTTAAAACATTAGACTGTGTGGATTATTCATTAATATCATTTTCAATAATAAATCATAAATCCAATAAAATAACTAATGGTAAAATTAGCAAGGATGAAGAATCTGAAATGAAAGAAAAAGAAGAAATTATTTTATCTATGACTCTCAGCTCTTTATTTAATATTACATAATTATGAACTCAAAAATTATAATAATAGCTGTTCTGATTTTAGTTAAAGTAGTTGGAGTAGTTGGTTATGCAAAAGCTGATGAGGTTTATTTTGCTTGTAGCACTGAAACAGAATTTCAATTAATTAATACTTACACAAGCCCAACTTATAGATGTGGTGATTCACCAAGCTTAAAAAGGATATAAATGAATTTGAATAAGAATTATAATTACATTAAGTTAGATACATTAGATTTAGTTAGAGATTATAGATATGATAGAGAAACTGGACGAGAATTGTATCAAGAGCTTAGTCGTGATAGCGCTAGGGATAGTGAGTGGGAAAAGCGACCCCCACGAATTAGTGAATGGTGCTGTGGAGTATTTAATGTCTAATAAAGAAAGATATAAAGATCATCCAAACATTAAAGCAATAGCAGTTTTAAAAATGAAAGGTCTTTTCATAGATGGGATTAGAAAAAATCAAAAATTTTCTTCTATGACTGATGTTGAAGGAAATGATTTACAAATAGTAGACGAGAAACAGACTGATATTTCAGATCAAATAAGTTTAACAGATGAAACTAAGAAAGTTTTTTTAGCCATTAAAACTATGGGTGAAAAATGCCAAGAGATTTTAATGTTAGCTTCAGAAGGTATGAGTATGCAGGAAATGCAAGAAGTAACTGGAGTTAAAAGCTTAGGAACAGTTCTAAGCAGATTATCAAATTGTAGAAAAGAATTAAAAGGGCTGGTTGCTTAATGATTGATGAAACAAAAATAATGCAATATGCCGATGGTACCTTACCTATTGAAGAGCACGAAGAGGTTAAAAAAGCAATTGAAGCTGATCCTAAATTAAAAGAATTATATAATACTTTTAAAGAAACTGGGGATTTACTATTTAAACTGGGTAATGAAATTAAATCTCAGCCATTACCTAAAAACTTACAAGATAAAGCGGATATACTTAAGACCTGGAATAAGCCAATAGTTAAAGAGGTTGGCTCATTTAATTTCTTCGGATTATTTAAAGTACAATATGCAGGAGTTGCAGCAGCATTTGCAATGTTTTTTGTTGGAGGGTTTTATACCAATACGTTTGTTGCTTCACTTGATGATGGCAAAACAAAAACTGTAATGATGGCGTCTCAAAAAATTGACGCTCCTAAGGATCTTAAATTTAGAGGTATGCCAAGTGCTGATGAAGATTTATCTACAAGAGTGACTAACCTTTATAAATATTTTAATGCTGACCAATTTATTCAAGATATTAATTCTAAAATAGATAATTTGGAAATAAATGATGAATTTGAATCATCTTTAGAGGATAATGATGGAAAAAAAGTTAAGTTCATATTAGTTGAAAACTTTAACGCTAATGGAAATAACTGTAAAAAGGTTGAATTTAATGAGCCATTAAAACTATCTAGCAATGATCAAGGAACTGATGTTTCATTGGATATATGTAAACTGAATAATAATTATGAAATTACTTCAATCAACTTATCAAAATAATAATTCAAAAATAATTAAGTACTTATCTCTAATTATTTTTATTTTTATATTAAGCTTTAAAGCTAACACTGAAATTCCAGAAAAATATAAAATTGAGAGTTCACTGCCTAAATGCACGGGAATTGATTATAAAATATGGACGAATTGTTATGGTGAATATGTATTTCCTAGAAATGAATATAAAGGGGAATGGAAAGATGGAAGTTTTCATGGGCTAGGTGTTTTAAGGGAAGCTTGGGGAGGTATATACGTTGGTGGTTTTAAAGATAATTTAGCTGACGGATTTGGAAGACAAGAAGAAATGGACGGAAGTTGGTGGGAAGGTGAAGTTAAAAAAGATCTACTCAATGGAAGTGCCATATGGGTATATGAAGATGGTGGGAGACATGAAGGTCAATTCGTGGACTCAGTGCCAACTGGTTTAGGCAAGTATGTGGATGCTTATGGAAGTACACTAGAAGGTGAATTTAAAAATTTTAAACTTGAAGGTAAAGGGGTTTTTTTAAATTGGAATGGCGATGTCTATAAAGGGAATTTTCTAGATGGTTTTTTAGATGGTAAAGGTTTTTATAGTAAAAAAGATGGGACTGAGGTCACTGGAAATTTTAAAAAAGACTATCTGAATGGACAAGGAGTTTGGAAATTTCGAAATGGAGATATTGCTAAAGGTAATTTTAAAGCGGACCAATTAGATGGTTATGGCAGCTATACATGGTCGAATGGTGACAAGTATGAGGGGCAGTTTAAAGATGGTGTAAAGCAAGGTAAGGGTAAAATCACTTATAAAAATGGTTCTTATTATGATGGTAACTTTGATAAAAATTATCAAAGTGGGTATGGAAAAAGATTATATGAAAATGGTGATATTTATATTGGATCTTGGAAAGATGATTCTCGAAATGGTAAAGGTGAATATCTTTATGAAAATGGCAATAAGTATAAAGGTTCCTGGGTCAATGATTTTGAAAATGGTTATGGTATTTTTACTTGGTCAGATACAGATAAATATGAAGGAAACTGGGTAGAGGGATACAGAGCAGGTAAAGGTAAATATACATATGAAAGTGGAACTGTTTATGAGGGGGATTTTAAAAATAATAAGGCTGAGGGAAATGGAACTATAAATTACGCAGATGGTACAGAGTATATTGGTGAATTTAAAGATGGAAATGAACATGGACAAGGTTCAATTACATATCCAAATGGTAATAAATATACCGGTCAATTTAAAGATGCTTATGAACATGGACAAGGTAAAATGCTTTATGCCAATGGTGATATTTATGATGGTTTATGGGAAAATGGAAAAGAAGCAGAAGGTAAAACTACATTAGCAAAACATACTACTGATGAAAAATATTATGCGTTAATAATTGGAAATAATAATTATGATAATTTAGAAGATCTAGATAATGCAGTTAATGATGCCAAAGATTTAGAAAAAGTTTTAAAAGAGAAATATGGTTTTGAAACAACTCTACTAATTAATGGAAAAAAAGACGAAACTCATGACGCAATTATAAATTTTACTAAAAATCGAGATCAAAATGATAATATTTTAATTTATTATGCTGGTCATGGTCAGTTAGTAAAAGAACAAAAAAGAGGTTATTGGTTAACGACAGATGCTGGTTCTACCCAAGATTCCAAATGGTTAAGTAATAGTGATATTAAAAATTTAATTGGAGGATCAATAGCAAAACATATTTTATTAGTTGTAGATAGTTGTTTCTCAGGTTCTTTAATGAGAGGAAGTGGAGAAAATAAATCGGTTGAAAAATTAACTAAAACATCAATCAAAAGACTACAACAAAAAAAGACTAGATTGGTAATGACATCAGGTGGTAATGAACAAGTTGCAGATGGGGTTGGCAACTCAAAAAATTCTGTTTTTGCAGATCCATTAATTAAAGCTTTAAAAGATAATAATAGCGTTATTAGATCAATTGAATTATTTCAGACTGTTCAAAATTATGTGATTAATAATGCGGATCAAACACCAAATCACTCTCTAATTCATGGTACAGGTCATGATGGTGGAGAATTTTTATTCTTTCCTAAGTCTTAAGAAAGTTCTTCAAACTTATCCCACTCACCGTCTTCATTATAGTCATAAGCAAGTACATCTGGCTTTTTATCGCCATCATTATCTAAATAAGCTCGATCAGCCTTACCATTTTCATCGGTATCGATTAAGAAAATTTCCCATACACCATCTTCATCTTTATCAATTAGTGTACCTTCAACAAACCCATTTTCATCGTCATCGACAAATCCTAAATCTAATTTACCATTATTGTCTTCGTCAATATACCAGGTATCTACAATACCATTATTATTATAATCCTCTGTTTTAGCATTTGGATAATCTTTTTTAATTACTGCATCAACGGTATTAATTTTTTTAATGTTTGGGTTTGCTTTAATAAATTCTTTCGCATGATTGACTGCTACTGCAAAGTTTAAATTTTGACCATCTTCACCCCAAGTATTAATACCGACAATTTTTCCAGACTCACCAAATAAAGGACCCCCTGAATTTCCTGGACTAATTGGTGTTTGTGTTTGAATAACGGTTGCTTGATGCTCTGATTTATCTTCATAAAACCACTTTTTATTATTTCTAATTTGACTTACCGTTCCAACTGTAAAACTCCAAGGCAAACCATTTGGATGACCTATAGCGTAAACTGAATCACCGATGCTAACATCTTCATTAGATCCAAGCTCAACAACTTTTGCACTTGCGGGTAGTCCACTCACTTTCACTAAAGCTAAATCTTGACCTTTATTTTCAGCTACTACAGATCCAAAATAAGGATCAATGTCTTTAAATAAAACTTCTGTTTCAACAGCTCCCTCTTTCGGTAGTGGCCAAACGTAAATTTCTTTAGTTCCGGTAGTCACATGCCAATTGGTTAGAATTATACCTGATGCATCAACTAAAAAACCTGCACCGATACTCTCTTTTCCTTCAGTTGGATTATAAAGAAACACAACACTATTGGCATAATCTTTATAAATACTTTTAGCATTCCCTCTAAATTTAATTTTCTTTTTCTTTTTTAAACCTAGATCCGTTTTGATTGCAAATTCTTTAGCAATTTTATATTTGGATTTTAATTCTAGGGCTTTATCAATATTTAAAAGGTCTGGGCTTATATTGATTTGTACAGATTTTAACTCTTCGCCGTTGCCACTACCTCTAAACTTTAATTTTTTTTCATCTGCACTAACTGTCGTGATAATTAGGGCAAATACTAGACTATAGATACGAAGTCTTAGTAATTTCATAGTTTAAAGACTATGTTAGGTTGGTTAATATTAAAAGAAATATATGAGTTATAAATCAGTAAATTTTAGTATTATTTTTCTTTTTTTGCTGATTTTCTCTTTCGAATTAAAAGCAGAATTCAAAAAAGAAATAGAGCTGACAGATGCAGGCAAGTGTGAAGAAGCTTTAAGAGAAAATAATAATACCAGTATTGAACAAGAAGAAAAATTTAACCCTAAAAAACCATTTGTAGGAAAGAATACTATTAAAATATTTAGAATTTATGCACTAAATCGGAAAGCTATAATATTAAAAGTTAACTGCAAAAGAACTGCCGAAGCATTTGAGGTTGCTAAAAAATCTTTAGAATTAGAAAAAGAGATATACAAAATTCCCTCAACAAAATTTGATAAAGTTTTGCAATATAATGAATTTAAAAGAAAAATAAATTTAGCAGGTTCCTATTCTACTATTGCAGGTTTTTATATTGACTTTGGAGATCTTAAAAATGGAATTAAAAATTACAAAAAAAGTATAGAAATTTATGAAAGTACAGATCTTTATAAGAAAGATAATCTCTTAAACTATGGCTACTCAATACTTGCAGGTGTCTACAATAGATATGGAGATTTAAGGAATGCAAATATATATAAAAATAAACATCTCGATTATATGGGCCGTCGTTATGGCAATAAAACTGTTAAATATTTTAAAGCTCTTTTTGATGTTTATTATCAGTATTCTGATCAAGGATATTATGATTTTGCTCTTGATACCTTATTAGAAATTAAAAAAACTATAAATATAAACATCTACTATGCTGATGACAGTATGGGTGAGCTTAAACTTAATCATCAGCTGGCAACTGCTTATTATAGAAATAATGACTACGATAATTCAATTAATATTCATAAAAAAAATCTAAATTTTATAAAGACTAAACAGCTACTTCCTAATCAGACAACAATAGCAAATAAATTATTCAAGTGGGAAATTTTGATCTTAAATGATATGGCTTTGAATACTCAATATAAATTTGATTTAACGGGTGATTTTAAATATCTCGATGAAGCTGAGCAAGCGTATCTTAGAATTTTAAGAATTAGTAAAGATTCTAATTTAGATGAAGTAAATAGAGATAATTACATTACTAAAGATAACTTATCAGGAATTTATATTTCTAAAAATGAATTTGGTAAAGCCCTTCCATTGGTCGAGGAAAATTACGCTGATTGTATAAAAGTAAAAAATAAAAATGACCCTAGTTGCTTAACTCAAATGATTACTTATGCAAATGTAGTTTCTAGATTTGACCTTAAAAAAGCTATTAATATTTTAGAGGAGTTTTTAAAACTAGAACCTAAAACCAACAGAAGCTTTATTCGTCAAAGAGTTAATGCCAGAGGATCTCTGAGTATTCTTTATGCTGATATTGGAAATAATAAAAGGTCAGAAGAACTAACGATTGAATCTGTTAACTTAATTGATCCAACAGATACTAGATTTAGAGATGTTTATGTACTTACGATGAATAACTATTATTTAGAAATAGGAAAAAGTGGACAATCTCAAAATGCAATTAATGGTTATTTAGAATTGATACAATTTGTTGATAAAAATTTTGGTGATAATTCTACACTGAAACAAGAATTACTAAACAATCTTGGATTTTCGTATGGTGTAATAAAAGACAATGAAAATGCATTAAAATATTATTTGGAGTCCGAAAAACTTTCTGAGAAATTTAAACAAAATCGTAATCTTGCTATAACAAGAATGAATATAGGAGACATATATTTTTGGTCTGGAGATAATAAAAATGCAAATAACTATTATAAATTAGCATTGGAAATAATTGAATATGCTTCTCTAAAAACTAAAATATTTTTATATGCTGGATTGTGTAAAACTGAAGCAATTATGGGAAATTATGATCAGGCATTAATCTATGGAAATGAAGGTTTGGAATTTGCTAAAAAATTACACGGAGTTAATCACCCAAGTAATTTAACACTTTTAGATTCCCTGGCTTTAGCAAATAGTTATAAAAAAAATTACCATAAAAAATTTGAAAATTTAACTGATATCTACAATATAATAAATGACTATTCTAAGGGATATTTAACAGAAAATTTTAATGCAGATCCTAATGAGTATTTTCAACAAATATATTC
>Ga0222652_1000576_pt1 | contig 14723 bp, 20 predicted proteins | sample AntAcemetagen371_FD_179803 | JGI IMG/M metagenome (GOLD analysis project Ga0222652, IMG submission 179803) | Saline water microbial communities from Ace Lake, Antarctica - #371 | ecosystem: Environmental > Aquatic > Non-marine Saline and Alkaline > Saline | place: Antarctica: Ace Lake... | reverse complement strand
AGCTTTTGCACTAATTACCGTTTGACACTTAAGAGTTTGTGCAGACACACCCGTTACTGTCATTATAGTAAGTAGAAGCGATCCAACAAACAAAGATATGATTTTTTTCATATTTAATATTTCCTCTTGTTGTGTTTTTTAATTAAAAAAGAACAATCTCAAAAAACAAAAATAAAAACAAGCATTAATATTATAAAAATTAGCTTTATTAGTGTTGCTAGTGCTAGTATTTTTAGATTTTAAACATTATAAACCTACTTTGTTATGGAAAATTTTGATTATGTAATCTTAGGGGCTGGTTCAGCAGGCTGTGTGCTTGCTAATAGATTGTCAGAAAATCCTAATCATAAAGTCCTTTTAATTGAAGCTGGAGGAAAAGATAATTATCCATGGATCCATATTCCCGTTGGTTATTTCAAGACCATGCACAATCCAAGTGTTGACTGGTGCTATAATACAGAACCTGATGAGACTATGAATAATAGATCTATAAGATACCCAAGGGGGAAAACTCTTGGGGGTAGCTCATCTATTAATGGTTTACTTTATATAAGAGGCCAACATAGAGATTATGATATTTGGAGGCAACTAGGAAATAAAGGCTGGAGTTGGGAAGATGTTTTACCTTATTTCATTAAAGCTGAAAATCAAGAAAGAGGTAAAAGTGAGTTTCATGGTATCAATGGCCCCCTATCAGTTTCTGACCAAAGAATTCAACTCCCTTTATTAAATGAATTTCAGAATGCTGCTGAAGAATTTGGCATACCAAAAACAAAAGATTTTAACACAGGGGATAATCATGGATGTGGTTATTTTCAGGTAACAGAAAAAGATGGTTTCAGATGTAGTACAGCGGTTGGTTATTTAAACCCTGTAAAAAAAAGAACTAATTTAAAAATAATTATTAAAGCTCATGTTAAAAAAATAAATTTTGAAAATAAAGTTGCAAAGGAAGTTGAATATTGGATTGAAAACCAATTATTTACTGTTGCAGCAAATAAAGAAATAATTTTATCGTCTGGTGCAATAGGATCACCACAACTTTTACAAGTTTCGGGAATAGGTAATTCAGATAAATTAAAAAATCTTGGTATTGATATGATTCACGAATTAAAAGGTGTTGGTGAAAATTTACAAGATCATTTAATGTTTAGACCCATTTATAAAATTCAAAATATAAAATCTTTAAATAAAAAAATTAATAGTTTGTTTGGAAATTTGTTAATTGGACTAGAGTATGTTTTTAATAGAAGTGGTCCAATGACAATGGGGGCAAGTCAATTATGTATGTTTGCTAAAAGCGATCCTTCACTAGAAATGCCCAATTTACAGTGGCATGTTCAGCCAATGAGTATGGATAGTTTAGGTGCTACAAAAAATCATGATTTCCATGCTTTTACCCCTACCGTTTCAAATATTAGACCAACAAGTAAAGGTCATGTTAATATTATAGATAGCGATTCAAGAACTTACGCTAAAATTAAAATGAATTATCTCTCAACGCATGAAGATAGAAGAGTTGCTGCGGCAGGTCTTAAATTAACTAGAAAAATTGTCCTAGAATCAGAAACTTTTAAAAAATATTATCCAGAAGAATACCGACCTGGAATTCACTTAAATGAAGATGAGGATATTTTAAAAGCTGCTGCAGATTATGCTCAAACTATATTTCATCCTGTGGGCACTTGTAAAATGGGAAGCGATGAAAATGCAGTGGTCTCAGATGAATTAAAGGTACATGGAATTAAAAATTTAAGAGTAATCGATGCATCAATAATGCCAAATATTACATCTGGTAACACTAACGCACCAACAATAATGATTGCTGAAAAAGGTGCGGATATGATACTAAACAATTAATGTTTTCAGAATTATTAGGAGCTGAGCAGCTCATCATATTAAGCCAAATTATATTTATAGATTTAGTATTAGCTGGAGATAATGCAATTATCATTGGAATGGTTGCTTCTAAATTCCCATTAGAACAAAGAAAAAAGATAATTTTCTGGGGAATAGGTGGTGCAATAATTTTAAGAATTATCTTAACTATGTTAACAGCTTATTTGCTGCAAATAACTGGATTAAGATTAATAGGTGGTTTGCTTCTTCTCTATATAGTCTACAAACTTTATACCGATGTGATTAAAGGACAATCAGGTGATGAAGATGTTAAAGTAGATAATTCAAGTTTTATGAAAGCAATTTGGACTGTCCTTCTTGCAGATTTTACGATGAGTTTAGATAATGTTTTGGGTGTTGCTGGTGCTGCAGGAGATCATTATGTTTTACTAATTTTTGGTTTAGCTTTATCTATTATACTTATGGCAACTGCTGCTAATTTAATATCAAAATGGATTAATGAATACAAATGGATAGCTTGGATTGGTTTAATTGCTATATTGGTAGTAGCCATAAAATTAATTTATGCTGATATAATGTTATTTATTTAAATATATGTACCTACAAAAAATAAATTTAAAAAATAAATATGCTCTAGTTACAGGTGCAGGTAAAGGTTTGGGGAGAGCCTGCTCTATTGCACTAGCTGAGGCTGGAGCAACAATTATCGCATTAAGTAGAACTCAATCAGATCTTGATAAACTTGAAAAAGAAATAAAAAAAATCAAAGGTAAAGTCATCAAAGTTAATTGTGATGTGATGAATTACGAAGATCTTAAAAAAAATTTAGATAAGATTAAAGTTATAGATATCTTGGTTAATAATGCAGGAACAAATATTCCAGAACCATTTGAAAAGATAAAACAAGAGAGTATGCATTATCTAATAGATCTTAATCTTAAAGCAGCTTTTAATGTTGCGCAATTAGTGGTTAAAAAAATGTTAAAGAATAAAAAAAGTGGTGGGTCAATAATTAATATGTCCTCTCAACTAGGTCATGTAGGAATGGCAGGTAGAAATATTTATAATATGACCAAATTTGGCATAGAAGGTTTAACTAAAGGAATGGGTGTTGAGCTTGCTAAAAACAATATTAGAGTAAATACGGTAGCACCCACTTTTGTTGAAACCCCAATGGTTAAAAGATTTTTTAAAAATAAAGCTTTTAAAAAACTCGCTTTAGGAAATATTCCAATAGGTAGAGCTGCAACGGAAAGTGATGTTGCAACTAGCGTTTGTTTTCTAGCTTCATCCGCATCATCAATGATTACAGGAACATCTATTATAATAGATGGTGGTTGGACTGCTCAGTAATGTTTAGATTGCTAATATTAGTAGCAATTTTTTTTTCAACTCAATCTTTTGCCGTAGAGTTTCAGGGGAAATTTATTCAAGGACATTACATTATTGGCAAAACAACTCCTAAAACAACAATCTTAGTGGATAAAAAAAAAGTTAAAGTTTCAAAAGATGGTTATTTTGCTTTTGGAATAGAAAAAGAAAGAAAACTAGACATCGTTATTACTGAAGGAAATAAAAATATTATAAAAAAAATTCTAAAAAGAAAATATAAAATTCAAAAAATTGAAGGCTTGCCTGGAAAAAAAGTTACACCACCTGAAGAATTTTATGTAAGAATTAAAAAAGAAAGCAAATTAATTGCAGTTGCAAGAGCAATAGATAGCGACTTAACTTTTTTTAAAGACAAGTTTATTATCCCCGTAGATGATGCAATCATTACTGGTGTTTATGGTAGTCAAAGGATTTTAAATGGTATTCCAAAATCACCACATCTTGGTTTAGATTTTGCAAAAGAGAAAGGCACACCCATTAAAGCAATGAATAATGGAATTGTTACTTTAGCAGAAAAAGATTTATTTTACACGGGTGCAACATTAAATTTTGATCATGGTCACGGTGTATCAACTTTATACATGCATATGGATGAGATTTTTGTAAATGTTGGAGATCATGTTAAAAAAGGTGATATTGTTGGAACAATTGGAACAAGTGGTAGATCTACTGGTCCTCATCTGGATATCAGATTGAATTGGTTTGGGACTAGACTAGACCCTGCAACTATATTAAACATTAAAAAATGAAAAAAACATTATTAGAAAAAACTGCTGATAAATTAGTTAATGCATTTATTAATAATAAAATAATTGCACCCCTTCCAACAAAATTCACAAAAAAATTAAGTGAAGCTCAAAAACTAAGAAAACTATGTGAAAGCAAAGTTAAAGATCCAATAATTGGATTTAAAGCAGCAGGAACTGGTATACCCATGATAAAAAAATTAAAAGAAAAGCAGCCCTTCTATGCATCAATTTTTAAAAAAAATTTTATAAAGAGTGGGCAAAAAGTAAAAATTAATAAATCTACTTTAGGTATAGAGCTTGAAGTTTGTTACTTGATTAAAAAAAACTTCTTCTCATCTAAAGGGTCAATTACTATGAAAAACATATCAAAACATATTTCTCATATGGCACCGTGTATTGAGGTTATTGGCTATAGACAAAAGAAAAAAGGCATTACTAGTTTTGGTGACCTTTGTAGTGACTTTGGTGCTAACGTTAAATTTTTAATTGGCCAAAAGAAAAAATATAAAAGAATTAATATAGGAAACTTAAAGACAAATATTGCTAATAAAAAGATTAAACAAAGTGTTAATGGAAACACTAATACTGTTTATATTAATCCTCTAAATTCACTTAGATTTGTTTTAAATGAATTAAAAAAAGATAAAGTAAATCTTGATAAAGATTTTTATGTATTTACTGGATCAACTGTAGGTGTTGTGCCCATCTTAGGAAAAGGTCTTTACACTGGAAAAGTAGAACAACTTGGTTCTGCTAAAGCAATTATTCATTAATTTTTAGAGTATCATTTTCAAAAAAGCCTTAATAATTAACAATAATTTGGGTTTGTTCTACTATGTTCATATAGAATTTAAGCCTACTTATGATTAATATCATTAAAAGTTATATTTTTTATTATGGCACTACACTTTAGTAAACAGGAATTCGAAAAAAGAAAATTAGCTACTTTAAAATCTATGAAAGAGCAAAATCTTGATGCTCTTTTAATGTTTAGACAAGAATCTATGTTTTGGCTTACTGGCTATGACACCTTTGGCTATGTTTTTTTTCAAACTTTAATATTAGATCAAAAAGGAAATATTATTCTTTTAACAAGAGCTCCAGACTTAAGACAAGCACAAAACACATCTAACATCGAGGATATAAGAATTTGGGTAGACAAAGACCAGTCTAATCCAACAGATGATCTTAAAGTTATTTTAAATGAGCTGAACTTAAAAGGTAAAAAAATTGGAATTGAGTATGAAGCTTACGGTATGACGGGACGTAATGCTTTAAGACTTAACAAATCATTAGAAAATTATTGTGAAGTAGAAGACCAATCAGAATTAATCACCAAACATAGAGTTGTTAAATCTCAAGAGGAAATTGTTTACGTAAAGAAAGCTGCAGAACTTGCTGATCAAGCGCTTGATGAAGTGTGGAAATACGCAAAAGCTGGTGCTAGTGAAGCAAAGATTTTAGCTGAAATGCAAAGAGTAGTTTTTGAAGGTGGTGGTGATTATCCGGCAAATGAATATATTATAGGCTCGGGACATAATGCATTATTATGCAGATATCAATCTGAGAAAAGAATTCTATCTGAAACAGATCAGTTAACTGTTGAATGGGCTGGAACTTATAAGCATTACCACTCAGCAATGTTTAGAACTATTCCTATTGGCAAAGCTGATCCAAAACATATTAAGATGCACGAAGCTTGTGTTAAAGCTTTAAACAATTGTGCGAAAACTCTAAAACCTGGAAAAACTGCTGGGGATGTATTTGATATACACGTTAAAACTTTTGATGACCTTGGATATAATAAAGCAAGAATGAATGCTTGTGGTTATTCATTGGGCGCAACCTTCTCTCCCAATTGGATGGACTGGCCAATGCTATACACTGGTAATCCTTATGTAATCCAACCTGGCAATGTCTTCTTCATGCACATGATATTGATGGATTCAGACAACAATTTAGCCATGAATTTAGGAGAAACCTATCTTGTAACCGAGAATGGTAACGAAAGATTAGGTAAGCAAAAACTGGATTTAGTAGTCTTATAGGCCTCCAGTCTCTAGTCTGTCTCTAGTCTCAATAAATAAGTAGGACCCAGATCAAATCTCAACTTTGAATGTAATTTAGCCCCCCACCACCCCTTTTGTTTATTAGGTTCCCTTATATCTAGTCTTATTAGGTTTGATCTACACGTCTAGTCCTGGCATTTTCGTTTTCAGAAAAAACCCATTAAAAAAAATATTTTAAAAAAAATTGGGAAAAAAAAATTGTTGAAAAAAATCCTAGAAAAAATTATTGGAAAGAAACTTGAGGAGATAAGAATTTTATTGGACAATAGAATATAAATCTCCCCAAGAGGTATTACTAATGTTGCTAATATAGTTGTTGGCAACAACTAATGCAAATAATTATAGTCCTTGAACTAATAGGTCCCTCTGGTCTTTAGAAGATGTTTTTTGGCCCTATAAATATCTTCATCAATTTTATTTTTAAATTCAGTACGTTCAGTAGATCTGCTGTTTCTGTTTAATTCTGCATGGGAAAATTCAACTGCATATTCTTCTCTTTGATTACCTACTTCATAATATTGTCTGTTAGTACTGTAGGTAGTATCAGAGCTCCAACCAAAATCAGGAACATTTGTACTTCTATATTCAGTCCTTAATTTACCATCTAATCCAACTATTTCTTTAAGTTCATCCTTATAGATAGTGCCATTCTTCTTCTCATCTAATCTAGCCAATCTACCATGTTCTTTATTATCTATATTTTGCATTCCTTTAGCAGTGATCATGCCCCCATACTTCCCATGACTTCTTGGGTTTAAAACACCAGAGTTATCTTGAGAGAAAGACCTCTGAGTTGTCTCTTGAATCTCCTTACTTTTAGTTACTCTAGAGTTCTTAAGAGCTTGTTCAAATCCAGCTTCAGTCATTTCCATGAATGCTTTTTTATGAGCTTCATCCACAAACTTATTATCAATAGCTCCAATGGTTTTAGCTTGATTAGCCATTTTTAGTGCTAAACATGTATAGTTTGCTTCACCTCTATGTGTAGCACCTCGGTTTATAACTTTGGACTTCCTAGGAGTAGACTTAGGAGTGGATATTGCACCATGGTCAAGTGGGGTGTTGGCCACTATGATGTCACCAGGTCTCGTTGGCACTTTAAAAAGAAATCCTTTGGGTCCTTTACGATATTCCAAGTTATGATAGTTGGATCCTCTCATGCTCATCCTCACTGCATTGGTTGATATGCCTAGATAATCTGCAATTTCTTTCTTTGTTAATTTGAAACTATCTAGTTCTTTTTGTCCTATTAATTGGGTCATAAATTATTTTTGTTACTCTGGTTTAACTAATGTTAGGGTGGTGTAGTTAAGCACCGAAAGTTGCAATTTATAGATTTATTGTCTGTTACACAAATTATTATAGTCCTTCAAGTGTACCGACCACACCCCCCTCAACTTATAGAGATATATAATAATAATTAACTTAGGGTTTATCCTTCATGAATATTCTGTATAGAGTGTGAGATGGTGAGCAAGGTAGGTCAATCCTTCTCAAGTAAATTAAAGAAGTGTTCCATGTCTAGGATAACAACAGGTTTCTCCCTATAACCTTTTAATACAAGCAGTGGTTCCATGTTAGAGTGCCTTTTGGCTTGTCGAAATGCCTGGTACACCAACTTATAAGATTTCATATTTTTTGTTTCTACAGAGTAGGAAAATAATTTTCTACTGGTGTGAGTTAGTAATTTAACATCAGCTCCATTCTCGCCAGTGTTGCTTGTCCTAATATCCTTCTTTGTTAGCACTGGATATAACTTAACAATTCTATCTCTAACAATGTTCTGAAGGTATCTACCTTTGGCCTGCCTAGAATTATTCTTCATCAGTTTTTCCTTCTTTTTCTAATCTCTTCAAAAGGAATATCTTCATCAGGGTCTTTGTCATCAAACCTAAAATCCTCAAATCTTTGGATTTCACCCTGTCCATAATCAAGCTGTTTCTGCTGATCTGGTGTCATTTTATTCCATATCTGATCTGAACATTCTCCTGGAAAGTCTGCATCAAGAGGTTGCCAGTATTTATTGACCATCTCGCTTTTGGTCTTATCTGTAAAGAACTCATGATTTTTAATTATATAGAGTGTTACTTTTCTTTTACTTATCTTATGCTTACATTCACCCACAGGTTCTGCACCTAATTGAAGTAATGCCTTTCTATAGTCGCTATCTCTGCCTTTAATTCTTTCAGTTCTCTTAAGATATTTCCAGGTTTCCCCAAAAGCTATAATGGATTGATCAAATGGTCTTCCACCTTCTCTAAATATATTTTCTATCTCTGGTATGGCTGGATGTCCTCCTTCTCTAGCCATAACTTTAAGGAAGTTAGTTTTTAAGCTAGGTGAGCCAGCAATAAAGTTTTCACTTATTTTTCTAGTAGATAAAAACCACTTAACTACATTGCTCATAGTTCCAGTCTTATAAGCATTGTAACAAGGAATATAAAAATCATCACCTCCAAGCTCTTCTCTGGTTTTACCAACATCCATACAGGTGTATCTAGCTTCATGCATTTCCACAGCCATTGCATTTTGAAAGTTTGTAAATAAAATCATATTCATTGTTGAGTGGACTTGTCTCCATTCTTTATACATTGGTCTACAGTCATGTAGTTCTTCAGTCATCAAAGGTTTAAGTTTATTCATAACTGAATATTTTTCTTCAATTGTTCCATCAACTTTTATTTCATCAACTAAAACAAGCTGGTTCTCAATAAATCCTAGCTGCTTATCCGTAGCATTTTCTGGTTTAATAACTGTTGCATTTTTAATTCCTAACGCAGCTCTAACGGTTTTAAACATTGTTGATTTACCCACTTGATATGCCTTTGAATGCATCACGATTGCACTCCTAACTTTTTCTCCAGGTCTTTGGAAGGGCATGCTTAAATGATCTAATACATAATCATATAATTCTATAGTGTTACCTTTAGAATCAATTCCAGTACCTTCGTGTGCTGTTAGTTTTCTGACTAATGTTTTGAACATCTCAAGTTCATCCTGTAGAACTTTAGTTGTTGGTTCCATAGGTTCAACACCACCTGGCCTGTAGCTATTTAGCTGTAACAGCTTATCTTCATCAACAATTATTGGATTTTCATTATCTTCATATAGATCAGGTCTATATATTGTCTTCTCAACTAATTGTGCATTAGGATTGTTAGCAAAGGTTTTAATTACATCACCCTCAAAATAAGAACCATAAACAACTTGAATTGCTTTTTGTTTATACTCTGCTCCATACTTTTTGTCGTACCATCTATCATCTAATTTTATATAGATAACATCTTGGAAGAAAACTTGTTGGTCCTCTAGTTGCTCTTCAGTTAATTCAACAGGTTCTTTTCTGCCATTACCAAAGACACCTTTATTCTCTAGGTCCTTTCTCCAAAAACCATTTATCTCTTTTAGATAATTCTCATAATGGTCTGTTAGATATTGAGGAGTGAATTTTATATCTTCTATACTTTTCTCAATGCTTTTTTTCCAACGAGCAATTTCTGCACCATCTCCTATGTCATTAAAATTATCATTAACTTCATCTAATGTTAGGTCCAACTTCTTATGTTTGATTTCTTGAGCTATACTAAACAAAAAGGGTTCTCTACCTCCTTGTCCTGAAGTAGTTCCCACACTAGAGGCTACTAATAAATGCTCTTTCCAGTGAATTCTAAATTCAGTTTGTTCTTTAGTTAATGGATTACCTGAAGGTGAGTAACAAACTAGCTGCGAATTCGTCAGTTTTTCATTATTTGAGTATGGCATGAACAGCCAATATCCGACCTTATTCTCATCTATTGTGTATTTACTGGGAACAGTGTGAGAAGTATCAACACCTTTTTTCCAGACCTTCTTAAGTTTGTTTTCTATGGCTGAAGCTTTTTTTGCTACTACATCAACATCAGTCCATTCATTTAAGTACATATGTAAATGCCATCTGTTACTTGATGATCTGTAAGGAAACAATTCAGGTGATATCTTAAAGATAGCTTTACAAAAATCTTCAGGTTCGTCTTCAACATCCATGTCAAAACCAATCCATCTACAAAGGCCCTTACTTCCATTTTCATCTTGAAGTATTCTAACTGGTGATAGCCCATAAGTTTCTTTACCAGAGAAATGTTCTGACCAATTTATATTATCAGTTTCTTCTCTAGCTCCTTTGGTCATTACTCCTTTAGTATTTTTAAAGTAACCAGTGAATATTCCTCTTTTATTAATTGCTCCTTCAAGTCTATCCTGCAGTTTTAGCATTATCATTATGAAACCCTCACCTGTTTTGCATCAGGATATTTTTCCATAAGTTCTGCAAAGATTTTTACTGATTGATATTCTAATTGTTTCTTAACCATCACATGAAGACAACCAACATGAACATCTTTATTTTTATCTTCAAGTCTCTGGATTAGTGCTGCTACTTCATGATCGATATAAATTGAAATGTTTTCTTCACGATCATTTAGTAAACAATTTCTTTCTTCACACTTTATTTTTTTTGTTTCCATTAGTAATTCCTTTTTTTGTTAGATTTTCTTTTTGATTTTTTTAGTACTCGCTGTAACTTCTTTCTTTTGATTAGGTGGTAATTTGAATTTATATGAGTGTTGAACCTTTCCAGATTCCAAGAGTTTATGCTCCTGTTCAAATTCAATATTGTTTTCTGGTAATTTATTTTTGTACTTATCAATGTTGATGCCCTGTTCTTGAGCAATCTTACCCATCATGTGTAGGCCATTGTAGGCTCTTACAGCATCGTCTCTTTGTTTGATAAGTTCTTCGTTCTGGATAACAAATTCATCATTCTTTTTTATACAATCCTCATAAGCAGTTCTGAATTCAAAACTTCTTGATCTTATTTCTTCCTGTAATAACTGGATTGTATTTTCTTTATTAAATAGGTGAGCTTTGTCCTCATGAAGTTGCCTCTCGAGAGTAACAACGTATTTTACATGAATGGTTTTCCAGAGCCTATCAAGTTGTGCGTTTGTTGCATCCTTAACAGGTGTCTTTTTTATTCCATCTATTGCTTTATAAAAATTCTTAGGTCTTTTTTGTTTCTTTAGCATCTGCAGTTCCTGTTATGCCTTCGAAACTGCTTACCTTATCAATAATGACTTCCACTGCTTTAGCTCCTGAGAGATTTACCCCTGGGATTAATTCTTTAGTGAGATTAGTCAGCCTTTGATAGGTAGAGTTTTTAAGGCTGATTGATTTATACTTATATCGGTCAGTCATAATTATCTCCTTCAATTGGGTCTTGGTCTTGGCTTTCTTCTTTCTCACCAGTTGGTGTCTTTCTATTTCCAATTACATATTCCAAATTTTTATTAACTTCTTTTCGGAATTTGATTAGATCTTCACTTAACCCAGGTTTTACAACACTATTAAGTCTCCTATGTTCCTCTAAGGACTTCTCAGGTTGTCTTGGGATAAATTCTCTTACTTGTGTTTTAAACATAGGTGTAATCACAGGAATAACTACTGGTTTGTTTAATTGTGATTTATGTTTTCCTATTAACATCAGTTCATCATCACCTATGTTCCTTCGTCTCTCCTTATTATTATAATCTCTCATTATCATTCTTCTAGTATCTCTAGCTTCAATCCTATCTTCTCTAGTTTTAGAATTTTTAGCTTTGTCTAAAAATACTTCCCACAAATCAAGGTTCTTTCGTACTTCAGGATTACTCAAGTAAGTATTTTTATCTTCTCTAATAATCGGACTAGGTCTTTTTTTATTATTACGATTTAAAATAGGTAAGTTAGCTAAATTTATTTCTTCAATTCTTTTAGAAAAATCTTTATATTTCTCACCCGACCTCATACCAAAAGATTTCTTTGTTGCTGAAGGTAAAGTATCTGCTGAAGTAGTGGACCTATCAATAGCATACTTAATTAGTTTTTGTTCAGGTGTCGGTTTCATATTTAACTTGCCTTTTATTTTTTTCATAATTAACTTTTTGTGTTGTACATATTAATCAAGCCATCATCTTTAATGGCTATTCTCTTCAACTCATCTAAACTTAATGTCTTCTGCCACTGATCTAGAGTTCCTTTGTAACCATTTTGTTTTGCTTCCTCATACATCTCTTTAAGGACGTTCATAATCTCAAGGTCAATATGTTCATTACTATCTGCTACTGAAACTTTGGGACCTCCACTATCCATTCTTTTGTCTATACTATTTACGCTTCTCTTCATTTTATTCTCCCACTCTTTCTGCTAGAAAATCATGAAAGTCAGTGGATAAAGGAATAAACAATCCAATTCTTTTATTATTTTCCCATTGCTCATAGACAGGAAACACCCCATCACCAAAGTTTGTATCAACTGTTAGGTCAGGATTATCAGAATTACAGGAATCAGATATTGCTATCTGTCCACTATAAACATTTATTTGGCCAATTTCATGAACGCCATCTGCGACTTTTCCGTTTTTATTTTTTGGTACTTCCAGGTTTTTTCTCATTATAAATTTAACTCCTTTGTTGAAAGCTCAATAACGTCATTCGACAAATCTTTGATCACTTCATCTTGAGCTTTGATTTCTTGTTGATCTCTATTTGGATAAGGTGAAGTTTCTCCACCAACAGCAACGGTTATAAGCTGATCAATCTGACCATGTTGAATATAAAGAGTACAGCCAATTCCCATGGATTTATTGTAGCCTTGAGCTTTATAGGTGATCCACATAGTAGAATCCTTCCAAATCTTAACATCTTCAGCTAACGGTTTACCTTTACGATCAAACATTTTAGGTTTGAAATTAGAGTGTAGTTTGAACTCAACAGTTTCTCCTAAGTCATTATAACAAGAGTTAGCTTTCTTAAATTCTGTCGTTTGATTAGGCTTTGTTTTGCCGGCTTCAACTACTTCATTTGAGATTATCTTTTTGATTGCTTCAATATGTTCTTTGGCATTCTCTTTAGACACTTCAAGAACCACATGGTATTTAATTTTTCCAAATGCTTCATCACCATCTGATAAATAACTAAATTTAGCTGTACCATAAATTGTATTTGTAAATATTGTCATTAGTTTAGATCCTTTCTGTTATTAGTTGTAGTTAGTTGTAATTGCTTAAAGCTTTTGTCTCTAAAACTATAATCAAATTTAGTTAAGTGTGGGAATTTTGCTTCCTTAACGGGTTCATCATTTTTATCTTCCCAGTTAAAGTCAGTTCTCCAGTTGTAATCTTTCGTCATACTAATTTATCTCCTGTGTTGTTGTTTTTTGTTTTTTATTAAAAACACCTATTGCAACTTTTATATTTTCTGACTGAAGCTGGTTGTCATCATCTGATACTTTTCCATAGTTGTATGAGATTGGATTAGAAACCAGTTTGTGGTTCAGTAAGAATTTTACAAATGTAATAGGACACCAAAGTGTATTCTCCATACCTTTGATTTTGATTTTTCCCATTTCAGCTAAATCCCTACCCTCATCGATTAACTCTTTATGCATACGATAAAAAGTTGCTCTTGAAATAGGTATTATCTCCAACAACTGAGTTGTTGTGTACCAGAGTTTAGTGAATTGAAATTGAGTCATATTCATTTACATGTCCAATAATTATTTTCATTGGTGTAAATGATACTCTATTTTAGTTATTACGTCAAGCGAATTATACGTAATTATACGAGAAGGGGAATTTAACGTAATTCATCAATTTGACCTTGAGTCATACTCTTATTAGTTCCTTCAATTTTAAAGTTCCCTTCCTTAAAAGCACTATTTTGTCTCTTATCACCAATAAGTTTTAATAGGTTTAGAACCTCTTTTTGCTCAGAAATAACTGCTGGATTTGGGTATGCTTGGTATAACTTTTTGAAATTAACTGATCTAACAACTGCAGTTATTGAAACTAACTTTGTGGGCAGTTTTCCCCTGCCTATGGCTAATTTTTCTTTATATCTTTGCCAGATATACATGGTAAATCTGAACATTTTCCAGTCTCTTCTGCTGTCACTTCCTGTTTCTTTAAATTTATATTTCTTAATAATATTTATAGCCTCTGTTGGTGAAATTCCATTTTCTCTAATAAATCGGCCTAATTGTTGTAGGTCTATAATATTAGGTGGTGTGAAATTTTCATACTGACCCCAGTCCGATAATGGCCCTGTAATTGCTTCTGCTTCTTTTAAAGTTAGTTTTTTCTTTCTGTTATTGGCCATATACGAGCAATACCACTTTACGTAATAGTGTCAAATAGTTTACTTTTAGGTAATACCAAGAAGTCTCAGGACTTAATTTTACTTTGAATATGTAATTGTTACTTTCCAATTATCGCCTCTCTTAACAACAGTAGTAGTTGTGTGACCTCTTTTGATTGCACGATCTTTTATATACTCTCCCATATACTTATCAATTTGGGCTACAGTAAAATCTTTGTTTATAATTTTATTAGTTCTCTTATTAACAAAAACACATTTGAACTTCATTATGGATAATCTTTAGGTTAGATCTTCTTAATAAAGTTTTTTATTGTTTTAGCTAGATTAAAGTCTGATTTAGTTGCTTTGTGGGGAAAGTCTCATTCAGGGCACCGGGCTGAGGGGACGCTTCTAGGCTACGATCATATACACAGCAGTTAGTAACTTGGTCTGGTATTTTGCTGTCTTAAAATATATTTAATGATAAGATAAATTAATTAAAA
>Ga0222652_1000574_pt1 | contig 14826 bp, 25 predicted proteins | sample AntAcemetagen371_FD_179803 | JGI IMG/M metagenome (GOLD analysis project Ga0222652, IMG submission 179803) | Saline water microbial communities from Ace Lake, Antarctica - #371 | ecosystem: Environmental > Aquatic > Non-marine Saline and Alkaline > Saline | place: Antarctica: Ace Lake... | reverse complement strand
GTAAGGTGCGTAACCTTGTGGGCTCGGAACAATATGCCCAAGTATTTCCGAACGTTTCCTTGCGGTCGGATTCTAAGGCGGCGGGGCGTTGGTCTACCAACCACGGTGGAGAGTACTTTGCTATCGGTGTTGGCGGAACCATGACGGGTAAGGGCGCGGATCTGGCTATTATTGACGACCCACACTCGGAACAAGAAGCAAGATTAGCAGCCACAAATCCGGAAGTGTTTGATAGCGTTTTTGAGTGGTATACCTCTGGCCCTAGACAGCGACTCCAGCCTAACGGGGCTATTATAATTGTTATGACACGATGGTCCAAAAAGGACCTTGTTGGCAAAGTACTGCAAAGTATGATTGATCGGGACGGCGAGAAGTGGGAAGTCATTGAGTTTCCAGCGATACTGCCCTCCGGACAACCTTTGTGGCCTGAATTCTGGAGTTTAGACCTTTTAACGGCGCTTAAGGACGAACTACCTGTCGCTAAGTGGAACGCGCAGTACCAACAAAACCCGACATCCGAAGAGGGCGCTATCATTCGGCGGGAGTGGTGGATGCCTTGGGAGAAAGCAGACCCTCCACACTGCGAATACATTATAATGACGCTCGATGCCGCTGCTGAAACGAACAACAGATCTGACTATACGGCGCTTTTGACTTGGGGTGTTTTCAGTGATGACGAATTGACTGGCGGAAACAGCCATATTATCCTGTTAAATGCGATCAATGTACGTGTTGAGTTCCATGAGCTTAAGGCGTTAGCCATGAGGGAGTGGGAAGAGTGGTCACCAGACTCGTTTATTGTGGAAAAAAAGTCCTCTGGAACGCCTTTGTTTCAAGAACTACGCAGAACGGGTATACCGGTACAAGAATTCACCCCCCACAGGGGCACCGGAGACAAGATAGCCCGGCTGAATGCAGTCTCAGATATTGTAAGGTCGGGAATGGTTTGGTATCCATCCGGCAAAAGATGGGCCGATGAGGTGATCGAACAGGTTGCCGCATTTCCCAACGCAGGTAATGACGATATGGTTGACTGCACGAGTATGGCGCTGGCAAGGTTCAGAAATGGCGGGTTTATACGGTTAAATACCGATGAACTAGACGAAATCACGTACCCGAGAAAAGCGGCGTACTATTAACTTAAGGATATGTCATGGCTATTGAAAAAGGTTTGTACGCAGCCCCGCAAGGGATGGAAAATATGTTGGGCGAGGATATTCCTGAGTTGGAGATCGAGATTATTAACCCTGAGATTGTAACGCTAGATGATGGGTCAGTTGAGATCACAATCATTCCGGGGGATGAAACAGGGGATGAGGATTTCGATGCTAACTTGGCGGAAAGTTTGGATAATGGGGTGCTTGCGGAGATGTCGGGGGATTTGGTTCTTGCCTACGATAACGACATCGCTTCACGCAAAGACTGGGAAGAAACCTATACCGAAGGCATTAAGCTGCTGGGCTTAAAGTATGAAGAGCGTACTGAGCCGTGGGAAGGAGCCTGCGGTGTACACCACCCAATGATTGCTGAGGCCGCAGTGCGGTTCCAAGCAGAAGCTATTATGGAGACATTCCCAGCCAGCGGTCCAGTACGCACAAAGATTATCGGTCAAAGTGACCGTAAAAAGCAAGAGGCCGCTGAGAGAGTTCAGGCTGACTTAAATTACCAGCTTACTGAAGTCATGCGTGAGTATCGGTCTGAGCACGAGAAGATGCTGTGGAACCTGCCGATTGCAGGTAGCGCGTTCAAAAAAGTGTATTACGATCCCACTATTGGACGGCAAGTCTCCCTGTTTATCCCAGCAGAGGACGTAGTTATCCCTTACGGAGTATCAGATATATCCATGTGTGAGCGTATCACACACCGTATGCGTAAGACTAAAAATGACATATTAAAGTTACAAGAGTCTGGCTTCTACCGTGCAGACATAGATATCGACGACACGCCCACCATACAGACTGACCCTGTTCAGAAAGCCAAAGACCGTGAAAGCGGGTTTAGCGCAACCTATGACGACCGCCCCCTACTGCTAGAGATGCACGTTGAGCTGGATATTCCGGGCTTTGAGGATGTTGATAGCGATGGCGAACCCACGGGTATTCCCTTGCCTTATGTCGTAACCATCCTGAAAGACACGGGTGATGTGCTGGCTGTTCGCCGTAACTGGGACCCAGTACCTAAAAAGACTGAGGGCAACCGCGCAGCGCAAATAGTATACAAGCGCCCTAACCAGTACTTCGTGCATTACCAGTACGTGCCGGGTTTTGGGTCATACGGATTTGGTTTGGTGCACTTAATTGGTAACTCAGCCAAGTCAGCAACGGCTATTACACGTCAGTTGGTTGATGCAGGTACGCTATCTAACTTACCCGGTGGTTTAAAGACTCGGGGCCTACGTATTAAGGGAGATGACACACCAATTTCTCCGGGCGAGTTCCGTGATGTGGATGTGGCCTCTGGTGCGTTGCGTGACAATATTATGCCGTTGCCATATAAGGAGCCGTCACAAGCGTTGCTATCACTACTGGGTATTATCTCGGAAGAAGCACGACGGTTCGCAGCCAGCCCAGATATGAAAGTGTCAGATATGTCGGCACAGGCCCCAGTGGGTACAACACTTGCGTTAATCGAGCGTAACTTAAAGGTGATGTCGGCTGTTCAGGCACGGATGCACTTCGCCATGAAGCAGGAACTCAAACTCCTTGCGGTAATGATCCGAGACCACGCCTCTGAAAGTTATGACTACGAGCCAGAAGACGGACACATCCACGCTCGACGCGAGGACTACAGCCACGTAGAGATTATCCCTGTCAGTGATCCTAACGCCAGTACATTGGCTCAGCGGGTAGTGCAGTATCAAGCGGTGATTCAGTTGGCTCAGATGGCGCCACAGATTTACAACCTGCCTAAGCTGCATCGGCAGATGTTGGATGTCTTAAATATTAAGGACGCAGCCGAGTTAGTGCCGTTAGAGGAAGACCAGAAGCCGGTTGATCCTATCAGTGAGAACATGGACATTCTTAACGGTAAACCTGTTAAAGCCTTTATGTACCAAGACCACGAGGCGCATATCCAAGTCCATATGGCAGCAATGCAGGATCCTGTGTTGATGCAAGTCATGGGTCAGAACCCACAGGCGCAGGTCTTAATGCAAGCAGCAAATGCGCATATTACCGAGCACGTTGCTTTTGCTTACAGAGATCAGATCCAACGCCAGATGGGTGTCACACTACCTCACCCAGACACTGAGATGACCGAAGAAGTAGAAGCACAAATGTCGCGTTTGGCAGCGGAAGCAGCAGGTCAGTTGTTGGGTAAACACCAAGCAGAAGCTCAGGCTAAGCAAAACGCCGAAGCACAACAAGACCCGATCATTCAAATGCAGCAGCAAGAAATGCAGATCAAGATGAAAGAAGTCGAGATCAAAGAGAAAAAGATGATGGCTGACGTTGCGGCAGACGCTGATAAATTGGCATTAGAGCGTGAAAGACTGCAGGCGGATATGGAGAAAGAAGGCTTACGTATTGGTTCGCATACTGCTCAGGTTAAGGCAAAGCTGGAGTCACAACAACAGCTAGATATGCTAAAGGCAGGGCTTAAAGCCGAAGAGATGCAGGCCCGCAACCAAGCAGAAGGAATGCGAATGGGTATTGACGTCGCTAAAACGCAACAGATGCTGAATCAGCAGGTTAACAAAGGAGAGTAATGGATGGACACGATTGAGCTATTACGCAGCAAGTATCGCACACGTATGAATGATATTGCTGACGCTGTTTCTACCGGCACATGCCGTAGCTATGAAGAGTACCAACGTCTGTGTGGAGTAATTGAGGGCCTAGCCCATGCAGAACGCGACCTTTTGGACCTTAAAGAAACGATGGAGAACAACGATGAGTGAAATTCTCATTGCGACAAACCCAGATAATCCTCAGATTATCGGAGCAATTAACACGGATAAGGCATCCCAGCTCCCCAAACCTTCCGGGTATCGTATGTTATGCGCTATCCCTGAAGTCGAAAAGGAGTACGAAAGCGGCATTTTAAAAGCAGATCAGACCATGCACTACGAAGAAGTGCTTACAACCGTACTTTTTGTGGTTTCAATGGGCCCCGATTGCTACGCAGACAAAGAACGATTTGTGTCTGGTCCATGGTGTAAGGAAGGCGATTTTGTTTTAGTACGTCCAAACTCGGGCTCTAGGCTGATTATTCATGGCAAAGAGTTCCGCCTCATTAACGATGATTCTGTCGAAGCAGTTGTCGAAGATCCTCGCGGCATTAAACGCAAATAAGGAGTAAACCATGCAGGAATACCAATTTCCCGATGAGAAAGATCAAAAACCGTCAGAGATCGAGCTTGAGCTAGAAGGTGCAGATGACAAGACCGAAATCGAGATCGTAGACGACACGCCTGAGCAGGACCGCGGGCGTAAACCGCTAGATAAAGAGATCGAAGAGCCTACTGAGGACGAACTAAACGACTATAGCGCTAAGGTTCAGAAGCGCCTTAAGGAGTTGACACACGCCCGCCATGATGAGCGACGCAAGGCTGAAGCCCTTACTAGGGAGAAGGTTGAGCTAGAGCGGGTGGCAAGGATGATTGCAGATGAAAACCGTCAACTGCACGAGTATGTGAATATGGGGCAAACGGCGTATATCGACAAATCTAAGTCGTTAGCCACGCTCAACATCAACGCTGCAAAAACAAAACTTAAATCGGCACTAGAGTCTGGCGATACGGATGAAGTCATCAACGCGCAAGAAGATCTGTACCGAGCTCAGAACGAAATGACGCAAGTCAACGCGTTTAAACCGTCGAACTTGCAAAAACAGGAAAATAGGGAATATACTACCCCTGTACAGCAACCACAATCGCCGCAGTTAGACGACAAAGTTGTAAGTTGGGCGGAGAAGAACCAATGGTTCGAGAAGCCCGGGCACGAAGACATGACAGGTTTTGCCTACGGAGTGCATAATAAGTTAGTGCGTGAGTTTGGTGAGTCCTATACAAAGAGTGATGAGTATTATTACAAAATCGACGATGCAATGAAAAGGGCGTTTCCCGATCAGTTTGAAGCTACCCCCGAACAGCCCCGTCGCACAAAATCCGTTGTTGCTCCGGCGCAGCGCACGTCCGCCCCGAAGAAGATTCGGCTAACAGTAACGCAACAAAACGTGGCTAAGAGACTAGGTGTTCCTCTTGAGCTCTACGCAAGAAAGATGGCTGAATTGGAGAATCAAAATGGCTGAAAACCGTATACCCCGTGAATCGCAGAATCGTGAGCAAACCGCCCGTCCGAAAGCATGGGCACCCGCGTCTCTTTTACCGGAACCTGTTCGTGAAGCAGGATACGCCTATCGCTGGATTCGAGTCTCTCTCCTCAACAACGCTGACCCACGAAACATTTCTGCTAAAACGCGGGAAGGTTGGGAAGCAGTAAGCATTGAAGAGCAGCCACAGATGAAGTTATTCATAGATCCCAATTCTCGATTCAAAGACAATATCGAGGTCGGTGGTCTCCTGTTGTGTAAGTCACCTCAAGAATTAGTCGATCAACGTAATCAATATTACGCCAACCAAAGCGAAAGACAGTCTGAAGGTGTCGATAACAACTTTATGCGTCAAAGTGATGCGCGGATGCCCTTATTTAAAGAGCGTAAGTCCACGACCAGCTTTGGCAACGGATCTTAATTTAATTGGAGTTAACAAATGGCTTATCCTACTGTTAGCGCTGCTTACGGCCTCAAGCCAATCAACCGTTTAGGTGGAACGACATTCGCAGGCGCTGTGCGCCACATCAAGATTGCGTCTGGCTTTGCATCTAATATTTTTAACGGTGATTTGGTTTCTGTGGCTGCAACTGGCGTTGTTGAAAAATTCACTGGCACCACAGCGGGCTCGCCCGTAGGTGTTTTCGTTGGTTGCGCTTTTACCAACCCAACCACTAAGCAGCCATTGCCTTCGCAATATTGGCCTGCTGGCACTGTTGCTTCTGACGCTGTTGCCTATGTTGTTGATGACCCGAGCGTTTTGTTTCAGGTTGTTTCAACTGATGGCTCAAGTGATGTTGCTGCTGCTGCTCGTGCTGTTATCGGCTCTAACATGTCGCTTATTCAGGGCGCAGGCGATACAGACACTGGCAATTCAGGCGTATCAGTTCTTGGCTCGTCCACTGGTACTACTAACACACTGCCTATCCGCGTTGTTGACGTGGTTCCTGAAACCGCTACTGGCGCCGACGCGTTTGTCGAGTTGATTGTTAAGATCAACATCCACCAGTACAACAACACGACTGGCGTCTAAGGAGTAAATCATGGCTATTTCACGCGCACAACTACTGAAGGAGCTGGTCCCCGGACTAAACGCTCTGTTTGGTATGGAGTATTCAACCTACGGCGAAGAGCACAAAGAGATCTATGAAACAGAGACCTCTGAGCGTTCGTTTGAAGAAGAGACAAAACTGTCAGGTTTCTCGGCTGCTCCAGTCAAGAACGAAGGCAGCGCAATCGCTTACGATAACGCCCAAGAAGCATTCACTGCCCGCTACAGCCACGAAACCATTGCTTTGGGTTTCAGCTTGACGGAAGAAGCTATCGAGGACAACCTCTATGACTCACTTTCAGCTCGCTACACCAAAGCCTTGGCTCGCGCTATGGCATACACCAAGCAAGTCAAAGCGGCTTCAATCTTGAACAACGGCTTCAACGCTGCCTTTGCTGGCGGTGATGGGGTTGCTTTGTTCTCGACGGCTCACCCGCTTGTCGGTGGTGGCACCAACAGCAACACTTATTCAGTGGCAACAGACTTGAACGAAACAGCACTTGAAAATGCTGTTATTCAAACCGCTGCGTTTACTGATGAGCGTGGCTTGTTGATCGCTGCTCGCCTCACGAAGATGGTCGTTCCTCCTTCATTGCAGTTTGTGGCAACTCGTTTACTCGAGACCTCCCTGCGTGTTGGTACGGCTGACAACGACGTGAACGCGATTGCGAACAATGGCTCGATTCCCGGTGGCTACACAATTAACCACTACTTGACCGATCCTGATGCGTTCTTCTTTTGTACTGACGTGCCTAACGGCTTGAAGCACTTTGTTCGTACTCCTATGTCAACAGGAATGGATGGAGACTTCGAGACGGGTAACGTGAGATACAAAGCGCGGGAGCGATACTCGTTTGGATTTTCTGATCCCCTCGGTATGTTCGGCTCTGCTGGTGCAGGCTAATTAAATCAGCCACTTAGGTGATTTAGCCCCCGCCAAAAGCGGGGGTTTTTCTTTTCCATCTTGCGTTTAACCCTCCTTAGCGTTACATTAAAAGCTAACCATGGAGGTTGTGATGCTTTGGATACCGATTGTCTTTTTATGTCTGGCGCAGCAGTGCGGCTTTATGCAGGGCCCGTCTACGTACACTAAAGCGGGATGCGAAGAGCAGCTAGTTGGTATGTCTCAGTTGATGGGCAATGACCCTCGGGTAGTTACTTTTGAGGTAACTTGTATCTCAGTCCAATCTGTTTGATTTTTTTCTACGGAATTTATTGAGATCCAATCTCCAATATAGGCTATTTTTATACCCCCAAGGTATTGATGGCTCGTATAACTTGAAACCCATGGTTATCAAACTGTTCGAACTAGCGGGATTTTGTGTAGTATCAGTTACAAGCCATTGCCATTTTAGTAAACGCGCTTTACGTATTCTGACCTGTATTAAGCGCTTTTGAAGGCCATGTCCTTGATAGGCCGGTAACACCCCCGCACGACACATGTAGCCCGCGTTTGACCACTGAGCTGAGCGCGTTAGACCAGCAAACCCCACCGGCTTATCTTCTTCCGTGTACACAACCCACCAGTGCCCGTGCTCAACATCCATGGGGACATCCGACGGCAGGCACTTAGATTGCAGATACAAAAGCACGGTGCGGTGCTCGGGAATACGTGTGTCGGATTGTCGAATAGTAAACGTCATTTAGTTGCTCCAGTTTCCCTGTTTTACCCTATTTTAGTTGCTACGGGATGAAAAACAGAGTATAAATACAATAACACTGGGGAACCCCAGTCCTATAGACCGCCCCAGCGGACGATGCAGAGACTATAGGACGATGTACTGCAAATACAAAGGAATTTAACATGGCTTCAACTACCTTCTCAGGCCCAGTCACCTCAACCGCTGGGTTTGTCGGTGCAACCACAGGCAATGTGGTTGGTAATGTCACAGGTAACGTGACGGGCTACATCATTCTCCCAGCGGCTGACCCTGAAGTGGTTGGGGCTTTGTGGAACAACGCTGGCACGGTTACTGTTTCCGCAGGTTAATAGCTTCAATCTTAGGAGCTAGATATGACTATGCAAACTGATGTCCTTAGCGGGCACTTAGGCCAAAGCGGGTTTATTGTTTTCAATAACCGTTCGCGGGTAAAATCAATTTCCGTCAAGGGCACAGACATCGAAGGGCAACTTGATTTATTTGCCACTCCAACTGCGCCTATAGCGGCAACATACGGACAATCCGGCAACACCATCACAATCACCAAAAGCGCTCATGGTTTAACGACCGGACAGCAAATTGGGATTGCTTATGCCCGAGGCACGGGTGGTATTGCTACATGTGGCAACCCAGTTATTACGGTAACAGGTCCAAATACATTCACGATCACTTGCCCTAATTCATTTACCATCACTACTGGTGCGGCTTGTCGGTATGTCACTACCGGAAGATGGTTGGTCACGCTTGAGTTAACCGCTCAGGACATTTACACCAACTACTTTATGATTCCCGGTGAAGGGCTACTAGCTCCCAATATGGTGTACGCAGTTATGACAAACATTAACGCGGTCACTGTATTCTATGGCTAAGAAACCTATCCTTGCCGTAGGCCGTGGTGAAAAGCTTCCTACAAAGCAAGGGGCAGGCTTAACCGCGAAAGGTAGAGCTAAGTACAACAAAGCCACCGGGTCCAACCTAAAGGCTCCTCAGCCAGAAGGTGGCCCTCGTAAAAAATCATTTTGTGCAAGAAGCGCTGGGCAAGCCAAGATGTTTCCAGAAGCCGCTAAAGACCCAAATAGTAGATTGAATGCCGCGAGGAAAAGATGGAAATGCTAACTGAACGTTGGGTGCCCGTACATGGGTACGCAGGAATGTATGAAGTCAGTGACCATGGGCGAGTTAAATCCGTGCAAAGGTATCGCCGTGGAAAATCTGGGTGCATGGTTCCTATACCAGAAAACATAATGCGCCTCCAACCTAAAAAGCGTAGCGCATGTGGTCGTACTTTGCCATACATAGAAATTAAATTAAGAGACGGTTCTGTACGTACGGTGCCTGGTAAAAGTTTCTTAGTTCATCGTCTTGTAGCTCAGGCTTTTGTTGGGGAGTTGTATGAAGGCGCTCAGGTAGACCATATTGACGGTGATCACCAGAACAACCACTACACAAATTTGCGTGTTTTATCAGCCGTAGCACATGGTCGCCTACACCCGTGTATAGTAGATAAAACACGCAATAGTGCAATGCAAATTTTATCGAAAGCAAAGTTATCAGCTATGCGTGAGTCAGGAGAAATTATAGGGCGCTACCATGTATAAAAAGCCTACACGCAAGGCGGCAAGTCTTAAACGGTGGAAGTGCTGATATGGACGACCAAATTCAAACCGCCCGTGAGTTAGCAACCCACGCCAACGACATCAAACATCTACAAAGCGATATGGATAAGATGGTGTCGGACATGGACGAGATTAAGAAGACACTGCAGTCTATTAATACCAAGATGGATAAGGTTGAAGGCGGTTGGAAAGCTCTTATGTGGATTGGTGGCGCGGTTAGTGGGGCTACGGCAATCATTGGATATGTAATCGGATACTTTAGGGGTTAATTATGAAACACGAAACAAAAGGCACTAAAAAGATGGCAATGGGTGGTATGCCTATGCGTGGTCAACCGATGCAGCAAATGCCTGCTCAAATGCCTGCTCAAATGCCTGCTCGTGGTCAGATGATGGCTAAGGGCGGTATGCCGATGGTTATGAAAGACGGCAAGAAGATGCCTGCGTTTGCGGCTGATGGTAAAGGTAAAATGGCTAAGGGTGGCGGAGTAGAGTCCAAGGGTAAGACCAAGGGCAAAACTGTTAAAATGGCCATGGGTGGTTCGGTCGGTAACGCTTCAAAACGTGCTGACGGTGTCGCGCAAAAAGGTAAAACCAAGTGTAAGACGGTGTAACTATGAAAAAATATAAAGACGGTGGTGAGATCCCCCAAGAAGCACAGAACACGCTGATGGATCGTAAAGAAGAGAAAGAGCGTCAAGCGTCTAAAGACATGGAACGCGAGGAAAACGAAGCCCCTAAAAAGTTCGTTAAAGAAAAGTTTAAGGCGCTTAAAGATATGCTCGGCATCGAGAGCAAGTCAACCGTCAAGAAAGCCAAGGGTGGTACGGTCGGTTCCGCGTCTAAACGTGCTGACGGTTGCGCTGTAAAAGGCAAAACCAAAGGGCGGTTTAGGTAATGAGATCCTCACGCGGTATGGGGGCTATCAATCCAAGCAAAATGCCTAAAGTGGGCACGCGTAAAGACGGTGATAAGTTCGACATGTACGCCGAGGGTGGCAAGACGAAGTCCCGCGTGAACGAAGCTGGTAACTACACTAAGCCCGGTATGCGTAAAGGGTTGTTTGAGCGCATCAAAGCCGGTGGTAAAGGCGGTGATCCGGGGCAGTGGTCAGCTCGTAAGGCACAAATGTTAGCTCAGCAATATAAAAAATCCGGCGGGGCCTATAAGTGAAGAAACCGCAAGAGTCCTTGAAAAAATGGGGTGAGCAGAAATGGCGCACTTCAGACGGTTCGCCGTCAAAAGGAAAGAAGCGGTACTTACCTGATGCAGCATGGAGCGCGTTAAGCCCAGCGGAAAAAGCAGCTACCAATAAGGCTAAAGCTGCCGGTAACAAAAAGGGTAAGCAGTTTGTGGCACAACCTAAAAAAGTAGCAAGCAAAACTAAGGCGTACAGAAAATGACCACATCCGGCACCGCGACGTTTAATTTAGATATTGCCGACCTCGTAGAAGAGGCTTTTGAGCGCTGTGGTGCGGAGCTTCGCACGGGTTATGACTTACGTACTGCACGTCGGTCTTTGAATCTGTTAACGGTCGAGTGGGCTAATCGTGGCATTAATTTGTGGACGATCGACCAAGGCTCAGTGACGCTTATTCCGGGGCAGTCTACGTATGACATCCCTGCAGACACGATTGACCTAATGGATATGGTGATCCGCACAGGCACCGGGCAAAATCAAACCGACATCAACATTAGTCGCATCGCAGAACCCACATACGCCACGATCCCCAACAAGAACGTGCAGGGTAGACCAATCCAAGTATGGATTCAGCGACTGAGGGACAACCCTAAGATTACGATATGGCCTACCCCTGACCAATCCCAGCCTTATACATTTGCGTACTGGCGGCTACGCCGTATTCAGGATGCTGGTAACAGTGGAACGCAAACGATGGACATTCCGTTTCGTTTCCTAAACTGCATGGTTGCAGGACTTGCGTATTACCTGTCGATGAAAATCGTATCGGTAGACCCCGGACGTCGCGCAGAGTTAAAGATGGACTATGAGCAACAGCTAGAAATGGCTTCAAGTGAAGACAGGGAAAAAGCACCGATCCGTTTTGTGCCTAGGATTGGTAGATAATGTCTATTAAAACAGACCTTGCCGTATGCGGTATTTATTCTATCAAGCATATAGCAAGCGGCAAAGAGTATATTGGGTCGTCAATAAACATCAAAACTCGAGCTAATAAGCATCGCCAATTGCTGGTTCGGGGCGCTCACCACTCTCCGTATTTGCAGCGTGTGTTTGACAAACATGGGCAAGACGCTTTAACGATTGAGGTTTTGGTTATATGTGATCCGTTAAACCTGTTAATGTATGAGCAGCGATTTATTGACGGTCTAGCCCCCGTGTTTAATGGGTCAAAGTCTGCAAGCTCACCGGTGCAGAGAGGGCAGAAACTACCTGAGCAATGGCGGGAACGGGCGCAAGCTGCTGTGAGGAAGCGCTATGCAGATGGATTTACGGTAATCCACCCACCGAGATCGAAAGAATATCGTGCACAAGTTTCAATACAGTCAAAAACATCTTGGGCGGACGCTGCGAAACGTGAGAAAATGACATTAGCAATCAATTCCGCAATGACGGACGAAGAGCGAAAGCAAAGAGCGCTAAGAACAAAAACGCTTTGGGAAGACCCTGAGTACAGAAGGAAAGCAGTAGAGGCAAGGATTGGAAGGGCGTTCAATAAAGGCTACAAATGTACGCCAGAACAAATTGATAATCGGCGTAAAGCCGCAAGAATATCGAACGCAAAACGGCACCACAAAGAAAACTGGAAAGACGTGTACTTGCAAAGGTACCCAGAACATGCAGGGGATTTAAATGCCTAATCAGTTCGCCTCCGGTAGGCACGCGCTAGCCGAATGTGATCGGTGTGGTCAGCGCTACAAACTGAAGCAGCTAAAAGCATTGACGCTTAAGCGAACCCCGACGAACATATTGGTGTGTCCAGAATGCTGGGAGCCACCACAACCGCAGGTGTTTCTAGGTGAGCGTCCAGTAAATGACCCGCAAGCCCTGCGTAACCCCCGTCCTGAGAAAGGATACATTGTTGGGGGTATAGGGTCAGATGGGGATTTGACAGGCGGTAGTCGGGTGTTTCAGTGGGGCTGGGCCCCTGTTGGTGGAAGTAGGGATGGCGGTTTAACGCCAAATAATTTAAACTTACGTATTAGCGTTGGCACTGTTACCGTGTCAGTCACTTAGGGGTTACCATGAAAGAGCAAATGAAAAAAGTCGCCAAGTCCGCCGTCAAGTCCCACGAGGATAAGATGCATAAGGGCGCCAAGAAAATGGCTAAGGGCGGCAAGACAAACGAAATGATGAAGACCTACGGTCGTGGTATGGCTAAGGTGATGAATCAAAGGGGTAAATAATGGCCAAGTTCAGCCAAAAAGTTATGGGTAAAGAAATCGGTGACGCTAAAGTTTACGCCGAGCCCCACACAATGCAAGGAGGTCCTGTGAACCTAAAAGCCGTTATTAGCAAAAAGCCAGACCCAAACACGCTAGCATCTAAAGATGTAACCCGCAGTACTCCTGCCATGCGCGTGAGTGTTGGTGATCCCGGTCGCAATGATGTAAAAACCTCTGGTATGCGGGTGCGCGGTACAGGTGCGGCGATTAAGGGCACTATGTCACGCGGGCCTATGGCTTAAGATGAATTACGCAGAGCTCACCGCCGCAATTACTTCGTACTCGGAAAGTGATGAACAACTGTTTGTCGAGAATATTCCCACGTTCGTAAAGATTGCTGAGCAGAAAATATATAGCTCCGTGCAGTTAGCCTATTTGCGTAAAAACGTGACCGGGTTTATTACCAATAACAATGAGTATCTCTCAACCCCGAGTGATTTTCTATCTGTCTACTCCTTGGCGGTGGTTGATGCTAGTGGTAATTATGAGTACTTAATCGACAAAGATGTTAACTTTATTCGTCAAGCATACCCTAGCCCAAATGATCGAGGCATTCCTAAGTACTATGCGATATTTGGACCCACAACAACTGATACGCTTTTACCAGCGCTGACAAATGAAATATCACTTATATTGGGCCCAACTCCTGACACAACATATACCGCAGAGCTTCATTACTTCTTCTACCCTGAGTCAATCGTTACTGCTGGTACAACTTGGCTTGGTGAAAACTTCGATTCAGCTCTTTTCTACGGTGCTATGCGGGAAGCCTCAATCTTCCAACGACAAGAAGCCGACGTAGTAGCTAACTATGAAGCAAAGTACAATGAGGCTATGTCGCTCTTAAAGCAGTTAGGTGACGGCAAGCAACGCGTCGATGTATATCGTAATGGCCAAGTAACTTATCCGGTGAAATAAATTATGGCATTCGTTGGAAATTTTACGTGCGACACATTCAAAACTGCATTGCTTAACGGTGATGTGGATTTTAGTGCTGGGGTGTTTAAACTGGCTCTATATACAAATGCCGCATCACTTACCGCTTCTACTGCCACCTATACAACTAATGGTGAAGTAGTGGGCGCAGGGTATACCGCAGGTGGTGAAGTCTTAGTAGCTTCTGTAAATGCCTTAGATGGCGTTTCATATGTTTCGTTTGGTAATGTTTCTTGGTCTGGCGCTATCACTGCTCGGGGTGCCTTGATTTATAAAGATGGTGGTACAGCAGTGTGTGTGCTGGATTTTGGTTCAGATAAGATATCTACGACGACGTTTACCGTGGAGTTCCCACCTGATACCAACACCTCAGCAATTTTACGTATTCAATAGGAGTTTTAAATGTTTAACGAACAAGCAAAGTCTGTAGATGTCATCGGCTCAGGTTTAGAGTGCGGTACCGCATCTACACAACAAATTAAAGGTGGCGGTGTATTTACCGTTGAATGCCGTGATGCCCAAGGTAATGTTAAGTGGACTGCTGAAAAGCATAACTTAGTTGTGAATGTTGGCTTAAAAGACATGAACGACAAGTACTTCTTGGGCTCTAGTTACACTGCCGCTTGGTTCATTGGTTTATACGGTGCCGCCGCAAGTAACAACCCTGCCGCTGGTGACACAATGTCTTCTCATGCTGGTTGGGTAGAAGTTACTGCTTATTCACAAGCAACACGCCCAGTAACAACATTTTCCGCCGCAACAACAGCCGACCCCTCAGTGATTACAAATGCGGCTAACGCGGCTCAGTTCTCTATTACTGGCACTACAGTAGTAGGTGGCGCGTTCTTGATTAACAACAACACCAAAGG
>Ga0222652_1000557_pt1 | contig 15045 bp, 16 predicted proteins | sample AntAcemetagen371_FD_179803 | JGI IMG/M metagenome (GOLD analysis project Ga0222652, IMG submission 179803) | Saline water microbial communities from Ace Lake, Antarctica - #371 | ecosystem: Environmental > Aquatic > Non-marine Saline and Alkaline > Saline | place: Antarctica: Ace Lake... | reverse complement strand
AGGTTGTCATTTGAATTCCAGCGGACCCAAAGCAGGTTGCTGGAAATGCAATCGAAGGAGTATTTGGGCAGGGCGCATAAGGCCTAGTCCGTCATTCTGAACCTGATTCAGGGTCTATTCGAAATATTGGGGAAAGCCTTTCCCCAATTCCAATTCCACCCCGATAACCAATTTAATAAACCGAACCCGGCTTATTTGGTTGCTTTCAAAAGCAAAGATCACTAAAATCTCGCCTCTTTTTCGGGGACTGCCCGAGATATTTCGGGATATGCCCGAGAGCCCCAGCGATTGTTTGGGTTTGATGTCCCGGTTCGGGACGCTAAAAACAGTATTTTTAATGGTAAGCCACAGGCGGATAACATGAAGACTATTAGTGCCAATCCGGCTACCGTTAAGCGCGACTGGTATGTCGTTGACGCCGCAGACAAAACTCTGGGTCGTCTCTCGGCTGAAATCGCAAGTCGCCTTCGCGGTAAGCACAAACCGGAATATACCCCTCACGTTGATACCGGCGATTACATCGTTGTGGTCAATGCAGAAAAAGTTCGAGTCACTGGCAATAAGGCCAAAGACAAAATGTATTACAGACATACTGGCTATGTAGGTAATCTGAAATCAACCAGTTTTGAAAAACTTGTCGCAGAGCATCCTGAGCGCCCTATTCGCCTGGCTGTTAAAGGCATGCTTCCTCGTGGTCCACTGGGTCGCGAGATGCTTAAGAAACTGAAGATCTACGAAGGCACTGAGCATCCTCATACCGCTCAGCAGCCTCAAGTACTCGAACTATAAGGGGCGCTTGCCATGAGTGAAACATATTACGGAACAGGTCGCCGAAAGACCTCTACTGCTCGCGTATTCCTGAGTTCAGGTAGTGGGCAAATTACTGTCAATGGCATTGGTATCGAGCAATACTTTGGTCGTGAAGTTGCTCGAATGATTGTGCGCCAGCCACTTGAAGTTGTTGAAGCAGCTGACAAATTTGATGTGAAGGCCACGGTAAAAGGTGGTGGCAGCTTCGGTCAGGCCGGAGCTTTGCGCCACGGCATTACCCGTGCGCTGATGCAGTACAATGAAGAACTGCGCAAACCTCTGCGCGAAGCAGGTTATGTAACACGTGACGCTCGCGAAGTTGAGCGCAAGAAAATCGGCTTGCATAAAGCACGCAAACGTCCACAATTCTCCAAGCGTTAAGAATTGCTGGATGTCGAAAGCCCGCCGTGTGCGGGCTTTTTTTATGGCCAGGTTCCGGTAACCATAGACAAAATAAGGGTAATTTCTAATTAGTTGATTTGTAAATATTTTTTATTAATATATGGCAGATTTGTCCGCAGGCTTTCCTTGCTTAAAAAGTCCCAATTTAATAGAATTGCGCGCGCTTTTTTGTCGCCGAAGAGTCCGCCGCCAATTAGATAGAGCCCATTTTGGTTGGCTGTGCCACCAGTGCAGACTTTTCGACCAAACTTTCCGTGGAGAAATACATGAGTCAAGACGGTGTGAATCAAGGTCGCCGCAACTTCCTTACAGGTGCTACCTGTGTGGTAGGAGCCGTCGGCGTTGGCGGAGCAGCGGTTCCGTTTGTAAAATCCTGGTTGCCAAGTGCCAAAGCACGAGCAGCCGGAGCTCCGGTTACAGCCAATATTTCCAAGATTGAGCCGGGTCAGATGATCACGGTCGAATGGCGTGGTCAACCGGTTTATGTCGTGCGCCGCACCCCGGAAGTTCTGGAAGCGCTGGCAAGTGAAGCACGTAACCTGGTAGCCGACCCCGATTCAAAGGTTGAACAGCAGCCGGCCTATGTGGGCGGCAATGCGCGGTCCATTGATAGCCACGAAGAGTTTTTGGTTGTCGTCGGACTTTGTACCCACCTGGGTTGTGCGCCTACATATCGTCCGGATGTCGGCGCTGAAGATCTCGGCGGTGACGAATGGATTGGCGGCTTTTTCTGCCCCTGTCATGGTTCCAAGTTTGATTTGGCCGGGCGTGTCTATAAAGGCGTTCCTGCACCTTCCAATCTGGAAGTGCCTCCTTATCGCTATGAATCGAATAATGTCATTGTCATCGGCGAAGATCAGGAGGCCGCATAATGAATTGGCTTAAAGCTTTAGGCGGCTGGGTCGATAGCCGCATGCCCATGCTCCAGCGCGAGTGGAAATACCACATGGCGGAGTACTACGCTCCCAAAAACTTCAATTTCTGGTACTTCTTCGGTGTGCTTTCCCTGCTGGTGTTGGTCATTCAACTGGGAACTGGCATTTGGCTCCTGATGAGTTACAACGCCACTGCTGAAGGCGCGTTCGCTTCGGTCGAATACATCATGCGCGATGTTGAAATGGGTTGGATTATCCGTTACATGCACTCCACCGGAGCATCAGCTTTCTTTGTTGTGGTTTATATGCACATGTTCCGTGGCTTGATATATGGCTCCTATCGTGCGCCGAGAGAGCTGGTATGGATTTTCGGTATGACCATTTATGTTGTCCTGATGGCGGAAGCCTTCCTGGGCTACGTACTTCCCTGGGGGCAAATGTCTTACTGGGGTGCCCAGGTAATTATTTCCCTGTTTGGTGCGATCCCTGTCTGGGGTGATGCCATTGTTGAGTGGATTCGCGGGGACTATTTGATCTCAGGGATAACACTGAACAGGTTCATGTCACTTCATGTGGTCGCGTTGCCAATTATTCTTCTGGCATTGGTGGTTATGCACATTCTGGCGTTGCATGAAGTTGGTTCCAACAACCCTGATGGTATCGAGATCAAGAAAAATAAAGACGAGAATGGCGTGCCTCTGGACGGTATTCCTTTCTATCCTTATTACCTGCCGGTACACGACATGATGGCGATTATCGTCTTCCTGTTTGTGTTCTGTACCATCATGTTTTTCTTCCCGGAGATGGGCGGTTACTTCCTGGAGCACGCCAATTTTGAAATTGCCAATCCCCTGAAGACACCAGAGCATATTGCCCCGGTCTGGTATTTCACCCCGTTCTACTCCATGCTCAGGGCTGTTCCAGACAAACTGGGGGGCTTTATGGTAATGGCGGGGGCCATTGCGATTATGTTCGTTTTGCCATGGCTGGATAAAAGCCCGGTTAAATCGATTCGTTATAAAGGCAAAGTCTGGAAAAGCATGATTCTGCTTTTTGCTACCAGCTTTATTATTCTGGGTGTTTTGGGTGTTAAGGCGCCTTCACCTTCACGCACCTTTTTGGCCCAGATTTGTACAGTCTTTTATTTCTTCTTCTTTATTGGCATGCCCTGGTGGTCGAAGAAAGATACCTTTAAAGAGCCTCCGGAGCGCGTCACGATGCAGGGGCTTGGGCTGGGTACCTTTGCTCTAGGCCTGCTCGTGGTTTTGATCCTGAGCTGGATTCCCCTGAAGGCTGTGGGTGCAGAAGCCGCATACGAATGTGGTTCTATTCCCTGTGAAGAGTTCAATGCGGATCTAAATGACAAACCCAGTCTACAAAATGGCGCCAAATGGTATATGAACTACTGTTATGGCTGCCACTCAACAAAATATGCTCGCTATGAGCGTGTTGCTGACGACCTGGGCATTCCCCATGATATTGTTTTGAATAACCTGATATTCACCGACCAGAAGATTGGTGAATTGATGACTATCAGCATGCCGACTGAAAATGCCAAGGCGGCTTTTGGCGCAGCGCCTCCCGACCTGACTTTGGTGGCGCGTGCACGTGGGTCAGAATGGCTTTACACTTACCTGCAAAATTTCTACGCGGATGATTTGCGTCCACTGGGCGTTAATAATCGGGTATTTGCCGATGTAGGTATGCCCCATGCCATGCTTGAGCTTCAGGGGCTGCAGACTTGTGCCCAGGGAGACAGCACTGATGAGCATGCTGAATCAGAATGTCCCAATCTGGAAATTTTGCAAGGAAATGAGGGGCTGATGACTCCGGAAGAGTTTGATCAGGTAGCCTACGATTTGACCAACTTCCTTGTATACATGGCAGAACCTATGGCCGAAGAGCGCAAAAAAATTGGCGCCGGCGTACTGATTTTCCTAAGTATTTTCTTTGTGCTTGCGTGGCTTTTGAACCGCGAGTACTGGCGTAACCTACACTAATAACCAGATACCAACTCTAAAATGAGTATTCTTAATCGTTCAACCATGGCTCTAATGTCAGATCCTGGTTGCCACTACTCCCAGCGAGTACGAATTGTTCTCGCTGAAAAGGGAGTGACCTGTGATATAGAGGATTACACTCCGTCAACGGTACCGGCTGAACTGGCCGATTTAAATCCCTATAACTCTTTACCCACCCTGGTTGACCGGGATTTGGTGCTGTACGATTCTCGCGTCATGATGGAATATCTGGACGAGCGATTCCCTCATCCTCCATTACTGCCGGTTTATCCTGTCGCCAGAGCCCAGGCTCGCTTGTGGATGCAGCGAATCGAGCACGACTGGTGTCCGGCCGTTGACCGGTTAATGCTTGGGAAAGGGTCTTCTGACGACGCCAAGGTATTGGGGCAAAGCCTAACCGGTATTGCTCCGATTTTTGGTGAGATGCCATTCTTTATGAGTGAGGAATTTACCCTGACAGATTGTTGTCTGGCGCCGATACTCTGGCGTTTGAATCAAATGGGTGTCAGTATTCCGAAAAGCCGTCAGACTAAACCGCTTTATGACTATATGGCCAGGCTTTTTACCCGTGACTCTTTTAAAGAAAGCCTTTCAATTCAGGAAAAAGAAATGGCCTCACCTGTTTAGCGCAGGTAGAAGCGTATGACTCCGAGCCGTCCTTACCTTTTGCGTGCGTTGTATGAGTGGATTCTCGATAACAATGCTACGCCGCATGTTCTGGTGAACGCTATGCACTCTGAAGTGCAGGTTCCCCAGGATTACGTAAGGGATGGTCAGATTGTCCTGAATATAGCCCCCAGTGCTGTTAAAGCGCTTTCCCTTGGCAATGAGCTTATTACCTTTAATGCCCGCTTTCGAGGGATCCCTATGGATATTTCTGTGCCCCTGTCTGCGGTAATTGGCGTTTATGCCAAGGAAAATGGCAGAGGGATGATGTTTGAGGAGGGTGGGCCAGATACGCCGAGCCCCAATGCCCCCGTCAATACAGGTCCTGCGCCAACTGGTGGAGGAAGACGACCTTCACTCAGAGTGGTCAAATAGACATAAAAAAGGCCAGATTTATCTGGCCTTTTTTATGTCTATTTGGGCCTGTTTCGGCGTTTAGTCGATATACTCAAATACTTTTACTACGCGCCTTACCCCGGATGTAAGGCTGGTGACATGGGCTGCGGTGTCGGCTTGCTCCTCGGTGACCAACCCCATAAGAAAAGCCACACTGTCCTCAACGACTACATTGATATCTGTGTTATCTAGCCCGGTTTCTCTCGAGAGGTTAAATCGGATTTTGGTGCGAATATAGCTGTCGTTGGTTCGTGACATAAATGAGCTGTTACCGCGAATAGCGAGCTCGTTGTGAACAATACGAACGTTGGCAACTTCCTGTGAAGTTCGCATTGCCAAGCTTCGCACTTCTTCATTGGGTACTTCCCCGGTTAACAGAACTACGGCATTAAAGCTGTGAACGTCAATATGAGCGTCATCCAGAGTGGGGTGCACTCTTTTAATATTGTGCTGGACAATCGTCTCTATGGAGCTGTCATCGAGCCTGGCACCATAGCTGCGTTGGTTTGGATTGGTTTCAATCTGATCTTTTTTGACGACATCCAGAACGGTATTACAGCCGCCAAGCATGCCAAGAAAAAAAGCCAAAAAAACAGAAGTTCGGAAAGTTTTTAAATTAAACATAACTCAACTACGGGTTGTTAAACAGGGTGCCCAAACAGTTGGTGATCAATCAGTGCCGCGAGCGTTAGGCTGACTGCGGTGCCGCTGCAAAGGTAATTCATACGCGATTCATTATCCAGTGTCAGAGCGATAAAGTCCTGATTTTCAAGGCGATAGGTATAACTATTCCCCACCAGTATCATTCGCAGTGGGATGGAGCTTATCGTCTCATACAATAGCGAGTGATTTTTATCCTTGCGTTCTGCCAGATTATGTTGGCTGTGTTGAAACAGTACCAGGATGTCCTCAGGCGAGGCCAGGGCATTTAGTTCGCGAGCCAGCATTTCTTCATTAGCGTTGTCGCTAATCAGTAAACAGGGAAGAGGTGGCCGATCCAGTTGGGAGCTGCTGATCAATTCATCGAAAAAATGTTTGGCCATAGCGTGGCCATCACCCAGCCCCAACGCGATCACTTTCTTTTCTGCAAGCAGGGTTTCTCCCAATTGTTTGCCAGCCGCAATCAACTTCGACTCAAGCGCATCGGGCAGATTGCCGACGGCCATTCCCGCGAGCTCAAGACGTGAACGCAGTTCATCTTGCATTAAAAAATATCCTCAAAAGCATTTTCGATCCAGCTTATCTGGTGTTGGCCGGAATTATGCTGGATAGCAATCACGTCAAATCTGTAGGAAAAAAGCATCTGTGGATCCCGCTCCTGAATCCAGCGTAAAGCCGCTTTTATCAAGCGTTGTTGTTTTCTTGTGTCAACAAATTCACTGGCAGATCCAAACTGGTTATTGCTCCGATATTTGACCTCTACAAATAGGCGCTCTGTGTTTTTCTCGGCAATAATATCCAATTCGCCAAATTTATAAGATTTGTTTTTTTCTATTATTTTGAAGCCCTGGCTGCGCAAAAACTTTGCTGCCCTGCTTTCAGCATCAGATCCCTTGATAAGATTTGCCAGTTTCCCCTGCATGACCGGCTCTACTAATTGGTTACTGGTCTGGCAGTGCCACGAAAAAATTCAGCCCATACCTGCTCTCGCTCAAGGTCGTTGCTTTGGCTTTCCTTGCTTAATTTCCCAAGAACTCCTCGATAAATTGTATCTGGTGCTTCGTACAGCTGGATTAGTCGCTGTGACAGATAGAAGCTATCAATGCCCAGTGCCTGCATTCGAAGGGCAGTGGCTGAAGCGCTGGTCTGGTTGGATAAATGATTTCGGAGTTGATTGTCGTTATCGAGGATCCAGGGCATCGTTGAAAATTCAATTCCGTCCAGATCACGATCTGCGCTGGGATCGGGAAATCCAGAGTAGATACTTGATGTAGCATAGACGGGGATGTCTTCAGCAAAGAAAAACGCCAGCATGGGTTTTAGCTGTCTTGCCTGTGGCGGTGATGCCGCCAGAAAAAGGGCGTCTACATCCTGTCGACGCCTTGGCGTGAATTCCAGTGACCTTCCCAGGTTTTGCTGCAGCGCATTTTTTCGCGTAATACTCTCGTCGATATGCAGCTTGTTCTCCAGCAGGTCGGCATGGCTGGTGCTGTCTCCGTAGCGCGCAAAAGAAACCAGGTTTCCGCCCTCTTCAATCCAGAAATCAGTAAATGCCTCGCCAGCCCGATACCCCCACTCGCTGTCGGGAACCAGGGCAATAGCACTTTGGTGACCTTTCTGCAGAGCGCGCACCGCGGCCTGCTTGGCCTCCTGTTCTACATTAAGAGACAGGCCTAGCACAGGCTTCTCGCTCAGATTGAGCCCTTCTGGCAGGTTGTTGAGAACCAGTGTTGGTATATCAGGCATAATCGCAACGTAGGTAGCAACCAGCTCTCTGTTCAGTGGGCCAATGACTAAATCAATTTCTTTGTCGTTAAGCTGGCGCACTATGCTGGTGATGTTGTTGGCGTTGGTATCGAATATTTCTATATCAAAAGGGGCAAGGGGATCTTCAGGTTCCATGTTGCGGGGCTGGTAGCTTTCGGCACGTGCAGCCATGTAGCCATCGAGAATAGCGTTGCCAGCAGCGGAAAAATCTCCCGACAGGGGTAACAGTATGGCAACATGCGGCCGATCATTGGTGGCAATTTGCTCAAGCAGGGTGAAGCTGGGTGGTGGATTAAGTTGCGCCGGATGGTTGTAGTAACTATCTTGCCAGAGCAAGTATTCGAGGTATTGTTCTGTGACTCTTCCTGTGCTCTGGTTGTTAATTTGCGCCAAGGCTACCCAGCCTTCAGTTTCCTGGCTGGCGTAAGGGGCGCGAGGCAAAGTATCGACCAGAGTCAGACTTCTCCATAGTCCGGTGCGGAATTGCTCCTGTTCGGTGTCGCTGGCAGAGGACAAAGCGAAATCGTACACCCGAAACGCACGTTCATAGTTTCCCAGTAATAAGCTTAACTCTGCGGTTGCTCTGGCCCAGCGTGCTTTAAGACTTTCGCTTGCTGTGCGCAGTTCGTTTTGAACCCAGGATTCATCCAGTAAATCTAGTGCAAGGGCAGGCTCTCCACGTTCGCGATAATAATCAGATAGCGTAAATTGCCGGTTTAATCGCTGCTCCTGGTCGAGAAGTTCCTGGTTAAGGCTGTTCAGCAGGAAATATGCCCGGTCACGAAAACCCTCCTTGTACCAGCTTAGGGCAGCCAAATATTGATAGACTGCCCGCTCAGTTCTGTCGATAGAAAGACTGGCAAGATGCTCGTATCGAAGTGCATCCTCTGAGGGTTCGGAGGGCACAGCGTTCGAACTGGTTGCAGCAGGTTGAGTAGAGCCACAGCTTTGCAGCCCCATTAGAATCAGGGCAAAAAAGGCAACGATAAAAAGCCGTAAGGCAAAGGTATTTTTCATGGCAGACGGAAAGCTCTTTGTGGTTGCCACACCAATAGGCAACCTTGGTGATATGGTACCCCGTGCAGTTGAGTGTCTTCAATCAGTGGATTTGATTGCAGCGGAAGATACCCGGCGAACGGGCCAACTTTGTCATCATTTCGATATACGCACGCCAATGCGTGCCTATCACGAGCACAATGAACTGCAGCAGGCTTTGGAATTGGTAGAGCTGGTTGCTCAGGGGCAGAGAATTGCTCTGGTTTCTGATGCCGGCATGCCGCTGGTGTCCGACCCCGGCTACCGGCTGGTTAAGGCGGCTCGTGAGTCTGGTGTGGAGGTCACAGTGATTCCGGGGGCCTGTGCGCTAATAACAGCATTGGCGGGTTCCGGCTTGCCCAGTGATCGCTTTACGTTTTTGGGATTCCCTCCGGCCAAAAAACAGGCTCGGGAGACCTGGTTTTCCGCAGTGGCAGCAGCGACTGAAACGCTAATCTGTTATGAATCCAGTCACCGCATCCGCGATTCACTGGAATCACTCAAGGCGGCAATGGGGAATCGGCAAATCTGTCTGGCGCGAGAAATCACCAAAACCTTTGAAACCTGGCTCGTTGGTACGGTTGCAGATGTTTGTGCTGCCATCGACGCCGATGCCAACCAGACCAAAGGTGAGTTTGTGCTGGTGATTCAGGGCGCGCAGCAGGCACAATCATCCGATGCAGAGGTTCAAAAATACATGCAAGTGTTGATGCGCGAACTACCCATAAAAAAAGCAGCCGCGCTGACTGCTGAGTTATTGGATGTGCGTAAAAATGAATGTTATCAAATTGGGCTCAATCTCAAGCCTCTATAGTGTTGTTTAAATGTTTGAATTAAATTTTCCTGCCAGCTAAGGGTTATAGCAATGTTGTTAGGTGTTCCTCGGGAAGTAAAAATCCATGAATACCGAGTCGGATTAACCCCCGGTGGTTTGGCACCCAAAGTGGTTTCGCGGTCGCAACTTGCTTTAATGCAAAAAGGTGCGGTCTTGGTGGATGCCGCCATCGATCAGGGCGGCTGCTTTGAGTCCTCGCGTCCTACCACGCACACCAAGCCTACTTATATAGAAGAAGATGCTGTTCACTACTGCGTGGGCAATATGCCGGCATCGGTCGCACTTACCTCAACCCTGGCGCTAAATCTGGCCCGCTGCCCTATGGGCTAAGCTGTCAGACGGCCGGATTCAGGCGCTTCTGACAGATACACAGCTGCGTAGTGGCCTGAGTATTCATGCCGATCGGTTAACCACCGAGATTATCGCCCACGACAGGGGTATGACTACGTGCCAGCATCTGGATGCATTGGTTGTCGAAGCAAATTGACTCCGCCGGTGCGTACGCCTATGCTTCGCGCCGAGTCAGCCAGGCAACCGCTGGTGCGCATGCGTACTGGAGGAAAGTCCGGGCTCCATAGGGTAGAACGCCTGCTAACGGCAGGGGCGCGTGAGCGTACGGAAAGTGCAGCAGAGAGTAGACCGCCTTTATGCGCTGCATAAAGGTAAGGGTGAAAGGGTGCGGTAAGAGCGCACCGCGCAGCTGGTAACAGATTGCGGCAAGGTAAACCCCGTTCGGAGCAAGGCCAAATAGGAATCCTGAAGGTGTGACCCGCACTGGATTCGGGTAGGCTGCTAGAGGTATTCGGTGACGGATATCCCAGATGAATGGTTGCTACAGCCCATTGGGCTGGACAGAACCCGGCTTATGGCTGACTCAATTTTTTCCTCTTTTCCCTTCAATTTAAAGTATAAAAAAATATTTTTTATTCTAAAAAAGTATAAGAGCTTTTAATAAAATTAGGTTTTTTTTACATCCGGCTGTTTTTGATCGGGTAAGCTTTTTCTCCCTTATCCCACTTTCCCCAAAATCACTAAGTCACTGCTGCTATTGGATTTTTTTGGTTTTTCTCCCTATTGACTTGGCTGTTTTCAGGTCTATAGTGCGAATCAGTGGTAAAAAATCCCAAATTGTGGGTAATTGTGGTTTATCTGGTGATACTGCTATCGACGTCACCAGGGGAGATAGAGGGCGAATAAAGTGTTTCGCGGTATACATTCAATCAATATGGACGCCAAGGGTCGCATGTCAGTGCCGGCCCGTTTTCGCGACCAATTGTTGTCTGTGTGTGGCGGGCAGGTGGTAGTCACTATTGATCCAAACACCAAAAACCTGGCGCTTTATCCTCTCCCTCGCTGGGAAGAAATACAGGCGAAAATCGAAGCGCTGCCTTCGATCAATCCCCAAGCGAGACGATTGCAGCAGCTTTTTATTGGCCATGCGTCTGATCTGGATATGGATGGCAATGGACGTATTTTGGTACCACCGATGTTACGCCGCTATGCCGAGCTGGAAAAAGGGCTCGTTCTTCTCGGTCAAGGTCAAAAGATTGAGGTCTGGTCTGAAACCCTTTGGGAAACTCGCTTCGAAGATATTCAAAACATGTCGGATGGCCTGGAAGAGCTGCCCGAAGAAATGCGATCACTGTCTTACTAGAGTGATTGGATGATGGCAATTTTCAAGCATACGACAGTTTTACTGAATGAGGCAGTCGATGAACTATTGGTTGATATCAATGGCTTCTATATTGATGGGACTTTTGGGCGCGGAGGTCACAGCAGGCTGATTCTTGATCGGCTGGGAGGGTCCGGAAAGTTAATGGCGGTCGACCGGGACCCGAGTGCGATTGAGGCCGGAAAAGCGCGATTCAGAAATGAGTCGCGCATTTGTTTTAGGCATAGTGAATTTTCCCGTATTGGCGAACTCGCCGATGAGATGGGCTGGCAAGCCAGAGTTTCCGGTGTGCTGTTGGATCTGGGGGTTTCTTCGCCGCAACTGGATGCCGCCGAGCGCGGATTTAGTTTTATGAAAGATGGGCCGCTGGATATGCGCATGAACCCTTCGGCGGGGGTAAGCGCATCTGAATGGCTGCAAAAAGTTGATATGGAAGATCTGGTTCGCGTACTCAAACAATACGGCGAAGAACGTTTTGCTCGCCGCATTGCTACGGCCATTGTTGAACGTCGCACACAGGGGCCTATTAAAACCACGAAAGAGTTGGCGCAGATCATTGATGCCGCCATTCCTGTGCGTGATCCGCACAAACATCCGGCTACTCGCAGCTTTCAGGCAATCCGTATTCAGGTAAATTCCGAGCTGGATGAAGTGCGCAAGGTGCTGGAGGACTCGTTGGCACTTCTGGCCATAGGTGGTCGCCTCGTTGTTATAAGTTTCCATTCACTGGAAGATCGTCTGGTAAAACGCTTTATGCGAGATCACTCGCGAGCCAGGCCTCTGCCAAAGGGGATTCCGGTTATGGAATCACAGCAAGAGCGCCCGCCGCTCAAGCTGGTCGGCAAAGCTATTAAGTCTTCTCCTGAAGAAATTAATGCTAACCCGCGTTCACGCAGTGCTGTGATGCGTGTTGCTGAGAGGGTCGCCTGATGTTAGCTGTGCGTTGTGGGAAATGGCCACTGGGCATGCTTTGGGTGGCTGCACTTGTTTCGGCACTTTCGGTTGTTTGGGCGACTAACGAAACGCGCTTGCGTACCAGCCAGCTTCTCAGCCTGCGGGCAGAAGCAAACAATTTTCTGGTTGTGCATGGGCAGTTGCAGCTACAAGAGCGTGCGCTCTCATCGGCTGCAGGGGTTGAGCGTATTGCCACTAGTCGTCTCGGGCTGAAATATCCCAAAACCAATGAAATAAGGGTACTGCTGCCATGAGTCGCGGTGCAACTCCTAAAATCAGGCGTCGAGAGGCGAATAAAAGCAGGTTTAAAGTTTGGGCCACAAACTGGCGATTTATGATGGTGCAATTTTCGGTCGCCCTTTTAGGGGTGGGCCTTGCGCTGCGTATTGCCAGTCTGCAGGTGATGCCAGATGTCGAGCAGGGGTATCAATTTTTGCAGTATCAGGGACAGGTTCGCACGATTCGGGAGCAGGAAATTCCCGCTTATCGAGGTGCAATTACGGATCGAAATGCTGAGCCGCTGGCAATTAGCACGCCACTGGCAGCACTTTGGTTGAATCCTGGTGTATTTGATTCTGCTAATTTGCCGATACTGGCAAAAAAAATGGAGATGCCTGTTGCAGAGCTGGAAAAGCGATTAACCCGCTATCAGGCCAGTCAGTTCATGTATCTTCGTCGCGGAATGTCCCCATCCGAGGCGCAGGAAATACTGGCTCTGAACCTGGACGGCCTTAATGTGCAGACAGAGTACCGACGGTTTTATCCTGAGGGAGAAGTCACCGCCCAGGTTGTCGGGCTAACGGATATTGATGATCGGGGAATTGAAGGCATCGAACTTGGGTTTGATTCAATACTGCGTGGAAAATCAGGCGCTGAGCGTCTGGTAAAAGATTTACGTGGCCAGGTCGTCGAGCGTTTGGGTGTGGTTCAAGCAGTCGAGCCGGGTTCAGATATCCAGTTAACCATCGATCTTCGACTGCAATACATAGCTTATCGCGCCCTGAAAGCGGCTGTGGCCAAACACCGTGCCAAGGCAGCTTCCATGGTCATTATGGATCCCAAAACCGGAGAGGTTTTGGCCATGGTCAGTCAGCCATCATTTAATCCAAACTCTCGTGAATTTAACCCAAATGCCATGCGTAACCGGGTCGTGATTGACAGTTTTGAGCCCGGATCGACGGTCAAGCCGTTTACTCTGGCTGCGGCTATAGAGCAAGGCATAGTTAAGCCATCTACTCTCGTGAATACGGCGCCTGGGTATTTGCGAATAGATGGCAATCTTATTCAGGATTCGGTGAACTATGGCGAGTTGGACGTGAGCGCCGTTTTGGCCAAGTCAAGCCAGGTTGGCACGGTAAAAATTGCCATGGAGATGGAGCCCGAAGCACTACACGACATGTTTCAACGTGTCGGGCTGGGTACGCCGCCAGGAATGGGTTTTCCGGGTGAGCTGGGAGGAGTATTACCCCAAAGAAGCCGTTGGAGCGAGATCCAGCAAGCCACCTTCGCTTTTGGCTATGGTTTGACGGCAACATCCCTGCAGTTGGCTCAGGCGTACAGTATTCTGGCGAACGATGGTATGCGCGTGTCGCCCCGGCTGGTCAATGGAACTGCTGATATGCCTGATGAGCGAGTGATGAACTCCGAGCTGGCTGCCACCATTAGAGAAATGATGGTGGGTGTCGTGGACCATGGAACCGGTACCCGGGCACAAATAGAAGGATATACCGTAGCTGGAAAAACAGGAACCGGTCACCTGGTAGGTGCCGGAGGCTATGAAGAAGATCGCTATGCTTCGCTGTTTGCCGGCATGGTGCCTGCCGATAACCCCGAGCTTGTCGCTGTGGTTGTGATTACGGATCCGCAGGCAGGGGAGTATTTTGGTGGCCTTGTGGCCGCCCCGGTGTTCTCTGAAGTCTTGAGTGACGCGTTGCGCATTTTGCGCATAGCTCCTGATGATGCATCTCAGAGGGTGGCGAGACGATGAACGCCATGACCAGCTGCATGCCTCTGGGGAAAGTTGCGCCTCAGTTTGCGCCAGCAGCGCAAAATTTGCTGATTACCGGCTTGAGCTCGGATTCGCGAACGATAGAGCAAGGTAACCTGTTTGTTGCCCTGCGAGGTTATGGTCGGCCAGGAACTGATTTCGCCAAAGACGCTGTGCAAGCTGGTGCGTCCGCAGTGATCTCCGACCTCACCGAAGTCAGAAAACTGGATCTCAATGTTCCGGTTGCGTTGGAGCCAGAATTGGCGGCCAGGCTTTCTTCAATGGCGGGTGAGTTTTACGGTCATCCCAGCCATTCGCTGGACGTCATTGGCATTACCGGAACCAATGGTAAAACCAGTTGCTGTTTCTGGCTGAGTTGGATGCTCAATCGGCTGGGCAGCCCGACTGGTCATATAGGCACCCTTGGTGCCGGCATGCCTTCAGAAAAAGGCTTTAAATCAACCGGATTTACTACGCCTGACCCTGTTCAGGTACAGCGACTGCTGTCGGAATGTCTTCAAAAACAAGCCGAAGCTGTTGTCATGGAAGTCAGTTCCCATGGGCTTGATCAGGGGCGTGTCGCGGATATTCGTTTTGATGCTGCGCTGTTTACCAATTTGAGCCGGGATCATCTTGATTATCACGCGGATATGGAAGCATACCTGCAGGCTAAATTGCGTTTGTTTAAACAGGCTGGGCTAAATCGCGCCATTGTCAATCTGGACGAACCTGTTTCCCACCGAATTTTTGCCGAGCTTGACTCCCGGGTTGAATCCTTCGGATACAGTCTTTTCGATGCCGCTGCTGACCTTTATTTCTCTTCGGTCGAACCGGTAACGGCTGCCTATAAAGTCGAAATGGATGGCTCTTGGGGTCGCCAGAAGCTTCGTATTCCTGTGGTTGGTCGATATAACCTGAGTAATATTCTTGCAGTAACAGGCACTTTGCTGGCCCGAGGGTTTTCC
>Ga0222652_1000555_pt1 | contig 15060 bp, 7 predicted proteins | sample AntAcemetagen371_FD_179803 | JGI IMG/M metagenome (GOLD analysis project Ga0222652, IMG submission 179803) | Saline water microbial communities from Ace Lake, Antarctica - #371 | ecosystem: Environmental > Aquatic > Non-marine Saline and Alkaline > Saline | place: Antarctica: Ace Lake | collected... | reverse complement strand
TATCGCCCAGCACGGTATAGGAGCGGCGATACTCTGAGCCCATGTTGCCCACGTTCATTTCGCCGGAATTCAGGCCGATACCAATTTCGATATCCGGATAGCCCATGGCCTTGAATTTGGTTTTCAGATTTTGGGTTTCCTCCAGCATTTCCAGGGCACCCTGGAGTGCGTGACTGGCATGGTCGGGGTCGTCCAGGGGAGCCCCCCAAAAGGCCATCACCAGATCGCCAATGTATTTGTCGATGGTGCCGCGATTATCAAAAATAATTTTGGTCATAGGGGTGAAATAGCGGTTGAGCATATCTTTAAGCTCGGCCGGTTCCATGCCCTCTGAAATACTGGTGAAATTGCGGATGTCGGCAAAGAGCACGGTCATTTCACGGCGATCGCCTTCAAAGCTCAATGCGTTGTCGGGCGAATTACTCATTTGCTCGACCAGTTCTGGCGGCACGTACTGGCCGAACATATCGGTTACCTGCATACGGGCAAAGCGCTCGGAGATAAACCCGTAAACAAAAATGCCGATACTTTGCATGATTACCAGAGAAACAATAATGGTGGCGTCCATGGCCCAGCCGACTGATGACCAGGCCCAGTTGTTAAAAAAGCCATAGCCGATGAGATAAAGAGTGGATATCCCCAAAATGAATGGTGCACTTAAAAACGGCAAAATAAATGAAAACAGGACACCGGTAATCAGAACAAGTAACAGGTTAATGCCATAGCCCCACCAGGGTTGATGTTTTATGTTTTGGTCGAGAATGCCCTGGGTAATAGTCGGGTGAACTTCCAGGCCGGGGAACTGGCTTTGTACCGGTGTGCTGCGGAAGTCGAACAGGGCCATTGCTGTCGAACCAATAAAGGCGATTCTGCCCTCCAGTTCGGCAGGATCGACCCGGCCCTCAATGACATCAGTAGCCGAAACAGACGGGAACTGGCCGCTGCGACCTCGAAAGGGGATAAGCATCTGGCCGTATTGATCAAGTGGAATTTCCAGATCGGCAACACGAACACCTTCAAGAGCATAGGCGTCGCCTGTCTGTGATCCCATCATCTCAATTTGGTTGGCGAACATGTATAACCGTATGGTTTCCAATGCGAGAGATGAATAGATTTGTCCGTCGTGCTCGAACAGCATGTTGTAGCGACGCAAGGTTCCATCATCGTCCTCAAGCACAGAATAAAAGCCGCTTCCTGCAGCCGTTTCGGTGATTTCGGGAATATTGGCGATATAGCCGCTGGCGGATCGAATTCCCCAGGCTCTTGCCGGGATCTCATTATTTGTTGCAACTGGCGGTGGCATAGCGCCCTTGCTTTCACCATCATTGATAAAAATATAGCCCGGGATCACGTCATAGCGGCCTACAGCTTCTGCCAGCGCATTATCGGCGTCCAAATCCACCTCTGCCTGCTCGAGTGCACTAATAATCTCTGAAGAGTCCAGGTTTTGTTCCCTGACATAACGAATAACCTGTGTGGCCGGGTTATTTTCCGGCTCAGGAAATGAGACGTCGATAGCAGTTACCACAACACCGGCTTCACCTAGTTTGTTTACCAGATCTGCCATGACCAGGCGGCTCCACGGCCAGCGTCCCTGTTCTGACAGGGACTTTTCATCCATATCGATCAGAACGATGTCTTGTGACGGCGCTGGGATATTTTCCAGATTATAAAACAGGCGCATATCGTAGATGATCCAGTCCAGCCGCTGCCTGATTTCGATAAGCAATGGGTTGCTGGTGTTCATCCAGTACAGGTGGAAGAAAGTGATGGCGAGGCCGACGCCGACAGGCCAAACCTTGCGCTTCATTTCTCGTAGCCGGAACCGCATATGGTTCTCCTTAATTAAGCTTGCGCTAGATAGGGTTCTGCGTCGGTTACATCCAGTTGTTCGGGCTTAAGTGTGGTTTTGGCATATTTTTCCCACACACGGGAACGTACAAATAATTCGAACAGATCCGGGTCAATATGATTATCTTCTCGCATTCTTTTGAGAATAGTAAGAGCAAGACTGATTTTCATCGGGTCTTTATAGGGGCGGTCCTGTGACGTTAGCGCCTCAAAAATATCGGCAATCGCCATCATCCTGGCGGGAACAGACATCTGGCCGCGAGTAAGGCCGCGAGGAAACCCGCTGCCATCCATTTTCTCGTGATGACCACCTGCATACTCAGGAACCCGTCTGAGCTTTTTAGGGAAGGGAAGCGATTCCAGCATATCGAGAGTGACGACCATGTGGTCATTGATAATCTGGCGTTCTCCCTGGGAGAGCGTACCGCGTTCAATGCAGAGAAAATCGACCTCTTCACTGGTTAACAGAGGCTGAAGCTCTCCATGTGAATTTAGCCATTGACGCTTGGCAATTTTACGAACGCGCTCCTTCGACTCCTCAGACATGAATTCACCGCCCTTGTTGGCTGTAAGCAGAAATGCCGTGTCATCTTCCAGTTCGGCGACATTTGCTTCGTAATCGGTTTTGATCTTTAGGGCTTCTTCGGGGGTTTCTATCAAAGACTCCAGATATTCGACCTTAAGGCTTTGTCGAATGGTTGCAATGCGGGTCTGTACTTCATGGATTCCATCGCGCAGCAAGTGCAGTTTGGTGCTTTTGTCCAGTACGGAATCAGGTGTCGCGAGTTTGCCGCAATCGTGCATCCACGCGGCGACTCGTATTTCATACCATTCGTCTTCACTCAGATCGAAGTTTGCAAAAGTTTGGTTATCTTCGCAGGCCGCTTGCTCAATCATTTCCATTAACAAGGGAACCCGCTGGCAGTGATTGCTGGTATGGGATGATTTGGCATCAATTGCCTGAGCAATAACCTGAATAAAGGCATCCAGAAGTGCCTTTAAGTCTTGCAGTAATATACGGTTGTGCAGAGCGATGGCGGCGTAAGTAGCCAGTGCGGTCACGATGGTTTCAGCTTTTTCGGCAAAAGGGATGACTTCGTTGGTGCGAAAGTCACGGGCATTGACCAACTGCAAAACACCTATGACCTCGTCTTCGTGATTTGTCAGGGGTACAGCCAGGAACGACTTTGAATAATAATCGTGTTGCTGATCGAATTCGCGGACATGGGTAAAATCAAATTCATTGTTGTCGTAGGCATCAGAAATATTGACCACTTCACCTGTGATAGCACAGTGGGTGGCCAGTCCTGACTTCCCCTCAACCTGGTTGTGTTTGACTGGAAGCGGAGGAAGATCTATGTCGTCGACATCGGCCCCACCAAGGTAGATATCCAGCGGGTCATTAACCATCAGGGAAAACTCGAGCTGGTGTATTTCGAGTTTATCATTCAGCATAAAAATTGTTCCGCCATCCGCATTGGTGATGGCCTTGGCTTCCTTCAGGATTTGTTCTGTAAGCCGCTTGGTGTCGGATGTTCCGGATAGGTTGATCAGCAATTCCCGGCGGCGCTGGCTGGCTAACTGGGTTTCCAGTGCTTTGGCGGCAAAATTAGCCAATATCTGAATAGCAGACTCATGGGTGGGATCAAAAGAGACAACCTGGCCATGGTCTGTGGCATTTAGCAGCTGGAATACACCAAGCACGCGCCCGGTATCAGCAATAAGAGGTACGGTCAGGAAAGACTTGCTATTAAATCCGGTGCTTTCATCGAATCGCTTGGTGCCAGAAAAATCGAACCCTTCCGAGGCATATACGTCTTCAATATTGATTCGTTCGCCGCGGTGGTAGGCGTGGCAGGCAACATTTTTTAGATTGGGTTCGCCATCATTGATAAAAAGCGGTAAAGGTGGCAGGTTGGATTTATCTGTATCTATGTTAAGTATCGAGTTTCTGACGATCACAAAATCAAGGGCGGTGTCTTGTTTCTGTTCGTTTTCAGACACCAGATAGAGCGTGCCTCCCTGCGCTCCCGTGATTGATTGAGCTTCGGACAACAGAGTAGAGCAGAGTCGATGGACATCCGCTTCTCCGGCAATTTTTACGGCGACAGCAATGATACGATCATACATTTCTGTCGACATGGGCTGCTTTGGTAATTGGTCACTCATGATAATCTACATAAACTCATATTTTGTGCAGCTATATAACCATTGAGAAAAGGGTTCGGCAAGTGAAGTAAGATCTGAGTATTTGATTTGGAAATAAATTAACGTACAAACGAATTTTTTCTGCGTGGAGGACACCTTGGATCTTTTTGTCGAAGCTCAAAAATATCTGCCTAAAAAAATGATTACATGTCTGGCTGGCTTGTTGGCCTCAGTCAAATATCGGCCATTAAAAAATTTGGTGATTGATATGTATATCAGGGCTTATAAAGTCGATATGTCTGAAGCCCGGGCGCTTAGCATCGACCAGTATTCTGACTTTAATGCTTTTTTTGCCCGTGAGCTACGCCCCGATGCCAGGCCTCTGCCAGATAATCCAAGGGCAGTAATATCACCGGCAGACGGAGCTATACCGGAGTTTGGTGAAATTAAGCAGGAAAAATTAATTCAGGCCAAGGGTAAAGAGTATTCACTGGCGAAGCTGCTAGGCGATGATGAACTGGCCAGTGAGCTTGATGGAGGCTGTTTCGCTACAGTGTACTTATCGCCCAAAGATTATCACCGGGTACATATGCCCCTTAGTGGAAAACCCATGGGTATGCGTTATATCCCAGGCAAGCTCTTCTCCGTCAATAGTCGTACGGCACTTAACCTCGATAACCTTTTTGCTATCAACGAAAGACTGGTCATGACTTTTGAGAACAAAGAGACCGGGCAAAAATTTGTACTAGTCATGGTTGGTGCGCTTATAGTCGGTGGAATGGAAACAGTGATATCGGGTCCAATCGACCGCTCTAAAGTGTCTGGAAATGTGAGTTTTCAGGAAGCAACCCTGGAGAAAGGGCAAGAACTTGGACGGTTTTATCTCGGGTCCACAGCAATACTGCTTTGCCCCAAGGGTTTAGTAAAACTGGATGATTCTCTGGTTTCGAACATCCCAGTAAAAATGGGACAGAAAATTGGTCTAATGCAGGATTAGGCCAGTGCAGAACAATCAGCGAGTGGTTGTTAAGCCATCGCGGTAGTTGGGGTACGGAAAAGCCGTTTAATAAATCCGCCACTGCCTTTGTCGTCATTGGACGCCAGCGACAATACTGCGTTCTCAAAGACCCCCTGTAGCTCAGCGTCAGAATTTACTGATGGGAGATCATTTGTAATAGATAGACCTTCCTGAGCAGATAGGTTGACGGTGCGAGGCTCATCAAGGTCAGAGCCATTCGCGTCCTTGATTACCATGATTTCAGGCTTCAGTCGTCGATTTGGATTGTTTTTGATGACAATGCCAGTCTCGCCGGAAGACAGGGTAACTCTCGTTCCCAATGGATAGAGGCCTATAGCTTCAATGAATTCAACAACAAGCTCTTCCTGAAAAGCTTTGCCTTTTTGGTTGTACAGTACTTTTGCAGCTTGCGAAGGTGATTTGGCGCCACCATGGTTCTGGTTCTTTAAGGGGTACAAGGCCAGATCATAAGCCGTAGCAATAGATGCGATTCGAGCCAGGAAAGGAATTTTTTCACCAAGAAGCCCAAAAGGCTTGCCAGAGCCGTTAAATCTTTCCCGGTGATATTTTACTATGGCAATAACTTTAGGGTGCGCATTTGATTCTCTTAGCAAACTGACACTGGTCAGTACCGGGTCAACTTTTGTTTGGGCGCTAAACTTTCCAGAAAGGCGGTAGACATCTTTCAGCAAGATTCCCTGCGCCAAACGTTTCAACTGTAAAACCTCCAGTCCGATATGTCTTCCACAAAGCAATGCCCATGTGGCTGCTCGAAGACCATGATTATAAATTCGATCATCGTGTTCCTGAAGCAGCGCAGTCCAGAAGGCTGCCGTGGGCATTTTGACAATTGCGTCAGTTAAAATGGCGGATGCCTGATTCAACTGTGCTTCATCAATCTCTGAGCCCGCACGAAGTTGGCTATAAATTGATTTTATGGAACTTGAAACCCGTTCAAGATCTTCTTTGGTGCGTTGATATTGAGCAGATGACGGGATATTGTTGTTGAAGCCATAATACTCATGGTCAATATCCAGGGCTTTGGTGGATCTGCGAATCTTATTGGAATCCCTTTTGTCTGCAGAGCCGCTGTTCAGGATTTTCTGTCGGGCGTCATCACTTTCGAAATTGCTTTTTTTCGAGTCAATGTAAACGTATTGGCAAACAGCCTTAAGCGCGCTCAGTTCTCTGTGCGAACGAATTTGAAAGCCTTGGAGAGGAAATGAAGTCTGCGACCAGGGGCGATCAAGGGCGGAAACATATAGCCCGAGTTTCAGGTCCAGGACGTCTACTTTTACTTTTTCTAGTTCTGCCATAACGATAGTCTCATTAACTGAGCATTTAACTCCAATTTTCTAACAGCGACAAATGTACAGCTAAAGTCTCTACCTCAAGATATGGTATGGCTAGTTTTCGCGTGAAGAGTTTTTTCGAGAAAGAGCTGGATTGCGACTTATGTCACACTTAGCTCGTGCACAGCGCTCACAAATGCGGCAGCATTTTCGACCGGGACATCGGGGGTGATGCCATGGCCCAGGTTAAAAACGTGGCCTGAGCCGGTGCCAAATTCTGTCAGAATGCGGCCAACTTCTGTCCGAATTTGCTCCGGACCGCTTAAAAGTACGGCGGGATCCATATTGCCTTGTAGACAAATTTTGTCGCCGACACGCGAGCGAGCCTGGCCAATATTGGTAGTCCAGTCGAGACCCGCGGCATCACAACCAGTTGCCGCAATCTGCTCTAGCCACTGTCCCCCATTCTTGGTAAAAAGAATAATTGGAACTTCGGCGTTATCCGGGCTGGATTTCAGCTTGGCCACAATTTTCTGCATATATTGCAGGGAAAAATCTATGTAGGCCTGGTCGCTCAAAGCTCCGCCCCAGGTGTCAAAAATTTGCACGGCCTGTGCCCCGGCAGCAATTTGTGCGCCGAGGTACTCTGCAACTGAATCTGCCAGCTTGGATAGCAGCTGATGAGCGAGTTCGGGCTGAGTGTAGATCAGGGTTTTGATTCGCTTGAAATCGCGACTGGACTGTCCCTCAACCATATAGGTCGCCAGTGTCCAGGGACTTCCGGAAAAGCCGATTAACGGTACGCGACCATTGAGTTCCTTGCGAACCAGGCTAACAGCATCTGTGACATAGCCGAGCTGAGAAGCTGTGTCGGTAACCTCCAGAGATTCAATATCTGCCTCTGTGCGAACAGGCTTCCTAAATTTTGGTCCCTCGCCGGTTACAAAGTAAAGCCCAAGGCCCATGGCATCTGGAATTGTCAGAATATCCGAAAACAGGATGGCAGCATCGAGGGGGAAACGTTCAAGAGGCTGCAGAGTGACTTCGCAGGCCAGTTCGGGATTGGTGCAAAGATCCATAAAGGACCCGGCATGCTGGCGCAGTTTTCGATACTCAGGCAGATAACGTCCGGCCTGGCGCATCATCCATACTGGAGTCATATCCACTGGCTGATGCCTTAAGGCACGCAGGAAGCGATCATTTTTTAATTCAGGCAAGGACACGTTCTGGCCTTAGACTTCAAGGTAGTCAAGGATGCCTTCAGCGGCTTCCCGACCTTCCCAGATAGCTGTTACTACGAGGTCTGAACCGCGGACCATATCACCTCCGGCAAATACTTTTGGATTGCTGGTCTGGAATGCAAATTCCTGTTCTTCCGGAGCTATAACGCCACCCCAGTCCGCCAGTTTGATGTCGTGCTCTTCCATCCAGGGGGTTGGACTCGGTTGAAAGCCAAAAGCTATAATGACAGCATCGGCATCCAGAATTTTTTCACTGCCTTCGACCGGTTCGGGGCGTCGTCGTCCGCGTTCGTCAGGCTCACCCAGACGTGTTTCAACCACTTTGATCCCGGCGACGTTGCCATCACTGTCGGCAATTATTTCCACTGGTTGACGATTGAACATAAAGCGAACACCTTCTTCCTTGGCATTTTTTACTTCCCGGCGTGAACCGGGCATGTTGATCTCATCACGGCGATAAGCGCAAATAACAGAAGCAGCTTGCTGGCGAATGGATGTGCGCACGCAGTCCATAGCGGTATCACCGCCGCCAAGCACCACCACACGTTTGCCTTCCATGCTGATAAATTCGGACTCGTCTTTCTCAAAGCCCATCAGCCGATTGACGTTGGATACCAGAAATGGAAGAGCATCATGGACGCCCGGGAGATCTTCGCCAGGGAATCCACCTTTCATATATTTATAGGTGCCCATTCCCATGAAAACGGCATCGTATTCTTCAAAAAGTTCCTTGAATTGAATGTCCTTGCCGACTTCAGCTTCCAATCGAAACTCAACGCCCATGTATTCAAAAATCTCACGGCGCCGCTGCATGACTTTCTTTTCCAGTTTGAACGGAGGAATACCGAAAGTTAGCAGCCCGCCAATTTCCGGATATTTGTCAAACACCACTGGTTTGACCCCGTTGCGAACGAGAATGTCAGCGCAGCCCAGACCCGCGGGACCAGCACCAATAACGGCAACTTTTTTATCGGTCCACACGACTTTGGACATGTCGGGCTTCCACCCCAGAGCAAAGGCGGTATCGGTAATGTATTTTTCCGCGTTGCCAATGGTGACTGCGCCAAAACCATCATTGAGCGTGCAGGCACCTTCGCATAAACGGTCCTGTGGGCAAACACGTCCGCAAACCTCAGGTAAGGAATTGGTCTGATGGCAGAGCTCGACGGCCTCCATCACATTGCCTTCTGTAATAAGCTTTAGCCAGTTGGGAATGTAGTTATGGACCGGGCATTTCCATTCGCAATAAGGGATACCACACTCAATACAGCGGTGCGACTGTTCTGCAGCCTGATGGCGGTTAAATGGCTCGTAAATTTCTACAAATTCCTTGGTGCGCTTGCGAGACGAGCGCTTGTTTGGGTCCTTGCGGCCCACTTCCAGGAACTGGAAATTATTATTTAAACGATCAGCCATGTTAAATATGTTCTCCGATTTGCGTTTCCAGTGGGCATGTCAGGAAACTCACTGGGGATTGGCACGTGTGCGTTGCATGAGGTCAGCAAGGCTGGCAGCTTTGGGTTTTACCAGCCAGAAGCGGTAGAGGTAATCTTCGAAGTTATTGTACAGTTCTGCACCCCATTTGCTGCCAGTTTCACGATAGAAATCGCCAATCATATCGCGCAGACAGGAGGCATAGCCTTCTTCATGTTCAGAACCTATCCGCTCAAGCTCGATAAGCTCAGAGTTGTATTTGTCGATAAAGGAGCGATCCTGATCGAGAACAAAAGCAAAGCCACCAGTCATGCCGGCACCAAAGTTCACGCCAGTGCTGCCCAAAACAGCCACAATGCCACCGGTCATATATTCACAACAGTGATCGCCTGCACCTTCCACCACAATATGGGCACCGGAATTCCGGACACCGCAGCGTTCACCAGCCTGTCCGGCGGCGTATAGTTTTCCACCTGTCGCGCCATAAAGACAAGTATTGCCCATGATGCTGGTCTTTTGGCTGACAAAACTGCTGCCCGATGGTGGCGCGAGGACGATCTTGCCACCGGCCATGCCTTTACCGACGTAATCGTTGGCATCTCCTTCAAGGTAAAGTTCCAGCCCCCCGGCATTCCAGGCTCCGAAACTCTGGCCCGCAACGCCCTTGAATTTCAATTTGATCGGGGCATCTTCCATGCCCGTATTGCCGTATCTCTGGGCAATTTCGCCGGAAACGCGCGCACCAATGGAGCGGTCACAGTTGGTGATTGGAAAATGAAACTCACCCCCTGTTTTCGCTTCAATGGCAGAAAGGGTTTCCGCAACAATGCGCTCAGCAAGCTCACCTTTGTCGAAAGGGGTATTGCGTTCGACCTGGCAGAATTGGGGTTTGCTGGCCAGAAATTCATCAGTATGGATAATGGGTGAGAGATCCAGTTTGGCCTGGCGTGCCGTTTCTCCGGAAACCACTTCCAGAAGATCGACTCGACCAATGAGCTCTTCCATGGTGCGGACACCGAGTTTGGCCATCCACATTCGGGTTTCCTCGGCCATAAAACGGAAGAAGTTCATGGCGTTTTCTACCGTGCCACGATAGTGCTCTTCGCGCAGACGGTCATCCTGGGTAGCAACACCGGTAGCACAGTTGTTCAGGTGGCAGATACGTAAGTATTTGCAGCCCAGCGCCACCATCGGCCCGGTACCGAAGCCGAAGCTCTCTGCGCCCAACATCGCAGCTTTAACGACATCCAGTCCAGTTTTTAGTCCGCCATCCGTCTGCACACGAACCTTGTCGCGCAAGTCGTTGGCACGCAGCATCTGATGAGTCTCGGACAGACCCAGTTCCCAGGGAGAGCCAGCATAGCGAATTGAAGAAAGCGGGCTTGCTGCAGTGCCGCCATCGTAACCGGAAATAGTGATCAGATCGGCATAGGCTTTTGCTACGCCTGTAGCAATAGTGCCGACACCGGGTCTGGAAACCAGCTTCACGGAGATAAGTGCCTTTGGATTGACCTGTTTAAGGTCAAAAATCAATTGCGCCAAATCCTCAATGGAATATATATCGTGGTGTGGTGGTGGTGAAATCAGCGTTACCCCGGGCACAGAATAACGCAGCCTCGCAATCAGTGAATTCACCTTGCCGCCGGGCAATTGGCCGCCTTCGCCAGGCTTGGCGCCCTGGGCAACTTTAATTTGAATTACTTCGGCGTTGACCAAATAGTGCGGTGTTACACCAAAACGGCCAGATGCGACCTGTTTGATTTTGGAAGACTTGATTGTGCCGTATCGGGCAGGATCTTCACCTCCTTCGCCGGAATTGGAGCGTCCGCCAAGAGTGTTCATGGCTTCAGCCAGGGCCTCATGGGCTTCTGGCGAAAGCGCGCCGAGGGACATGCCTGCCGAATCGAATCGTTTGACAATAGTTTCAACCGGCTCGACTTCATCCAGAGGTATTTCCTGAAGGTCAGGCTTAAATCGAAGCAAATCGCGCAGAGTTGTGACCGGGCGCTGGTTCACTGTATCAGCGTATTTTTGCCAGTCCTTGAAGTCTCCACTGCGAACCGCGTCGTGCATATATTGAATGACATCGGGGTTGAATGCGTGGTATTCCTGTCCGTAAATAAATTTCAACAGACCGCCCGGATTTATTGGTTTGCGCGCGGTCCAGGCGAGCTTGGCCAGCTTTCGCGTGTCTTCCTCGAAATCACTGAAACCGGCACCTTTGATTCGACTGGGTGTGCCGTCAAAGCAGAGGTCAATAACTTCGTTATCAATGCCAACGGCTTCAAACAGTTGCGCGCCGCGATAGGAAACTGCTGCTGAAATTCCCATCTTCGAGAGAATTTTTTGCAGCCCTTTATTAATACCCTTGCGATAGTTTTTCATCGCTTCCCAGGGTTCCATCAGGATCCCACCGCTATCGACCATATTGCGTAATACGCGGTAACTGAGATACGGGTGGATGGCGGTGGCCCCGTAGCCAATCAAGCAGGCAAACTGGTGGGCATCACGAGCGGTTGCAGTCTGGGCAATAATATTGGTGTTGCAACGCAATCCGGTTTTCACCAGACGGTGATGTACAGCACCGGTAGCCATTAAGGCGTGAATTGGCAATTTACTTTTTTCGATGTACCTGTCAGTCAGGATAATCAAGGAAATATTGTCGCGTGCAGCAGCTTCTGCCTGATCGCAAATGGATTCAATTGCTGTTTTGAGGCTGGTCTGTTCCGGATCATACTGCAGGCTCAGCTCTATGGAAGGCATGTGGTGATCTGATTCCGGGTCGACCAGTGCAGCAAGCTTGTTGGTCGAGAGTACCGGTGTGGCAGTAATCACGCGGAAGGCATGTTCCGGCGCTTCGTCGAACACATTACCCTCAGGACCAAAACAGGTTTCCAGAGACATCACAATGGCTTCACGGAGCGGGTCGATCGGCGGATTGGTTACCTGTGCGAATTGTTGTCTGAAGTAGTCATACAAAGAGCGAGTGGTTTTCGATAGTACCGCCATGGGGGTGTCATCACCCATGGAGCCAACCGCTTCTTGCCCGGCTTCGGCCATCGGTCGAAGTACTTGATCGCGCTCCTCAAAACTAACCTGAAACAATTTCATGTAAGTTTTGAGATCGTCGTCTGACAGGCCGGTAATTTCGGCGGGCGGAATTAGTGATCCCTTGATACGCATCGCCTGTTCGCGAATCCACTTTTTATAGGGATGCATCTGTTTGAGGTCGTTATCGACGTCCTCAGTATGCATCAAGCGGCCTTCCTCGGTATCAATAGAGAGGATCTGGCCAGGTCCCAGTCGGCCTTTGGCGACCACGTCTTCTGGTTTGTAACCGTAGGTGCCTACTTCGGAAGCGACTGTGATGAAGTTGTCTTTGGTCACGACCCAGCGGGATGGGCGCAGGCCATTTCGGTCGAGAGTGCAAACGGCGTAGCGGCCATCGGTAATTACCAGACCGGCGGGTCCATCCCAGGGCTCCATATGCAGTGCGTTATATTCGAAAAATGCGCGCAAGTCTGGATCCATATGGCGAGAGTTTTGCCAGGCGGGCGGAACCATCATGCGTATGGCGCGGTGCAGATCCATTCCACCGAGAACGAGCAGTTCTAGCATGTTGTCCAGGCTGGACGAGTCGGAGCCGGTTCGATTAACCAATGGGGTAATTTCTGACAGGTCACCGAGTAGTTCAGACCGGAATAGTGGCGTGCGGGCAACGGACCAGTTACGGTTGCCCGTGATGGTATTGATTTCACCATTGTGGGCCAGCATTCGGAAAGGCTGGGCCAGCGGCCAGCGTGGCAAGGTATTGGTCGAGAAACGCTGGTGAAAAACGCAAATAGCGGTTTCAAGTCGCTCGTCTGCCAGGTCCGGAAAAAATCTGGCAAGGTCGGCGGGCATCATCAGTCCTTTATAGCCCAAAACAGAACGGGACAGGCTGACTATATAGAAATTTTTATGGTCTCCCAGCGCAATTTCGGCCTTGCGACGACCTATAAACAGTTGTCCGTCAAAATGGGCATCATCCAGATCGCCCGGCCCAACAAACAGGTGTTCCATGGCGGGAACGGATTCGAGCGCAATGGGGCCAAGGCAGTCATTATTTGTCGGGACTGATCGCCAGCCAAGTATTTCCAGCCCCCTGCCCTTTATAGCAGTTTCAACGGCAGCCCGCTCTTCTTCACGAATCGCCTGGTTTGTTGAAAGCATAATGGCCCCAATGCCATAGCTTTTGGGCAATTCAAGCTCGAGTGATTCTTTGGCGATAGCGCGCAGGAAACTATCCGGTTTCTGTAACAAAAGCCCACAGCCGTCCCCGGTCTTGCCGTCAGCAGCAATCCCTCCGCGGTGAGTCATACAGGTGAGCGACTCAATGGCTGTTTCCAAAAGACGATGACTGCTCTCGCCCTTTAAATGAGCGATCAGGCCGAAGCCGCAGTTGTCCTTGAACTCATCAATATCATATAGGCCAGAAGGCATAAGTTACCTATAAATCAGATGCTTGCAGAAAAAATAGCCCCACCGGATACGGTGAGGCTGGTAAAGGGATCGTAATTCTACACTTGAGTTGTCTTTGCGACAAATCGGTGTATTGCACAAAGTTGATCAGTCAATTTATTTGAGTGCGTATAAGTCGGGCATCTGCACTGAATCATAGTTGCTGTGCTAATCTTGGCATTAAACTATTACCTGCAAAAAGGGCATTCGATGGCCGCAAATTCTCTCCTCGACCTGATCGGTGATACACCTCTCCTCAGACTGAAGGCAGTTTCGGAGCTAACAGGTTGCGATATCTACGGAAAATGTGAATTTCTTAATCCCGGTGGTTCGGTCAAGGATCGCACGGCACTTGGCATTATCCGCAAAGCGGAAGAGCGTGGCGAACTTCAACCTGGTGGAACAATCGTGGAAGGAACCGCTGGAAATACCGGTATTGGCCTTTGCATATTGGGTAATGTATTGGGCTATAAAACCCGCATTGTCATGCCGATGAATCAGTCAAAAGAAAAAATTGAGCAGCTGGAACTTTTGGGTGCAGAGCTGCATTTGGTTCAGGTGACGGGCTACGATGACCACAAGCACTATGTTCATCAAGCCCGGCGTATGGCTGAAGAGATGAACACAAAAAAACCGGGCAGCGCTTTTTGGGCCCGGCAATTCGACAATAGGGACAATCGGCGAATCCACTATGAAACCACCGGTCAGGAAATATGGACCCAAACCGAAGGCAAAGTTGATGGATTTATTTGTTCGGTGGGTACAGGTGGCACTTTGGCTGGTGTCAGTGACGCGCTGAAGGATAAAAATCCGAATATCAAAATTGGTTTGGCTGATCCCTATGGTTCGGCTCTTTATAGTTATTTTACCAATGGAGAGTTGACGTCAGAAGGAGGCTCTATAGCAGAGGGTATTGGGATTAGTCATTTAACGCAAAACCTGGAGGGAGCCAAAATAGATATGGCTTTCCGTATCCCGGATCGGGAGGCATTGCCTTATATATTTGATCTGTTGGCAACTGAGGGTGTCTGTCTGGGTGGATCTTCGGCGATCAATATTGCCGGTGCGGTTGAGCTGGCAAGAGCGCTGGGTCCCGGGCACAAAATTGTTACCGTGCTTTGTGATTACGGAACTCGCTACCAGAGTAAGATTTATAATCCGACTTTTCTTAAGACCAGAAAGTTGCCCGTTCCCGCCTGGCTACGTTAGGTTATCTGCATAATCGAAGAACCTTAAAGCCTTCATTTCGTGCTATTTCGGTTGCTTTGAGGCCGCTCTCCAGAGCAAGTTTTTCCATGGGTAAAAACTGGTTTACCACAAACCATGCAGCTCCTTTGGGTTTTAGTAACCGGCGGGTGTGAAACAGGAATCGTCCGTGCAGATCGGGTGTAGTGGAAAATCCTTGATGAAAAGGCGGATTGCAGAGGATGAGATCGTACTGGCCATCTATGCAATCCCCGGCGTTTGATGCCTGAACCTGAGCTCTAGTTGTTTCCAGATTTTTTTTAGCCGCCTCCAGGGCGCCATAGCAATTATCGGTAGCCGTCAGCAAGACTGGTTGTAGTTGGGCGGCCCA